>JACCDV010405420.1_pt1 | contig 13695 bp, 16 predicted proteins | sample 7446131 | NCBI WGS metagenome assembly JACCDV01 (sample SAMN15323448, study PRJNA562643) | freshwater metagenome | isolation source: river surface water | place: USA:Blue River Watershed | collected 2017-08-17 | reverse complement strand
TCTGTCGGCAACCTGACCAGGATGAAGGGGATGGCGATCAACGATCCGACGAAAAAGACGATCGAGAGGACCGTCAGGGTCACGAGTGTTTCGGTGGAGATGTATTGCTCGACCGTTGCAATGAGTCCGTCCATCGGACGGCATCCTAACATGGGTTCACGTGCCCCTCAAGGTAAACGAGATCGATCTCGATAGTTTACGGAGTCGCCCCTGCTCGCTATAATCGAGTCGTCATGAAGTTTCCCCATCGGTGTGGTGCCAGGTGAATCCCAAAGCTGCAACGCTCCTCGGCATCTTGACGGTCGTCATTGGGTATATGGCGTTTGCAAGCGAGGCATGGTCCTCGACGGAAACGGATGATGGGCTTCAGATTGAGATCACCAGAAAGGGAGCCGGCAAGCAGGTGGTACTGTCACAAGGGGCTAAGGAATGGTTTATGTTGATCGAAGTGACGCCTGACAACGCCGTCATTCTCAAGCAGGAAAAAGATCATGAACGCTATCTTGTCGACGAGAGTGAAACGCATGATCGTCCCATGACAGTCGATGACGTTGATGCTGCGATTACGGGCTATATCAACAGCGTGAAAACCAGGGTACGGAAGAAGTAAACCATGTCGACCAAACCGAAGTTTGTTATTTTTTCCCACAACGCGACCTACGATAAGTTGCATCAGGTTGCCACGCTTGGCATGACGGCTGCCGCGATGGGCAAAGATGTGATTGTGGTGTTGCTATTTTGGACGATCAAAAAGCTGGCCGAAGGCAAGATCGATCAGATCGATTTTCCACCGGAGTATGCGGGATCTGCCGAGGAAGTCGCCCGACTCCTCAAAGAGAAGAAGGTACCTAAGATTTCAGAAATGTTCCAAGATGCGAAGCACGTCGGGAAGTTTCGGCTGATCGCCTGCAGCGCCGGCCTGGAATATATGGGAGTGGATGCCGGTGCGGTCGAACGGAACGTCGACGAGGTCCTGGGGCTACCCGCGATCCTGTCTTTAACAGCTGAGGCGGAGACGAAACTGTTTATCTGAATGGTAAAAAGTGAAAAGTGAGATGTGAAAGGTAGGACGGGAATCCGATGAGCTTCTTACTTTTTACCTTTCACCCCTAACGACTTCTCGTGACTCCCACTTGGTGGCACAGATCTGTCAACTTGCAGGTGCTGCATAGGGGTGACACAGGAAGACATAGGTTTTGTCCATAGGGCACGAGAAGGTCGTTGTAAATGATCCAGTACTGTTTCGGTAGTTTTCGGCGGAGAGCGTTTTCCGACTCTTCCGGCGTCTTGGTTTTGATGTAGCCCCAGCGGTTGCTGATACGGTGCACATGAATATCGACACAGATTCCCGGTTTCCCAAATCCGATCGTGACCACGAGATTCGCCGTCTTCCGCCCGACTCCCGGTAAGCTAACCAGTTCATCGATCGAGTCCGGGACCTTGCCGTCATGCTGATCCAGTAATCGTCGGCAGATCTCGTGAATTGACTTGGCCTTAGTCCGATAGAACCCGGCTGGATAAATTGCCTGTTCGATCTTCTTCAGCGGCAGCTGCAGCATTGTGGCAGGGGTACGTGCCAACGAAAAGAGTCGGTCGCCTGCTTCTCGGGTTGTCTTGTCCTTGGTTCGTAAACTGATAAGGGTGGAAATAAGAATCAGGAAAGGATCGCGGTTCGATTCCTTGGCAACCACGCCGACGACCGGTTCTTGCCAACGGCGAATCTCCCGCTTGAGGATGCGGACGGCGGCATGGATCTGCTCCTGACGCATAGGGGCGTTGGGTACGAATGGAGAGAGCAGGCTACGGAAGGGATCAGAAGAGCCCTGATGGCGTTCTACTCAGGTTTCCGCTTTGACAGCCACTTCTGACGGCGTCGTTGGGCTTCGCGTTGCTTGGCCTTCTTCCTCACACTGGGCTTCTCATAAAAACGGCGACGCTTGAGCTCACGGAAGAGACCCTCACCAGCCAATTTCTTTTTCGCAACTTTCAGAGCTTTTTCGACGTTGTTATTAAAAACTTTGATTTCCATCCGATTGATTTTCGACTTTCTCAGGCCAAGTAAGCCTGCTTCATAATGTTTATAGGGCCATCACAAATCAGCGGCGGAGTCTAACACAACACCTTGAGTTCCTCAAGGATTTCGGTCACCTTCGAGATTCTGTCTCGATATTCATGAATAAGCATATGATTTGTAAGCGAATTTATATTTGTCTTCACGGTGAAGAGACCAGCATGACCAGCTGCAATTGCGAGGGTGAGGCCAACTGTGAGATCTGATCGGACCGGTAGTTTTGCCGCCGCTTGTAATGGCTGGAGGAACCGGGCTACCTCACAGCTGAACTCCACGATCTGGAGTGGGATCTCAGTTGCCCGTTGGAATGCAACCGAAATTGTCTGGGCGCGTTCGGGGTCATCCTTGGGGCGTTTGTAGGCCGCCATCAGCTCGTTGTAGGCTGCCGCGTCCGCTTGGACCAGACGGTGGAGGTTGCGGCTCAGTGCAAGGAGACCCTGTTCCACGTCCGGTTGCCGACTGAGACGGGCCCCCATCACTCCTAATGAAGCCGCCAAGGCTCCCACCAACGCGGCGACACTTCCACCAGCTGGGGTTGGCTTGGAATCGGCCACGGCGGTAAGAAACTCCGCCACGGTTTGTTCTGGAGCGGTCTTGCAGTGCAACATCTCGCTGATTCTTGTTTCTAGGACCCGGCTGGCATCGAAGCGATCAAGTTGGAGCGCTGTGGTGGCAGTGTGCTGCAGTGCTGCCTGCGGGATCAATCCGATCAGTTCACTGCCGGCAACCTCGATTCCAAGCCGTGCCGCCTCCGCCTGGACTGCCTGAAACGCGGTGAGGATTGGCGTGGTCTGATAGTCGGTTAGATTCATGGCGACCTGGACGATTTTCCGACTGGGTAAGTCGACGCCGATCGCCTTGACATGAGGGAGTCCTCCGTTTGAATGGCGGACGGTCCGGGCGATTGCACTGGCCTTGTCCACTTCTGAAGAGCGGAGATTAATGTTGTATGCGATGAGTGGTGGCCGGGCACCGATGGCGATGGCTCCGGCACTTGGATGGAGTCGAGACGGGCCGAAATCGGGTGCCCAATTCGGATCGGATGCCATTCGGAACGCCAAGCCTTCAAGGCCCCCACGCCTGACTGCTTCCAAGGGAGCATGATCGGCTCGAGTTGCGGCCCGTTCGTACAAGAAGACGGGAATCTCCAGCTCACGTCCAACTTGTTCTCCGAGGCGCGCGGCAAGCCGAACACAATCTTCCATCGTCGTGCCTCTGATCGGAATAAATGGGACGACGTCCGTTGCTCCCACGCGCGGATGCACGCCGGCATGACTACGCAAATCAATGAGGTTGGCTGCGGTACGGATCGCACGGAAAGCCGCTTCGACGATCGCCTCCGGGGTTCCACAGAAGGTCAGGACGGCTCGATGGTGGTCTGGATCCATCGAGTGGTCCAAACATACGACGTCGGACGTCGATGTAACCGCATCCAGTATGGCTTGAACAGTAGCTCGATTCCGGCCTTCACTGAAGTTCGGCACACATTCAATGATGTGATCCATGCCACCCGTCTGATCTCTAACGAAAAAGCCGGAGGACTTCGTCTGGTCCTTCCGGCTTCTGGTCTGGTCGATTCTGAAAAAGTCTGATTATTTTGTTTTCTTCACAAAAGCCTTGTAAATCCGCCCAGACTTTGCCTGCTCTTCTTCCAGTCCCACCATTTGATGGCCGGTGGTTTCACACCAAGCCGGCATATCTTTCTTGATGCCTTCATCATCGGAGACAACCTCCAGCACCTGGCCCAAGGCCAGCTCTTTGATCTTCTTCGAGGTCAGAATGATCGGCATAGGACAAAAGTACCCTAACGTATCGAGTTTGACATCGGCTTGCATCATGAAGATATCCCTCGCTCCCAGCTGAGAGCTGTCAGTTCAAATGAATAGATTGACGCTACCTCGCTTCGCTTCCGCCAGGTACGTCGTGACACCGGCGAACTGATCGATGCCATCGATCAAGGTGTCTTTGGTAATGCCCATCAGACCCATGGTTGTCGTGCACGCGATAAAATGTACGCCCAGATCGAGGGCGGTCTGCATCAACTCGGGCACATCGGGCATACGATTTTGCTTCATCACCTTTTGCATCATCTTCGTGCCTAACCCGCCCATGTGGAAGCGGGATAACGGAAGACTGTCGGCGCCACCTTTATTGAGCAATCCAAACATCCGGCGAAGCCAGTCTTTTGCCGAACTGGTGGCACCCTTTCTTCGGATGGCGTTCAACCCCCAAAAGGTAAAGAACATCGTGACCTTCATGCCCATGGCGGCTGCGCCTGTCGCAATGATGAAAGCTGCCATCGCTCGATCGAGATCACCGCTCAACAAGACGATGGTGACACTTTCTGGTTTGGATTCTTGTAGCTGTGCCAACGTCGCCGCCGGCTCGATCTGTGTGGCAATCATCGTATCACCTCACCCCATAGGCAAGACTCAGTGCGCTCAGTATTTGAACAGAATAGTATGTGGTCCTTTGGGGTGTCAAGGAACAGGACGATCCTCCTGGTCCGTTCGTTGCTTGACCTGATCTCTGCCCCCCGTTATAGTCCGGACTCTATTATACGATGTCTTCTTGCGACCATCCTGTTCAGCAATGAGCCAACTCTTATCACCCGAGGTCCTCGCTTCCAGGAGCGCGCCCCTGTTTGGATTTTGGTATCCGGCCGTTCCTAGCCATCGACTCCGTCCTGGGACGATGACCGCACTCAAGATGTTGGACCTGCCGATTCTTTTATGCCGTGATCGAGCGGGTATGCTGGCCGCGATGCGTGACCTCTGCCCTCACCGAGGGATGCCGATGTCGTTCGGTCGGTTCGATGGTGAGCTTGTGGAATGTCCGTATCACGGGTGGCAGTTTGATATGAAGGGGCGCTGTCAGCGGATCCCGGCCCTTCCCGAAGGGGGGAGTTTCCAATGTGACAAGATCGGCGTCGCAACCTATCCGGTCGAAGAGACGGACGGGATGATTTGGTTATATTTGGCTGATGAACGAGGGAATACTGATCCGTTGCCGCCTGCTCCGCGTATGCCGCTTCCCTCGGAGCCTCGACAATCATTCCACATTTCGCTGACCTACACCTGCACGCCCGATGATGGTGTCATCGGGCTTATCGATCCGGTCCATGGTCCCTATGTCCATTCGTGGTGGCGTAGCGATGCGCAGATGCACGAGAAGACGAAAATCTTTGAGCCGATCCCCTATGGTTTCAGGATGACTGCGCATCGGCCGGCAAAGAACAGCGGGCCATTTCATTGGATCGAGCGTATCTATGGAGGACCGTTGAGCACCACTATCGATTTTCTACTGCCGAACCAGCGAGTGGAACTGATGCAATGTGGCAGTGTATGGCTCGCGAATCGGTTGATGTCCACACCCGTCTCCGATATGGAGTGTCGCATTGATTTTTCCGCCTATTGGCGCGGCCTGCATTGGCTGCCGTTCGGCAATTTGATTTTTCGTACGTTGACCAAGATGTTTCTGGGCCAGGATGAACGGGCAATGAAGCATTTGGCGGTGGGCCTCCGTCATAAGCCTTCATCCATGTTTCTGGGAGACGCCGATATGCCCGCGAGGTGGTACTATAAGCTGAAAGCAGCTCATCTCGAATCGGTTCAGACCGGACGCCCTTTTGATCACCCGCTCAAAGATCGAGTCACGCTCCGCTGGCGAAGCTGAACCTGTTTGGTGGAAACGACAAGACCACAAGGTGAATAGAACGTTATCGGTCGGGTTGATCGGTGAGGATGAACTCCATCGCGCGCCGAATCTCATCGCGTGATCCGAGTAGAACCACGATGTCACCGGCCACGAGTTTCGTTTTATCCGACGGGTTCGATTCGGTCACGCCGGCTCTGGTCAAGGCGATGATCGAGGCTCCCGTTCGTGGACGCAGTGCCAGCTCGGCGAGCGTTTTCCCTGCCGCCGGTGCGGCTTCCTCAATCCGACAAGTCTCTACTTCCACATCGGCGAGGGTGCCGCCGCGCAAGTGGTGCGCCAGTTCAGGTAGTTCGCTTCGGCGAAGGAGCGCGTATCCCTCCCGGCGGACCTGCTCCGCCTTGCGCATGACGAAGTCTTGCGGCATCTGATAGGTACGGAGGACGAGCGCAAAAATCTCGATCGATGTTTCAAACTCTTCCGGCACCACATCGTCAGCGCCGAGCTGATGGAGCTCTTCCAATTCACGCAAATAACGAGTCCTGACGACGATGTGAATCTTCGGGTTCAATCCTCGAGCAACCTGCACGGTCCGGCGCGCCATGAAGGGATCAGAGATGGCCACGACCAGGACTCGAGCCTGTTCGATCTTGACGTGTCGCAATACGGTCGGATTTGTTGCGTCCCCGTAGTAGAGCGGTAATCCGTGTGCCGCCTCCCGGCGTACGGTTTCACCGTCCAAATCTAACGCAATGTACGGAACCTCCGTCTCGCCCAAAACGCGAGCGAGGTTACGGCCGTTCAGTCCGTAGCCCACGATAATGACATGGTCTTTGATGCGAAGATGCCGTCCCTCCGCTTGGAGGACATGTGCCGTGGTTTGTCCGGGGAACCAGCGGTGGAGTCGCTGGACGGCTTCGACTCGTCGGCTAAGATGCGGCGACAGCTGAATGAGGATCGGGGTAATGATCATCGAACAGACCGAGACGGCCAGAAATATCTGATACTGGGTTCCGGACAGGAGCTGATCCTCCTGGCCGACTTGTGCCAGGATAAAGCTGAATTCTCCCACTTGTGCGAGAGCGATACCGGTCATGACGGCGGATCGGGGCGGCATGGAGGCGGCAAGCACGGCACCAGCGCCCGCGAAGAATTTCACCAAGAGGACGATCAGCAGAAGGCCGGTCACGACGAAGGGGTATTCCAGCAGGATATGCCAGTCCATCAGGATGCCGATGGAAACGAAGAAGAGGCTGTTGAAACTGTCACGAAAGGGCAGCACTTCGGCGATGGCTTGATGGCTGTACTCCGACTCGGAGATCACGAGGCCGGCAATGAAGGCGCCGAGCGCTAGTGAGAGTCCGCCGAGAGAGGTCAGCCAGGCGATACCGAGGCAGAGAACGATGATGGTCAATAAGAAGAGTTCTCGGCTTCGACTGCGAACGATGTGTTCGAGCAAGATCGGGACCGCATACCACGCACCGACCAGAATGCAGGCCACCACGACCAACGATTTCCCCAAAGAGAGCAACACGGGTGCAAGTGCCCCATCGCTGGGGTTGGCGAGTATGGGCGTGAGCAAGATCATTGGTACGACGGCGATGTCTTGGAATACCAAGATCCCGATCGTCGCCCGCCCGTGTGGTGAGTCGCTGGCTTCGCTGGCAGTCAATGCCTTGAGTACAATGGCGGTGCTGCTGAGTGAAAGCAGAAATCCCCAAAAGATCGCCTGAGAGGTCGGTAATCCCGCGAGAGTGCCGCCAAGCCACGTAATGGCGATAACTCCACCCACTTGGATCGGGGCTGCAATCAGCAGCAGGCGCTGAAGCGAGGCGAGTTGGACCAACGAGAATTCAATGCCGATGGTGAAAAGGAGGAGTACGATGCCGATTTCCGCCAAGACCTGTACGGTGGCGATATCGGAAATGAGATTGAGCCCATGAGGGCCGATCAGTGCACCCGCGACTAGGAACCCGGCGATTGAGGGGAGTCGGAACTGATGAAACAGAAACACCACCGCGATCGACACGGTGTAGATGAAGAGCAGATTCGTGAGGACATTATAGTCGGTCATGTTGTGCGGCTATCGATTGCACGTTGTCTGTTGATGAATCGACCTAACGACTGCTGGTGAGCTGAGATGACACATCTACGCTGTTTTACCCAACAGACCATCGGCAATATGACAGGCAGGATACCTGAGGTTTCGATGCCGGACAAGGTAATGCAGGGTGTGGGACAGGAGCGATTTGGGATGAGGCAGCTTTGGTATGAAATAGTGCGGTTACTGAGCTCCGGCCTCTCATCTGGTTTGTGGCGGGCGCAACCACGGCAATCGTCTGTCGGTCGAGGTTCTGTGGCTTGTGGCTCCCCCCTCCAAAGCTGCATAGACGAAAAACAAAGTATTGAGTAGGGTGTGCGCACCAACTATAGAGAGCGACCAGGGGGTGCCCACGCACCGCGTGTCTTGACTACATGATCTGGAGGTGTCTCATGCGGCAGGTTCAAGGAACGTTCCTCTCAGCGACCGTCCTGGTGGCGTTGTCCACGGGAATGGCTTGGGGAGACACGGGAGCTGGTCCGACAACCTGGAAGTGTCTCGAAGCAGATGGGAGCTTGATGTATACCAATAAGGAGCGGGCCGGGTGTGAAGCGATGGATCTGAAGCCGCTCTCAGTCGTGCCTGATTTGGTGAATATGCCGACCATTCCTCGAATGCAGTCCATGAGGGAGTCACAGGGTGAGCCGTCTTCCGCGCGAGATCGCGACTCAGTGGGGGGAGGAAGGCAGGTACCGGAATGGGCACGTGACTGGTATGCGAGCAATACGGTTTCTGGCTCAGTCCAGGCGGAAGCCTGCACGTTGTATATGGAATGGATGCATCTCGTGCAGAAGACCAGGGGAGGAATGTTCTTCGGGTCCGATCCGTCCTATGGGGGAGACCTCACGGGAAGGAATCAGCGAGGGGCCAGCCATTCGTTCTACGATAATGCACGCTACATTGCGTTGTCGAGACTCTTTGGGACCGGGTTCGTGCCGGTGGGGTGCTTCTAACACGACGTGGTCGGTTCCTCACACTCCGTAGAACTCTCGGTACCACTTCACGAAACGAGGGATGCCCACCTCGATCGGGGTATTTGGCCTGAAGCCGACGTCATTGGTGAGATCGTCGATATCGGCATAGGTCGCTGGCACGTCGCCCGGCTGTATCGGCAAGAGCCGCTTTTCCGCCGTTTTCCCCAAAGCTTGCTCCAGTACTCCGATGAAATGCAGCAGCTCCACCGGCTGATGGTTGCCGATGTTGTAAATGCGGGCTGGAGCGGAGCTGGTTCCGGGATCCGGTCGTTCCCCCGACCAGGAGGGATTGACGGTTGCCGGATGATCAAGTGTCCGGATGATGCCTTCGACGATATCATCGACATAGGTGAAGTCGCGTTTCATCTTGCCCTGATTGAAGATATCGATCGGTTTGCCCTCCAAAATGGCCTTGGTAAAGATGAAGAGGGCCATGTCAGGACGCCCCCATGGGCCATACACGGTAAAAAAACGCAAGCCGGTGCAAGGCAGCCGATACAGATGGGCATAGCAATGAGCCATGAGCTCATTCGCCTTCTTGCTGGCGGCATAGAGCGAGACGGGATGATCCACATTGTCATGGATAGAGAACGGCATGCGGGTATTACCGCCATAGACAGAACTCGAAGATGCATAGACCAAGTGTTCGATCTGGCTATGTCGGCAGCCTTCCAGGATATTCATGAACCCTTCGATGTTGCTCTCGGTGTAGGCATGTGGATTGACCAGCGAATAGCGAACCCCGGCTTGAGCAGCCAGGTGCACCACCCGCTGGATCGACTGGTCGGCAAAGAGGTCCTTCATGCCTTGCCGATTGGCGAGGTCCAGTTTGATGAACGTGAATCGTTCACGAGGCCGGAGCTGTGCCAGTCGAGCTTCTTTCAGTCGGACGTCGTAGTAATCGTTGAGATTGTCGAGGCCGATGACATGATCGCCTCTCTCTAAGAGGCGCATCGCCACATGGAATCCGATGAATCCCGCGGCTCCGGTGACAAGAATCGTTGCTGGTCTTTCGCTCATAGCTGCTCCTCAAAAAATAACGACTTATCGCCGCCGCGCGGCTTTCATAAACGGGGGATCGCCATGATCCACCCGATAAAGCGTCAGTGGGGCTAGGGATTCTCCTGTTGAATGGACCTCGATCGCGCCTCCATCTGTGGGGCGATAGATGTCCAGCGCGTGGGCATGATGATAACGACATCCCTGTGAAGCCAGAAGGTCTTTTAACTTTTCAGCCGGTTCCCAGTGGGCTGTCAGCAGTGCAGTTCTGGCAGGGTTCCGGCGACTGAACATGAACGAGAGGTGGTCCGGATACCAATCCGCTCCACCGGTGGCGTACGACACAAACAGCCGCGCGCAGGCGGCCGTGCAGAGCTCGGCAAGATAGGCGTTTGTGAGATAGCCGTTCTCGCCGATGTCCAGCCATTGGCCGGGGTGGGAGAGCGGTGCGTGGGCGGCATGGGTTCGGATCTCACGCAGTTGTTGCTGTGAGGCCAAGACCAGGGGAATCGGTCCGTACTTGCTGACTATCCGTTGAATAACCGAGTCTTTGAGAGCTGATCGCCCGTCGTTGGTGGGGCCACTGTCCGCATGAACCAACACATTGTGCCCGCGATCGGAAATCAGATAACAATTCCGCGGCATATTGAGGTCACAGGGATCTTCGCCATAGAACGGGACCGACACGACCGTGCCTCCCTCGAACGGCCAGCTCTCCCCATGGGCCAGCTCGATCACCTGCTCAAACCCCAGTTCTGCCAGGAGTGACCGATAGTCAAAAAACAGCTGGGTGCGATTGCGTCGGCTGGGGATGATGATGGGGATGTCTTTCGGCAGATGGAGCAAGGTGCGAGGATCCACATGGTCATCGTGATCATGCGTGAGGAAGACTGCTGCCGGCTTGGGGACGAGCTTGCCCCAGAGTGACGGCATGGGTGATTCTGCGAACCAGGGCAAGAGCCATGGATCAAAGAGCAACACCGTGTCACGTTGTCGGTAGAGTAAGGCCGCATGGCCAAGGTGCACGGCATCTTGATCCTGAACGACCTCGAACCAATGATGGCGTAATGACGCTGTCGTTGAGCTGGTCAGACATTCATGTCGCTGCAAGAGCTCCATAAATGTGGTGAGCAGGCCCTGGGAATCACGAGGCATTGAGGAGACGATGGTGCCGACTTCGTCCGCGGTACGAGTGCCATTGAGGAGACCGAGCAGTTTGCCGATCAATGGGCCCAGGCGGCGGTTGTTGAATCCGAACGGGATGGCTTGCTGGTTAATCGCATGAAACATGCGGAGACCGCCGTTCGTGACGGTTGCGGATTGAGTCGGATCTGTCGGGAATTCCCAGTGAAAGGTGCCGTCCGGTCGACGGCCGCAGCGGATGTGTTGCTGGAGATAAGGGCGGGCGTCGATCAGCTCCGCATAGGCATCTTCGAGCCGTCTCCGACGCTCTGGCTCGTCCAGCGGGGCCCGTTTCGAGAAGACGTCGCTGATCGCAGTATCGATCGCACTGGCCAGGAGACCGTGAGCTTCTTGGAGGCTGGCTACCACTTCAGGGGCGACACCGCCGATGAATGGAAAAGGGCCTGGTGGCTCCGCACTTTCCAGTTGTGCCCAACACCAGGGGACGAGGCTCACGTAATGGTGTTTGGGGATACTGCTCCAGATTTCGCTCATGGTAGTTAGGACTGAGGACTGAGGGCTGAGGACTGAGGTTTAGCAGATTTGGTCTTGGTCGTAGAGGGACGAGCCAGTAGTCGTTGTGCATGAACTGCTTTTCGAAGGCCGCTTATGATTCGTGCGACTTCTTCTGCTTGAAGAATCAACTGACGAAACGTCGATGGATTAAGATACGTCGCGTCCAGCGCGACATAGAGTTGGGACCTCAGCTCTGCGCATGAGGACTTGGCCACACTCAGAAATTGATGAAACTCCGCCCGCCCGCCTCGCTCGAATCCCTCGGCAAGATTCGACATCACCGAAACAGCAGCTCGACGGATCTGGTCGCGTAATCCGAAGTCCTTGGAAAAACGCCCCGCTGCAGTGATCTGGTAGATCGTTCGTGTCAACTCTCGTGCCTTCTGCCACGCGATAAGGTCTTCAAACTTCTCTGCCCTGGTTCGTTCCACCTCAGCCCTCAGTCCTCGTCGCTCGGTCCTATCTTGAGTTTGCTAATCGCTGGTTCGTACAACGCTTGAATCTGATTGCCGTCAGGATCGGAGAAATAGAACGAGTAGCTTCCGTCACGATGTAGTTTCGGCTCCTTGGTGATTTGTCCGCCCAGTGACTTAATTGAGGGCACGATCTCACGGTACATCTGATCCACGGCCTGTGGACTTTCAAGAATCACGCCCATGTGGTCGAGCAGTTGGGTCTTTGAGGAGTCGTAGGATTCCAATTCGTGCTTTGAGATCTGATGCAGTGCCAGGTTATCAACCCCGGAGCTGAAATAGACGTTCTCCGGATCCGGTTCCCAGACGACCTGCATGCCTAGGATCTGCTCATAGAATCGACGCGATCGAGGAAGGTCCAAGACCCGAAGCGCCAGGTGCCGAAGGCCGCGATGAAGTGGTCTCGTCATGAGGTTTCACGGACTTGTTGAACAAACTTGCTTCCGTATAGTAGGGAGACCAAGGAGTAGCCGTCAACGGAAAACCGGCTCTCTCTCGCGTCGGCGAGTGTAGTATGATTGGCGCCTGATCATTTGGGAGTACTCACGTCTATGGCATTTAACGGAATGACAGTGGCAGCGTTCGAAAGTCGGATGGCGACGGAACTGGCCGGCCTAATCGAGCGGTATGAGGGTCGCCCGCTCATCGCGCCCGCGCTACGAGAAATCCCGCTGGAGAGCAATACCGCGGTCTATGAATTCGGAACACGTCTGATGGCAGGTCAGATCGATATGCTTGTCCTGCTGACCGGCGTAGGGACTGAGGCGCTGTTTGAGATCCTGAAAACGCGGTATCCCTGGCCATCGATCGAGAAGGCGTTACAAGAGATCGTGACCATCGCCCGTGGAGCAAAAACGGTGGCAGCGCTCAAGGCCGTGGGACTCATACCATCGGTGACGGTGCCGGAGCCCAATACCTGGATCGACCTGGTGTCCGCCCTGGATGAGTATAGCCTGGAGCCGGGAGTACGGATCGCCGTGCAGGAATATGGCATCCCCAACAACGCGTTGGTGAAGGCTCTGGAACAGCGTGGCGCAGATGTCTTTCCCGTCCCGATTTACCAATGGGCTTTACCCGAGGACTTTGGACCGATGCGCGCCGTCTGTGAGCGCGTCATCGCCGGGCAAGTGGAGGTGATGCTGATTACCAATGCCACGCAGATTGATCACGTCATGCAGGTGCTTGAGCAAGACGGGAACGTCATCCCCTTTCATGATGCGATGCAGAAACTGGTTGTGGGCTCAATAGGTCCTGCTGCCAGCGAACGGTTGCGCCATTTTGACTGGCCGGTCGACTTCGAGCCGTCACATTCCAAGCTGGGTGTGTTGGTGAAGGAAGTATCGGAACAAGCTGCGAACATTCTTGGAAGAAAGCGGTAAGGATAGGGACAAATTACGGAACGTAGGAATCGTTCCATCCTCCCTCGCGACTGTAGAGCGTCAATTGAGCGCGGTCAATGATACGAATAGATCAACGGGGGGTGGAGGTTGTTTTTTACTGCACATTCTAAACCGACACTCACATCTATCGCGAGATCTACTGAGGTTCTGTTCGACTCATATCGTGAGCACTGCGGCGCCTTGAAAGCTTCCGGCTTTCAATGCTTGTAGCGCACGGTTCGCCTCTTCCAGAGGGAAACGGACCGTGCGGGGTTTTATAGGAATGGCCGCTGCTTCACGCAATAAATCGATGCCGTCTTGTCTGGTATTGGCCGTGACGCTGCGG
>JACCDV010225755.1_pt1 | contig 13703 bp, 14 predicted proteins | sample 7446131 | NCBI WGS metagenome assembly JACCDV01 (sample SAMN15323448, study PRJNA562643) | freshwater metagenome | isolation source: river surface water | place: USA:Blue River Watershed | collected 2017-08-17 | reverse complement strand
TGCGCGCCAGCCACGGCAGCACCCTGGAGAGCGCGCGGCAAAAGCTGTTTTGGTTCCTCTGCGGCTGGATGGGCGGCCCCCAGCACTACACCGAGCGCTTTGGTCACCCCAGGCTGCGCATGCGGCACATGCCGTTTTCCATCGGGATTGCCGAGCGCGACCAATGGCTGGCGTGCATGGACCAGGCCATGCAGGAAGTGGGCGTGGACGAGGAACTGCGCCGTCGGCTGAATGGCTCGTTCTTCCAGACGGCCGACTGGATGCGCAACCGCGGGGCCTGACTCAGCCCTGCGCCAGCAGCACCACCAGCGCGCCGGCGCCACCCTCGGCCGGCCGCGCCTGGGCAAAGGCGATCACTTCCTTCTTTTGCACCAGCCAGCTCTGCACCCGGCCCTTGAGCACCGGTGTCTTGCCCGGTGAGCCCAGGCCCTTGCCATGCACCACGCGCACGCAGCGCCAGCCGGCCTTGTGCGCCTCGCGGATGAAGCCGCCCAGGGCCTCGCGTGCGTCCTCGCGGCGCAGGCCGTGCAGGTCGAGCTGGCCCTGGATGCGCCAGCCGCCGCGGCGCAGCTTGCGCACCACGTCCGGCCCCAGGCCGGGGCGGCGAAAGCTCAGCGCCTCGTCGGTGTCGAGCAAGGTGTCCACGTCGAATTCGTCGGACAGCGCCTCGCGCATCACCGACAGCTCATCGAGCTGGGCCTGCACCGCCACCGGCGCCGGCGGCTCGGGTGCGAGCCGGACCTTCTCCAGGTGCCGGGCCGGCAGCGGCTGGACCGGGCCCACGCTGCGCGCAAAAAGTTCCTGCTCGGCCTGCCGGCGCCGTTCGGCCTCGCGCCGGGCGGCTTCCTGGCGGGCCCGCTCTTCGGCCTGGCGCGCCATTTCTTTCTGGATCGCCTTGAGGTCCTTGAAGTCCTTGATGCCTGCCGCCTTCATGCAGGCCACTGTACGCCAAGCCCTGCGGCCCAGTGGCGCAGGCGGGCATTCACACCAGGCCCATCTCGGCCATGGATCGCGCCTGCTCGCGCGTGACGATGAAGTGGTCCAGCACCCGCACATCGACCAGGGCCAGGGCGGCCTTGAGCGTCTGCGTGAGTGCCTCGTCGGCGCGCGAGGGCTGGGCCAGGCCGCTGGGGTGGTTGTGCGCCAGCACCACGCTGGCAGCGCCCAGCGCCAGCGCGCGCTGGACCACCTCGCGCGGGTAGACGCTGGTCTGCGACAGCGTGCCGCGAAACAGCTCCTCCAGCGCAATCAGCCGGTGCTGGCTGTCCAGGAACATGACGGCGAACACCTCGTGCGCATGCGCGCCCAGCTTGAGCTGCAGGTAGTCGCGCACGGCGCGTGGGCTGTCGAACAGCGGCCTCGCCTGCAACTGTTCGGCCAGTGCCCGCCGGGCCAGCTCCAGCACCGCCACGATCTCGGCACGCTTGGCCGGCCCCAGTCCCTTGATATGCGCCAGATCGCCTGCACTCGCATGCAACAGACCTGACAGCCCGCCAAAGGCCTGGGCCAGTTCCTCGGCCAGCAGCAGCACGCTCTTGCCCCGGATGCCGCTGCGCAGCAGCAGGGCCAGCAGCTCGGCGTCGCTGAGCGCGCCGGGCCCGCGCGCCAGCAGCTTTTCGCGCGGGCGGGCTTGGGCGGGCAGGGCCTTGAGGTTCATGCGTCCAGCTTAAGCGCAGCACATTTGTTCACCAAATGCGGCCGCGCCGGATCGACTCCCTACAATCGCGCCAGGGGAGCCCGTCCGGCGCTCCCGTCCCCCATCGACACCCCGCCATGTCTTCTGCCGCCGCTGTGCCCACCATCCAGGCCGATTCGTTTCTGACCCTGCACTACCGCATGGCCGGCCTGGTCAACGGCCAGGAGACGGGCGACATCATCAACACCTTCCACGACAAGCCGGCCACGCTGAGCCTGGGCACCGGCGAGCTCTCGCCGGCGATCGAGGCGCGCCTGCTGGGCCTGGCCGAGGGCACGCGCACCCGCTTCGAGCTGGCCGCCGGCGAGGCCTTCGGCGAGCGCAACCCCGAGCTGGTGCAATGGGTCGCGCGCAAGCTGCTCGACGAGCTGGGCGATCCCGACGAACGCTACAGCGTGGGCGACGTGGTGCAGTTCCCCACCCCCGACGGTCAGGGGCAATATGCCGGCGCGGTGCAGCAGGTGCGCAGCGACGGCGCGGTGCAGTTCGACTTCAACCACCCCCTGGCCGGCCAGGCCGTGGTGTTCGAGGTCCAGGTGATAGGCGTGCTATGAGTGAGACCTCGCGAGAGATTGTGCTGGCCGAGCCGCGCGGCTTTTGCGCCGGCGTGGACCGCGCCATCGAGATCGTGGAGCGGGCGCTGGCCAAGTTCGGCGCGCCCATCCACGTGCGCCACGAGATCGTGCACAACACCCATGTGGTGCAGACCCTCCGAGACCGCGGCGCGGTCTTCATCGAGGACCTCGACGAGGTGCCGCCCGGCGCCACCCTGGTCTTCAGCGCGCACGGCGTGAGCCGCGCGGTGCAGCAGGAGGCCGAGCGGCGCGGGTTTCGCATTTTTGACGCCACCTGCCCGCTGGTGACCAAGGTGCACGTGGAAGTGGCCAAGCTGCACAAGGAAGGCTACGAATTCATCATGATCGGCCACAAGGGCCACCCCGAGGTCGAAGGCACCATGGGGCAGCTCGATGAAGGCATTTACCTGGTCGAAGACGTGGCCGACGTGGCCCGCGTGCAGCCGCGCCAGACCGAGCGCCTGGCGGTGGTCACGCAGACCACGCTGAGCGTGGACGATGCGGCCGAGATCGCCGCCGCCGTCAAGGCCCGCTTTCCGCAGGTGCGCGAGCCCAAGCAGCAGGACATCTGCTACGCGACGCAGAACCGCCAGGACGCGGTCAAGCTGCTCAGCCCGCAGGTGGACATCGTGATCGTGGTGGGCAGCCCCACCAGCTCCAACAGCAACCGCCTGGCCGAACTGTCCAACCGCCTGGGCACCGTGGCCTACATGGTCGACGGCCCCGACGATGTGCAAAGCCAGTGGTTCGACGGCAAGAGCCGGGTGGGCCTGACGGCCGGCGCCTCGGCGCCCGAGGTGCTGGTGCAGGCGGTGATCGAGCGCATCCGCGCCCTGGGCGCGATCTCGGTGCGCAAGATGGACGGCGTGGTCGAACACCTCAAGTTCCCGCTGCCCAAGGGTCTCAAGCTCGATTCGTGAGCGCGCTTTCTCGCGGGCCTGCGGGGCAGGCGAGCGCAGGCGAGGCATTGGCCCGGTGGCGGCCCCCGAGCGACGGGGACGGCCAGAAGGCCTCCACTAAAATCCGCGCATGCTAGACATTCAACTCCTGCGCAAGGACCTGCCCGCCGTGATCGCAGGCCTGCAAAAGCGCAAGAACCCCCAGCCCTATCTTCAGGTCGATGCCTTCCAGGCGCTGGAGGCCGAGCGCAAGGCGCTGCAGGTGCGCACCGAGGAGCTGCAGAACCAGCGCAACCAGCTGTCCAAGCAGATCGGCCAGCTCAAAGGCAAGGGCCAGCATGCCGAAGCCGACGCCGTGATGGCGCAGGTCTCGGCCTTCAAGGCCGAACTCGAGACCTCGGCGGTGCGGCTGGACCAGATCCAGCAGGAGCTGCAGGCGCTGCTCCTGGCCGTGCCCAACCTGCCGCATGCGAGCGTGCCCGTCGGCAGCGACGAACACGGCAACCAGGAGGTGCGCTGCTGGGCCCCTGGTACCGGCCTGGGCGGACGGCCCACCGCACCGGCTTTTGCGGTGCGCGACCATGTGGACGTGGGCGAGCCGCTGGGCCTGGACTTCGAGATGGGCGTCAAGCTCTCGGGCTCGCGCTTTACCGTCATGAAGGGCCAGATCGCCCGCTTGCACCGCGCACTGTCGCAGTTCATGCTGGACGTGCAGACCGACAAGCACGGCTACACCGAGTGCTACGTGCCCTACATCGTCAACGGCGATTCGCTGCGCGGCACCGGCCAGCTGCCCAAGTTCGAGGAAGACCTGTTTGCCGCGAAAAAGGGCGGCCAGGAGGGCGGCGCCGAGACGGACAACGCCGCGCTCTACCTCATTCCGACCTCGGAAGTGCCGCTCACCAACTTTGTGCGTGACCAGGTCCTGGCCGAATCCGAGCTGCCGCTCAAGCTCACGGCGCACACGCCCTGCTTTCGCTCCGAAGCCGGCAGCTATGGCCGCGACACGCGCGGCATGATCCGCCAGCACCAGTTCGACAAGGTCGAGATGGTGCAGATCACGCACCCCGACCAAAGCGAGCAGGCGCTCGAGGAGATGACCGGTCACGCCGAGGCCATCCTCCAGGCCCTGGGCCTGCCTTACCGCGTGATGCTGCTGTGCACCGGCGACATGGGCTTTGGCTCGGCCAAGACCTATGACCTGGAGGTCTGGCTGCCCGCACAGAATGCCTACCGCGAGATCAGCTCGGTGAGCAACTGCGAGGCCTTCCAGGCCCGCCGCCTGCAAGCCCGCTTCAAGAATGCGCAGGGCAAGAACGAACTGGTGCACACCCTCAACGGCTCTGGCCTGGCCGTGGGCCGCACGCTGGTGGCCGTGCTGGAGAACCACCAGCAAGCCGACGGCTCGGTCCTCGTGCCCGAGGTGCTGCGCCCCTACATGGGCGGGCTCGAACGCATCGCCCCAGCGGCCTGATCCCCCCACCTTGGAGTTTCCATGCCCCATCCCCTGGCCCTGCGCGCATCGTCCCTGGTCCTGGCCGCCGTCCTGGCGGGCTGCGCCGCCACGCCGCTGACCACCCCCGGCGACGGCGCCAAGCCCGTGGCCACCGAGGTACTGGCGCCGGCGGCGCTGCCCCCGGGCTCGCAGGTGCGGGCCGACCGCTCGCTCATCATGGGCTCGGGTGAGCAATGGGTGGGCCGCCTGGTGGCCGAGGTGGGCCGCGATGCCGAAGCGGCCTACCGGTTCTTCGTCGACACCTACCCCGCCCAAGGCTGGACCCTGGTGTCGGCCGTGCGCGGCAAGACCAGCCTGATCGTGCTGACCAAGCAGGACCGCACCGCCACGGTGGAGCTGACCGAGGGCTCTGTCTTCATGCCCAGCGTCGCGGTGCTCACCGTCTCGCCCCGCAACGCCCAGGTCAGCGCACCGCGCCGGCCCTGAGCGGCAACTCTGCTAGAATGTGCGCTTCGACACGACGCAGGAGAGGTGGCAGAGTGGTCGAATGTACCTGACTCGAAATCAGGCGTAGGGGCGACCCTACCGTGGGTTCGAATCCCACCCTCTCCGCCAAGAAGCCAGCAAAAACGCCCCTTCCGGGGCGTTTTTGTTTTCACCTCTGGGGCCACCCACCATGTTCACCACCGCCACCGCCGACATCGCGCATGCCATTGAACTGGCCGTGGCGCCGGTGTTCCTGCTGACCGGCGTGGCGGCGCTGCTGTCGGTGATGACCAACCGCCTGGCCCGCATCATCGACCGGGGGCGCTGGTTCGAGCAGGGCTGGACCGGCTTTGATGACGAACGCCGGGCGCGCTATGGCCTGGAACTGCAGCACCTGGAGCGGCGCCGGCGTCTGGCCAGCCAGGCCATCAACGCCTGCACGGCGGCCGCCTTGCTGATCTGCCTGGTGGTGGCCACCCTGTTCATCGAGGGCCTGTTCGGCCTGCAGCTGCGCGGGCTGGCGGCGGTGCTGTTCCTGGCGGCCATGGCTGCGCTGATTGCCGGCCTGTCGCTGTTTTTGCGCGAGGTGCACCTGGCCACCTACGCGGTGCGCGTCTCGATGCTGCCGCCGTCACGTTGAGGCGGTTCGGCGGCGACCCGCACGGCGCCGGGGGCATCGGCTGGTCTGGGTGCGGTGCGCTCAAGTAGCATGCGGCCCTGACGCTGTCCACCTCCATCGTTTTTTCATGGCTTGTGTGTTGGTTCTCGGCGCCGGCATGGTCGGCACCTGCACCGCCTTGCACCTGCAGCAGCGGGGGCATGCGGTGTGCCTGGTCGACCGCGGCGAGCCGGGGCGCGAGACCTCGTTTGGCAATGCGGGCCTGATCCAGCGCGAGGCGGTCGAGCCCTATCCGTTTCCGCGCGATGTGGCCAAGCTGCTGCAGGTGGCCCTGGGTCAGGCCACCGACGTGCACTACCACCTGCGCGCGCTGCCGGGCCTGGTGGCGCCGCTGTGGACCTATTGGCGCCTGTCGGAACCGGCCCAGCATGCGCGTGTGGCGGCCGCTTACGCCCGCCTCATTGCCCATTGCCTGAGCGAGCACCAGCCCCTGATCGAGGCCGCTGGCGCGCAGGACCTGGTGCGGCGCGAGGGCTTTCGCAAGGTCTATCGCAGCGCATCGGCCCTGGACCGGGCCGTTCGCGATGCCGCCCGCCTGAGCGCGGCCTACGGCATCGGCCATGCCGTCCTCGACACCGAGGCCCTGGCGCAGGCCGAGCCGGCCTTGCACCGGCCGCTGGCGGGCGCGGTGCATTGGCTGGACCCCTGGTCGGTCAAGGACCCGGGCGAACTGGTGGCGCGCTATGCGCGGCTGTTCGAACAGCGCGGCGGCCAGCGGCTGCGGGCCGATGCCATGAGCCTGCAGGCCCATGCGGGAGGCTGGCGGGTGCGGCAGGCCGACGGCTGGCTCGAAGCCGACCAGGTGGTGGTGGCCCTGGGGCCCTGGGCCGACGCGTTGATCCGCCCCTTGGGCTACCGCCTGCCGCTCTTCGTCAAGCGCGGCTACCACCAGCACTATCCCGGGCCGCGGCTGAACCTGCCCCTGCTGGACGCCGAGCAGGGCTATTTGCTGTTGCCGGCCGCGCGCGGCACGCGCCTGACCACCGGCGCCGAATTTGCGCGCATGGGCACGGCCGCCACGCCCGTGCAAATGGCACGCGCCGAGCGCCGGGCCCGTGAACTGCTCGACCTGCCGCCGGCGCTGCCCGAGCCGCCCTGGCTGGGCAGCCGCCCGTGCACCGCCGACATGCTGCCCGTCATGGGCCCGGCGCCTGGTCACCGTGGCCTGTGGTTCAACTTCGGCCATGCGCACCAGGGCTTCACGCTGGGCCCTGTGGCGGGCCGGCTGCTGGCCGAGATGATGGATGGCGATGTGCCCTTCGTCGATCCGGCGCCTTACCTGCCTCAGCGCTTCATGTGAGCCGCCCGGATGGGCTGGCCCGCGCCCGGGCGTCGCCCCCGGGGCGGGGCTCCTACAATCTGCACCTCGCCTGCCGCACCGCCCCTGCCAGGCGAGTTTTTCTTTCCGGGGCCATGTAGAGGAACACCATGTACAAAAACCTCGCAGCCGCCTTCGCGGCCGCCTGTTTTTTTTCCCCCCTGTCTGCACAAACGCCGCCGGCCACCGAGCCGCTCAAGGTCGGCTTCGTCTATGTCGCGCCGATCACCGAAGCCGGCTGGGTCCGCCAGCATGAGAACGCGCGCCTGGCGCTCGAGAAGAACCTGGCCGGCCGCGTCAAGACCAGCTATGTGGAAAACGTCGCCGAAGGCGCTGACGCCGAGCGCGTGGTCCGTGACCTGGCCCGCCAGGGGCACCAGCTGATCTTCACGCCCAGCTTTGGCTACATGGAGCCCACGCTCAAGGTGGCGCGCGAGTTTCCCCAGGTGCGCTTCGAGTCCATCACCGGCTACAAGACGGCCGACAACGTCGCTGCGGCCAATGCGCGCTACTACGAGGGCCGCTATCTGGCCGGCATTGCAGCCGGCCGCATGAGCCAAAGCGGCGTGGCTGGCTACGTGGCGGGCTTTCCGATCCCCGAGGTGCTGCAGGGCATCAATGCCTTCACCCTGGGCATGCGTTCGGTGCGGCCCCAGGCCGAGGTGCGGGTGATCTGGCTCAATGCCTGGTTCGATCCGCCGCGCGAGCGCGATGCGGCCATGACGCTGTTCAACCAGAACGCGGACGTGGTGGCGTTTCACACCGGCTCGACCGCCGTGATGCGGGCCGCGCAGGAGCGCGGCAAGTGGGCCGTGGCCTACCACTCCGACATGCGCGCCGTGGCGCCCGACGCCCAGCTGCTGGCCGTGACGCACCAATGGGGCGACTACTACACCCAGCGTGCCCGCGCCGTGCTGGAGGGCCGCTGGAAGAGCGGCTCGGTGTGGGGCGGTATCCGCGAGGGCATGGTGCGGGTCGGCGACTTCGGCCCCCAGGTGCCGCAGGCGGTGCAAAAGGAAGTGCTGGCGCGCCAACAGGACATTGCCTCGGGCAAGCTCAAGCCGTTTGCGGCGGGGGCGCAGGCGGTGCTGGACAACACCGGCAAGGTGGTGATTGCCGCGCGTGCGTCCCTGACCGATGCGCAGATTCTGGAGATGAACTACCTGGTGCAGGGGGTACAGGGCAGTTTGCCGCGCTGAGGCTCGATGGGTGTGTTTGGCCCCGGCTTCGCGCCCTTGCGCTCTGGCTTTTTACTTCCAGGCCCACCATCCGACGCGGCCTGCGGCGCGAGGGGCAGGGCCATCCCATGGAACACGCCCGACTCAAGTCGCCTGCGTCATCACCTCCGTCCGCAGCCACTCCTTGACCATGCGCAGGTGCCCGGCCTCGGCAGTGGCTGCCACCGAAAAGCGCACCGCCATGTCGTCGTGCCCCAGGTCTTCGGCCAGTTCCATCAGCAGCTCCCAGCCCGCGTGGTCCGAGAGTTCGGCCGTCAAGAGTGCGTTCAGGCACTGCGCCACCGTGGTGCGCGGATCGGTCAGCGTCTGCATCAGGCCCATGGCGGTGACGCCGGCGATGTCGGCGCACGGCGTCATGGCCGTGGGATCGGCGCCCAGCTCTTCGAGCGCCTGGCGCACCAGCATCATGTGCGCCTGCTCCTCGGCGCGGATGCGCTCCAGCGTGAGCAGGTCCACGCGGCTGCCCACGGCCTGCAGGTTGCCGTCGGTGCCCAGCGCCTCATAAGTCTCGGCGCTGTCGCCGGGCGAGGCGGTCGTGCTGGAGTGGCTCTCGCCCAGGGCCTGCATGCCCGAGACTTTCATGATCATGGCCTCGTACAGCCGCGTGCCGGTGCGCTCGAAAGCCAGGCGCTCGCCGAGCTTGTCGATCAGCACCTCGGGCCGGTCGCCGGTCATCTTGCCGGCCGCGGCCTTGACCACGCCCTTGAACGTGCCCGGCACGGGCACGGAGCCAACCTTCTCGGCGTCTTCCACATAGGCGCGGTGCAGCGCCAATGATTGGCCCTGCTCGGCCGGCGCGTCGTTCGCGTGGGCGTTGGCGTAGTCCATCATGCCGCTGCCATTGAGCGGTGACATCTGCATGCCGGTGCGGTTCATGCCGAGGGTGACGGTGTTGTCCATGTGAGCTTCTCCGATGCGTCAGGCCGCTTGGGCCGTGCGGTTGAGTTCGGTGCCCGGCGTCCAGACGTAGCCGGCGGCCACGCTCTGGGAGGGCGAGCCGGCGGCGTTGAGCGTCTGGCGGTAGGCGATGGAGGAGCGGCCCTCCTGGGCCTCGTCGACGAAGTCGGTGCCGCTCTTGCGCAGCGTCACCTCCTGTGCGATGACCTGGCGCACGAAGTCGCGCTGGCTCTTGTACTGGATGAACCGCGGCAGCTTGCCATCGCCCAGCACCTGGGCGCGATCCTTGCCCTCGACGGCTTCGAGCATCTGGCAAGCCACCTCCAGGTGGCCCAGTTCGTAGTCGAGAAAGCGCTCCCAGATGGCCCGCAACCGGGGGTTGCTTTCCTGCTCCAGGCAGCCGGCGTAGTTCCACACCTCGGCGGCCTCGTGCAGCACCAGCTTTTCATACGGGCTTTCGTCCGGATTGAGCATGGAACCGTAGTGCGTGATGTGCTGGGCCTCGACCGAGGCGATCTCGGCATAGAGCTGGCGCGCCAGCGGGTCTGCAAACACCGGGCCGATGCTCATGTAGTAGTCGTGCGTCTGGTATTCGCCGCCCGTGAGGGTGATCGCATGGAGCTTGGTGGCCAGGGCGGCGCCGGCCTCGTAGGGCTCCAGCAGGTCGTGCTCGGGCGCGCGGTGGTGCACCAGCGTGGGCCGTGCGGGCACGACGTCGGTGTAGCCCTGCAAGATGTTGTTGGCGTCCTTGCCCTCCATGCGGTCGAGCAGCGCCGAGTAGCGGTAGAGGTGGTCGAAGTCCTCGAGCAGGCCGTAGCGATAGCCCTGGGCCAGGTAGGGATCGGGCTCGCTTTGCGCCACGGAGGCGGTGATCTCGATGGCCGCCTGCTCGTAGGAGATGGTGGTCTCCAGCGGCGAATGGTCGGCCGATATCAGCCAGTTGATCATCGTGGCCTGGTGCTGTTCGATGCGCATGAGCTGCGCGATCTGCACCCGGTGCTCGCGGTCCATGCGCAGCAGCACCTGCTTGAGCCGCAGCGCGTCGAGCTCCACGCCGTTCATCAGGATGATGCGGATGCGGGTGTAGGCGTCGTCGTCGAGCTTGCTGATGGGGTTTTGCACCAGGTCGCGCCAGCTAAAGCGCTGCTGGTCCAGCGCACAGCCGCGGGTGCTCAGGAGGTTGACGGTCATGAGGGCCTTTCCAATGGGCGCCGGCGGTTGCCGGCGGACTGGCCAATCTATGCGGGTGCGCCTGCGCCGCCGACGGCAGGGGGCGGGCTGGGGTGTAGGACGGCAGCCTGCACCCGCCGCGCCGGGTGTGCCTGAGCCAGGTCAGCCGGCCGGCAGGCCGCACGCCATGCGCTACGCTTGCGCTCATGAATGCCTACCGCGCCTCGCTGCTGTATTTCCGGCCCGACCACACGGCCGTCCATGAGCCCGACGGCTTGCTGGTGACCGCGCCCGACGCCCAGGGCGTGCAGCGGGTGCAGGCCATCGGCGCCTGGTCAGCCCTCAGGCACCACCATGGCCACCTGCCCATCGAACACCTGCCCGGTCGCCTGATCGCGCCGGGCTTTGTCGATCTGCACATTCACTCGCCCCAGGTGGACGTCATCGGCTCGCCGGCCGAGGGCCTGCTGCCCTGGCTGGAGAAGTACACCTTCGTGCACGAGGCGCGCTTTGCCGATCCGGCCTATGCGCAGGCGGCTGGCGGCTTTTTCCTCGACGAGCTGCAGCGCCATGGCGTGACCTGCGCCCTGGCCTTTGGCAGCTCGCATGTGGCCAGCGTCGACGCCCTGTTCGAGGCGGCGCAGGCCCGGGGCCTGCGGCTGATCGCCGGCAAGGTGCTGATGGACCGGCATGCGCCCGAGGGCGTGCGCGACCAGACCGAGCAGGGCCTGTGCGACACCGAGGACCTGATCCACCGCTGGCATGGCCGGGGCCGGCTGGGCTGCGCGATCACGCCGCGCTTCGTGCCCAGCTGCAGCGACGCCCAGCTGGCCGGCGCCGGCGAGCTGGCCGCGCGCCACCCCGACGTGTGGGTGCAGTCCCATGTGGCCGAGAACAAGGACGAGATCGCCTGGGTCCGTGAACTGCATCCCCAGGCGCGCAGCTACCTGGCCGTCTACGAGCAGTTCGGGCTGCTCAGGCCGCGCAGCATTTATGCGCACTGCATCCACCTGGACGAGACCGACCGCCAGCTGCTGCGCCACAGCGGGGCGGCGGCGGCGGTCAGCCCCACCAGCAACCTGTTTCTGGGCAGCGGCTTTTTCGACTACGCCGCCGCCGACCGCGTCGGCCACCTCTACGGCCTGGCCAGCGACGTGGGGGGCGGCACCAGCTTTTCGCCGTTTCACACCATGCTGGCGGCGTATTTCGTCGGCCGGGAGGGGCAGACCAAGGCGGGCGTGTCGCTGCGGCCGCAGGACCTGTGGTTCCAGCACACGGCGGGCGCGGCCCGCGCCCTGGGCCTGGAGGGCGTGGTGGGCAACCTGCTGCCCGGCTGCGAGGCCGACTTCGTGGTGCTCGACCCGCAGGCCACGCCCTTGCTGGCCCGGCGCACCGCCGCCGCGCAGAGCCTGGACGAGCTGCTCTTTGCCCTGATCGTCCTGGGCGACGACCGGGTGGTGCAGCGCACCGTGGTGGCAGGCCCGGGCGGGCAGGCCGGGCAAGGCCGGCCTCCTACAATGCCCAGCTCAGCAAAGGACGTCCCATGAGCATCAAGAGCGACAAGTGGATCCGCCGCATGGCCGAGACCACGGGCATGATCGAGCCCTTCGAGCCCCGCCAGATCCGGGCGACCGAAGGCGGCCACAAGATCATCAGCTATGGCACCAGCAGCTATGGCTACGACATCCGCTGCGCGCCCGAGTTCAAGGTCTTCACCAACATCCATTCCACGGTGGTCGATCCCAAGAACTTCGACGAGAAGAGCTTCGTCGATTTCCATGGCGACAGCTGCATCATCCCGCCCAACAGCTTTGCCCTGGCACGCACGGTGGAGTACTTCCGCATTCCGCGCAACGTGCTGACCATCTGCCTGGGCAAGAGCACCTATGCGCGCTGCGGCATCATCGTCAACGTCACCCCGTTCGAGCCCGAGTGGGAAGGCTACGTGACCCTGGAGTTTTCCAACACCACCCCGCTGCCGGCACGCATCTACGCCGGCGAGGGCTGCGCCCAGGTGCTCTTCTTCGAGAGCGACGAGCCTTGCGAAACCTCGTACAAGGACCGCGGCGGCAAGTACCAGGGCCAGGTGGGTGTGACCCTGCCCAAGGCCTGAGGCGGCGAGCTGCGCCGCCCGTGACCCGCCGGCGGCCCTGACTAAAATGGCGAGTGATTCCGGGCCGGGTGGCCCACCCCGTTGCAGGAACCGTTCTTGAATTCTCCGTCCCCCAGCCCAGGCCCGTCCGGCCACGCGCTGCCGCGCCATGTGGCCTTCATCATGGACGGCAACGGCCGTTGGGCGCAAAAACGGGGCCTGCCGCGCAGCTTTGGCCACACCAGCGGCGCCCGCCGCGTCAAGTCGGTGGTCGAACATGCCGTCGCCCGCCAGATTCCCTTCGTCACCGTCTTTGCCTTCAGCTCCGAGAACTGGAAGCGGCCGCTGGAGGAGGTGTCCGCCTTGATGAGCCTGTTCATGCTCTACCTCGAAAAAGAGGTGCAGGCCATGAAAGCCAACGGTGTGCGGCTGCGCATCATCGGCGACACCGAGCGCTTTGACCCCCGGCTGCAGGCCCTGATCCGCGATGCCGAGGCGCAGACCGCCGACAACACCCGCATCACCCTGACCGTGGCCGCCAATTACGGCGGGCGCTGGGACCTCACCCAGGCCATGCGCCGCTGGCTGGCCGACCATCCCGGCGCGCCGCCGCAGGCGCTGGACGAGCAGGCGCTTCGGCCCTACCTGTGCATGGCCGACGCGCCGGACCCGGATCTGCTGATTCGCACCGGCGGCGAAGCGCGGGTCAGCAACTTCCTGCTCTGGCAGCTCGCTTATGCTGAGCTATTCTTCACGGATGTGCTGTGGCCCGATTTCTCTGATGACGAGTTCGACCGGGCGCTGGCCTGGTTTGCCCACGCGGACCGGCGTTTTGGCGGCCTGTCGACCAAAGCGGGCCGCTGAGCCCCTGACCGCGGCGGCCCCGTTTCCAACCGTCCGGGCTTGCCCAGATCGCCTGTCCTGACCCCCGCTCGATCCTTGACCCCGCTATGAAGACCTGCTCGAAGTTCCTGGCCTGCCTGGCCACGGCCTGCATCAGCCTGGCTGCGTCGGCCCAGCTGCAACTGCCCGGTGCCGGTTTCGCCGAGCCGGCGGCAATGCAGCCGGCGCCCGCCGCGCCCGCCGCGCCCGCCGCGCCGCCTGCGGGTCTGATGGTGCGGCCCACGTTGCCGGGGCTGTTGCAGGCGCCTTCGTCCCTGGCCGTGCCGTCTGCGCCGCTGTCTTCGGCCCTCGATG
>JACCDV010152008.1_pt1 | contig 13708 bp, 19 predicted proteins | sample 7446131 | NCBI WGS metagenome assembly JACCDV01 (sample SAMN15323448, study PRJNA562643) | freshwater metagenome | isolation source: river surface water | place: USA:Blue River Watershed | collected 2017-08-17 | reverse complement strand
TTGTTTTGTCATTGTTTAATTGTTTTAATAATTGTCTTATGAATATTGTTAGTTCGCTAATTTGAGATTGATGATAATAAACAATCATCGATTGCACCGATTGTTCTTTTAATAAATACAGATAGAATCCCTGTTTTGTTTCATAAAGTTTTTTTTCGAATGTAATTTTACCAGTCAAGTCATCTACATGGCCTTCACTCCAAACAGTAGTAAAACTTTTGGTGTCAAAAAAATCTTCAACATCATTTTGTCTGAATGTAAGATTCAATGTGGACATTATTCCTTTCTCGGAATTTTTAATATAATCTGGTGTTTCAATCATAACCATTGGTAATATGTTCCTGTATGTTCAATTTGTTTGTGTGTCCATTTTATATCCCCGTTCCCCCCCCAATAAGAATCTGATTCCAAAAATGTTCCATTTTTACATGTCTTGGTAATTTTGACAGTATCAAAATCTTCATGGTTTACGTAATATAACATTTTTAAGTCCAATTTCAATAGGTAAGGAATCCATTCATCCGATAATTTTCCATTGTACTTACCCAAACTTTGTACTCTACGACATTTCACTTTATCATCTTCTTTGTAAAATTGATATTCAAGTGTTGCCCTCTCCTCTGAAGTATAGGTTCCCTTCCTCAGAGAAATAATCATGTTAGATGGTTTCCCAATATATGTTTTTACACAATTGGATTGCACAGAACTTTCTTCATTATAGTTTGCTGAACAATTCAGTACGACTGGAAAGTAATCTCCAATTGGTTCCTGTAAATGTTTGTAAGTAATTTCGGGATATATTCTTTCATAATACCCTTTCTTATAGAAAGATAATTTGTCAGTCCAATCTAAATGTTCGTTTCTAAAAAACTGGGTTTCCGCTTCATCACTCATCCACTTCAAATCAGTTTCACCATACATCTTCAACTCAGTATACATCACTAAGTGGTCAATAAAGGTATACGAATCCAAAATATTATCGAAATAGACCTGTTTGAACAAATTGAAAACTCTACGTAACTCTTCTTTACCAATAACATTTGTAAACTCGGCAGGGATATCTCTCTCAGGAATGGTATATTCCGCATTCAGCACGTTAATAATAAAATTTTCTTCTTGATTTATCCAATCATCCCCGAATAGAAATTTCGCAGTCCTGTACAACGAGATATTCAATTCTTTACATAGATGAAGAGCGGTCTTTAATTTCTTACCATTCAAATTATTATGAATCATGAATGCATCAATCAATCGATTGGAATTTTTCTTCAACACTTTTTTTATTTGCGGACCAATCATTTTCTCGGCATATAAATAAAAATTGTTGGGATATTTGATTCCTTTTTTATCCAAATAGAACTTGAATAAACGTTGATCGAAATTTAACTCATTGGAATCTTTTCTACCATCAACCTCATACATAAACTTGGAAATCGCCTCTCGTATCAATTCAGAATGATTTTGTACATAGGACCAAATACAATCTCTCATGCGGCAGTGAAGCCCATTGACAGGTTCGGACGCAAAATAGTTTTTATTTAGCTTCTTGAGTACCTTTTTTTTGTTTTGATAGTTACGCAAATAACCATGATAAACATCACCTGTTTTTAGATTAACCGTTAAAAAATCTACATTACGATTATTCTTGAACCAACTATTCCCCACATTTCTTTCTTTGAAACCGTAAAATAACTTCATAGAGAGCTTATCTCCCTCTCGTTCGACAAGTATCATTACGTATGATTTTAAGACCCTACAAAGGGGATTTCCGTAGTTATACACAAAGTCCTGTTCTACACTCGATACGTAATCATTTAGAAACAAAACTGTTTGATTATTTTTTCCCTTACCAATATTTCTTTCAACAAAATCAAGATTAGAATCATGTTCTAACGGAGTGTAATCCTTGAACACCTTCGTAGTATATGATTCATAGTTGAATTTGAATATTTCTTGTTTCATTATACAATACTAATAAAAAAAAAGGGGAATATAAATCCCCCTAATTTACTAACAATAAGATTCTGCTAACTCCCAAAGATTAGTGTTAATCTTGTTGACCGCCTGAAAGTCCTTCAATTGTTTCATTGAAGTCACTCTACCTTTCTCAGATTGATACTTCAGACCACCTCTGACAAACTTCTCCTGAATCACATTGAAGGTTTTCCAAACTGTGTTCCCATTATCTTCATGTCTGAGAGGACGAATAAAGTCCTCAACATTGATTTTGGGGATTGAACCTTTTTCCCATCGAATGAGTGCCGACTTGTTGACAAAATCAACAGTTTTTTCTTCATTCAAGAAGGAGTTTTCCATCTTAGTTACAGAGTTTTGGATTACTGGCAGTCTCTCCGCAAATTGGTCTGTAATTTCTCGGACAGTATCCATGTCAAACTTCATGTGTCTAACTGAGATTTTGTCTGAGACAGATGTTGGAACGGTCAATCCATTAGAACAAACCAATCTATAAAGACCAGCACTAACAGAAAATGTAGTGGTTCCATCGTGAGAATTTTTGATAATCGCTTCAATTAGAGAATCTCCTACCTGAGGGAATCCACCATTACGTAGTCTCAATTCATGTCTTGAATGAAGACCACGACCAACTTGTCTAGCCGATGCTACATGCCAACCTTCACGGTCGAAATTTTCAAGAATGTCCATTGTAGGTACAAAAGTGTACTTGTTAGACATTTTTGCAGATGGGCTAGTCGCGAACACAGAGGGTGTGATTGTTTTGAGGATGTCAGTCGTTATCATATCTTATTGATTAGATGTCAAAGGTAAGATAACAAATTCAATTTTCCAAATTCAATTCAAAAAAAGATCACCAAAAATAGTTTTTTGTATACCGTCTTTTTTTATTTCTTCGGGTTGATTGATTTTGGAACACAAATGAAGTAATTGTGATTGGGTGAGGCTTACTTCCTCACCCTTTTCATAATTTTCAATTGCAGCCTCTTTGATTTTTTTATAAAAAATTTCCTCTTTGTCTTTAGATACTAAGTTCAACAAGTCATTAGGATTTTCTTTGAAGAACTTAATGACATTGTTCATGTATATTTCAACATCAAGATTCATATCAAATTTCAGGTTCAAAATCCCACAAATTCTTTTGTAACTCGACTCCTTTTTCTCTAATTTTTGAAGGGACTTCCACATTATCACTTCCTTTCAAATTCATGAAAAGGAAATTTGGTAAATCCGCAATACACTCAGGAATTGTTTCTAACTTAGGATTATTCATGATAGCCAAGAATTTAAGGTTCTCTAGTTTACAAATAGATTCAGGTAATCTTGAAAAAGAAATACCATCAACAAGAATATGTTCCAAATTCTTGAATTTTCCAATGTCCTCAGGTAATTCAATTACAGTGTTCTTATCACCATCTCTATTTTGTATTGCAAACACTTTGATTCCTGTAGGGAGATTTGACAATAAATCATCCATTCCATACAACGCCACAAATTTACCAATAGCACCTGACTTGAGACTATCAATTCTGAATTCTTCACCTGTCGGACTAGCAACTCCTCTAGCAAATTCAGGTTTGAAGAATTTTTTAAGTTCATTCATAGGTCCATTTAGTAATGACACCAAATCTTGTTGACGGTCATCTTTGTCCATGAACTGATTCGATGGGAAATGGAATTGATAACGGGTCTTTGGTAATCCAGTTGTCGGAGCAGTATCGGTATCATTTGGATTGAATATAACATACAAAGGACCATCCTTAATGTATCTATCAAACCATGAAGCTCCAGGAGCTGAAGTACACCATCTTGTTTCAACGTTGTTACCTCCATAGAAACATGCAGCCTCTTTACCAACTTGTCCTTTATCTTCAATTTTTATAACTCTCCAATCATTACCATCATAAACCATTTCCGCACCTGGGTGAACTGGTGCAGATTTTCTTTCCGCCTTGGTTGTAGTCGCCAACGTTAAATCAAAATCTTTTACTGCATCATACAATTGGTCAGGAGTTAGCTTATTGATGTCACGCATCTCCTTAGGAAGACGACCCTTGAATCTTTCAAACTTCTTAAGGTCATCACTTACCTTATAAAGGTCCTCCAAAAATGTTTCCTTCGCTTTTTTTACATCCCTTTCGTAGGTATAATCTCCAACAGCACTTTCAACCTTAGGTAATAGGTAGTGTTTTACTAACCATGGTACATAACTACCCGCCTTGATTTTTGATAATTCCTCGGGAGTCGCAGTTTCAACGTCCACGTTATTCAATCTAGTTGTAGGATCAGCCATAACCAACTCCAAAAACTCTTTATTAGACAATTTAGGTTTTATCTTGTTACCTTCTTTATCTTTTCCAGGTTTTGTTAAAGCGTTCATCAAGACCTCAAATCTTGACTGTTCAACTATGATCGATTTTAATAACGAAGTAAATTTCATTTAATTATAATTTAATAATAAATATATTGGAATTACAAAAATAATTAATAATTCAATATTAACAACTCCTCCCCCATATTTTGTTTCGTCCCTTTTTTTGCTGCCGCGGCTTTAGCAAACTCTTTCTTCTCCCATCGGTATTCATCTTCAGGAAGCCACTGGTGTAAAAGTTCAAAGTCGTAGTAAGACAAACTGAATTTTCCTTTAATACTTTTTAGAGTATCCGCCAATCTTTCATGGTCATTTCTATCGAAATCATGATTACTGTAATAGTTTTCAGTTTTCCAATAAGGTGGGTCAACATAAAAATAAGTTGACGATGAATCATACTTTTCAATTACTTGTTGGAAATCTAAATTCTCAACATCAGTAATTTTTATGAAATGGTCCACCCATGTAGGTTTGGAAAGTTTATCTCTAAATGCAAGGTATTTTGACCGATACTTCCCTTTGAGGTCTATAAAATTTGAGGTCTCAGGTTTACTTCCACTGAATACCTGTGATAATACATAAACATACTTTGCAGCCACAAAATAATCAGGGGAGTCAACTTTGAAACCTTCACCAAATATTTCACTTTGGAAACTTACGAACTTTTCTTTCAATTCATGTGGAGTATTATCAACTCCGACTTGTTGAACTTCAATCTCATCCATTACTCTCTGAAGCTCAGATGGGTTTTGAACACACTTGAATAAATTGTAGTTTAATGGATTAAAGTCATTGTAAACGACTTTCTTTAGATTTGGATACTTCTCCAAGTCCATATTAAAAAAACACCAAAACATACCTGAAAATGGTTCTACGTATGTCTCCATATCTGTGGGATAGAATGGAACTATCCACTTCCCTATTTTTGATTTACCCCCAATATAACTTATCATGGGACAATAATAATAAAAAAAATTAAGAAAGGCAATTACTTATAACAATTTTTGTATGGACGACATGATGCCTTCTGAGTGAAACCCATCTCATCACATGGAGTTGACTCACAATATGATTTACTATATTTACGAGGTTTTTTATATTTACCTTGTTCTTTCTCGTCAAGGTACATATAAAGAATTCTACGAATTTGTTCACTTAACATACTTATAATTATGTCACAATGTAAAAAATGCAGTCAAAAACCAACAAGTAATAAACAATATCTAACAATATTTGTGGGGGTTTACTTACTTGGTTCCTCAATCTACGGAACCATAAAACTTTTCGAACTTTTAATTGGTCTTGTTAACTAAGTTTTTCGAACTTTACATGTAGTTTCAAATACATATCCCCTCCATTATAACCCTTACCACGTAATCTTAATGGTTTGGACGTATCGAAAATTTTAGGTGAATCTATTCTCAGTTCCCCATCAGGATGGGGAATATTATATTTATCCTTTTTTAAGTCCTCTAAGTTGAAGAAAAGATTATAAATCAAATCATTATTGAACTTTTCGAATCCATCCTTTGGGACAACTTCTATTTGAACCACCAAATCACCGTATTCACCATTCTTAAAGTCACCAGCACGTTCAATCTTCAAGTATTGCCCGCTATCAACTCCTTTGGGTATCATAATTTTAATGTCCGCGGCGTTCTGTTTTGTTCCTCTACCATCACAGCTATAACATCTGTGAACTAAGGTATATCCACGGCCAGCACAGGTACCACATGCCGTCCTAATTTGTTGGCTCATAAAACCTGTACCCATAATTTTCATATGGAATCCTTGACCTTTACAAGAATTACAAACTTGTTGTTCCCCTCCTGAACCATTACAAACGTTACAATGAATATCCTTCATATATTGAATCCTCTTTTCCTCACCATTGTAGGATTCTACAGGACTGATTTGAACTCTTAATATCTTGTCGGGAGCACTTTTTCTTCTTTGTTGTTGGAATCCTCCCCCAAACATTTGTGAAAACATTTGTTCATATGCAGTACCTTGGAAAGGATTACTTCCTCTATTATCATACTGAGCTCTTTTCTCTGGATTACCAAGTGTCTCATAAGCTTCTGCAACTTCTTTGAACTTTTCTTCCCCTTGTGGATTCTTGTCAGGGTGATACTGCGCCGCAAGTTTGCGATAGGACTTTTTTATTTCCTCTTGAGAAGCTTTCTCTTCAACTTCTAATATTTTATAGTAATCTTTCATATATGGAGAACTACCTGGTAGTGTTATTTAAGAATAAAAAAAAGAAAAGAATTATAAAGAAATTTATAACACTATCCCGTGCAAAACAATTTTACGACAAATTGATGGAAAAATCAAACGAAGTATTGTTTGAAACAAAAATTGAAGGTGGTAAAGAATGCAAATATGAAATGGGTATCATTGAAATGAGTTCCAAACAACTAATCCCTGTTTACATGACAGATGAGTTTGGTAGAAACATTAAAGTTAAATTAGATGAAGATGGTATGACATTGTTTAAGATCGAACCATATAAAAAAGAAGAAACGATTTACGACATAAAAGAACAGAAAAAAATTACGACTCATCAATTTATAAAAAAATACTTAAAGGGAGATGGGTTGAAAATGATATCCTCTCTTAACAACAAAATTGTATTACAAGAAGACGAAAAGATTCATCTTTTTACGTTGAAAACTGAAACCGAATCTTCTCGATTTTTAGATAGTTTATCTTCATATTTTTTCAAAATAAAAAGAGGAGATTGTTTATTTGTTAAAGATTTCTCAACGGCACAAAGAAAATCACTATACTCACTTCTTGAGTCCTCAGGAATAGATAAAAAAATATTGTACAGGAAATTTACGACCCTACCTCAGTCAAAATAAAGTGAAACTCGGTGCCTGAAATATCGATAGAAAATTGTTTATGATGTCTATCGATTTCTCTAAAATGATTAATTACACTGGTATATTCACCTTTCGGTAACTCGAATACAATAGTCGCCTTTCCACTGAATATGGTTTGACAAGATTCCGCAATCAATGCCAATTTCTCTAATTCCCCAAGACCAATATCTTTATCCTCTGCCATAATGTTAGTTTTTTTGGTAATGGAAACAACTCCTCTTTTTTAATTCCTTTAATTTCTTGAATGTACTTCCTTTTGGTGTTTTCAATTTCTCTACTGTCTTTTGACTTTTCACTCTCAAGCCAGTTCAGAATCGATTGATTCCTGTCCGTTTTGCTCATAATCGGTATCATCTTCTGTATCATCCATTTCAACATTCAACTCAGGTGTGTCATCATCCGTTTCGAAGTCAAAATACAGATTTTTAAGTTTATCCAAATCAGTTTTTTCGAATGTGCTTTTCAACTGTTCAACAGTTTCCTTGAACAATCTCTCTTTCAATTCTTTTTCTTTGTTCAATTTAATGATTTTTCCAATCTTAACGAGTATCTTAGATACTTCTGTTTCATCAATTGGTGAAACAAAAGAAATTCCTTTAGAATTTTGATTCTCTGTTTCGAATCCAACCACTTGACCTTCGTCTAACATACTCTTCGGGAGAGACCATTTAGTTGGAAAAACCATATCAAAACTGAGATAGTTTTTTAATTTCCTGATTGAATGTAAATACTCAACATATGGACTCAATTCTTTATAAAAACTCATGATATATAAATGTAGGTGATGATATAACTTATTGACAGACCTAAACCTAAAAGTTCCCTGTTAGTATAAACCAATGGTTTAGGGTTTTTTTCTAACAGGGCAACTATAAATTTAATAAAATGTCTTAGACACACTAATATTGTAAACACAAATATAAAAAAATATACTGTATCAATATTATGCATTTTTTTCGCTTTTACTATGTTCAAGAACTTCAGTTCTAAACTGTTGAAGTAATGACTTTAATTCCTGTGCCGACTTTCTGGCACGGGTACCAGCACTTTTATTACCTTTATAGAATTTAGCAGCATCAACTGAAAGTTGTTCAGTAACCTCTTTGATTTTCTCTAATGTCTCCATCTCTAAAATAGTTAATGTTTATGGTTTATTTATCTAAAAATAACTTTATTCCCGTCTGTGTAAATAGAGTATCGGTATTCTACGAAACATTTTTTTCCATCATCTTGTAAATCTCAGTAATCATTTCTAAGTCAGATTTACTAAATGGTTTCGATATGTTGAACGTATCATCTAAAAAAGATGGTACCGATTCTCTAACTTTCTTATCACCTTGATTGTAATACGTGTCCATATAAAATGAATTCAAATAATCTTTGTGTTCACCTTCCAATTGGATTAACACGTTTTCCTTTTTGAAACTTTCACTTGTTTTATTCCAACACCAATCAAAATGTGATTTTTTGTCTTCTTGGGACAGTGTTATTTTTGTTTCGTTCGATTCTCCATTCGAATCTCCCATGTAGGTGTCCATTATAATATGGTTCAAAGTTTTGAATATATCTCCGTATAGTTCAATTTTTTCATGAATCATATTGTGCACACTGAACCAAATGATAACTTCATCATTCGGTACGGGTTTAGCCACCCAATTAAAAAAATTCTCCATAGAGTTCATCTATGGAGAATATAATATAGTTTCATTAAATGTGAATTTTTATTGGGTCTTTCTGTTATAACCTATAAGATTTTTCATCTTATCCATTTCTTCCGAAATGATTTTGGATTTTTTATCTTCTTTTGACTCAAGTTGATTCATTATCTTCTGAGCTTTAGCAGTCGACCCTTTTTTCAAACCTCCTGTTTGTTTGTTTTCTCCAGCAATATCAACAGGTTGTGGTTGTCTTTTGTAGGAAACATTCATCTGTTCAGCTCCATACAAATTATCGTCGAAATTCTTTTTGAATCTTTCTCCAACTTTTTCACTTCTTTTCGAAACATTACCTAAAGCCTTTCCATCTTTGTCCGTAACTGCATTTCCGTTTTTAACATTTCCTTTAAGTTGATTTGAAATCATTTCGTCATCTGGTTTGATTTCATCATACACTAAATTTGTCATACCAGGATATGCAAACGCCTCAATATATTCTTCTACTGCATCCGAAGGATGATATTTTTTCTCTTTATGATCCTTTTCAATATCATAATTACTCAAAGGGAAATCTTCAGGATTTTCATTATAACCCTCATCTCCAGAAAACATATCCTTCATATAATCCTTCATTTTCTTAACAACTTCTTTAGCATAATCATCATTTTCTTGTTTGTTCTTACCCAAAACTTTCTCAGTTTTTTTCAAACCTTCAGGACTTTTCTTGGAAATATTTTCTTTCTCTGCGATATCTTTAATTTGTTGTTCAATGACAAGTTTTTCAATCATGTCAATTAACTCTTCTTCCGTTAAAACTAAAGAAGATTTATTACTTTCTTTAATATTCTTCAAGGTCAGTGCTAAGTTAACTTGCTTCAGAAGTTTGGAATCCGCTGCGGATAATTTTTTGTCACCTTCACCCTTTTTCATTAACTCTTTCTTCAATGACTTCAATTTAGAAACAGGTATTTTTTCTCCCTCAGGGACACCTAACTTTTTGTGGAGAGCTCCTTTCTCCATATCAGTTTTTTGAATCCATTTTTCTTCTTTTACGGTATATTTTTTACCATCAACCTCAAAAGAATCTTCGCCTTCTTCCTTAGCCTTTGCCAAAGCACCTGAAAATGCATTCCCTTCTTCGGTTTCAGCTTCTTCCACATCTTTTTTCGATCTTAATTTTGCGAAATCCGCGGAAGTTAATTTTCCTTTAGGTTCTGCAACATCTAATTTTTTTTGTCCACCGTGTAATTCTTCGTCAACCTCAATTTCAGTCCATTCGCCTTCAACCATTGTTTCAGAAATTTCTTTAGCTTTATTTTCAATTTCCTCGTTGAGGATTTTGGAGACCAATTTGTCAATATCGTTCTTAAACTTATTCATTCTTTTTAGTTTTATAATAAATATCTTTATTTGTTTCTTTTATTCTTTTTTTGATATTCCTGTTCCAAAATTGTTATGATAAGTGATTCATCAAGATTCAATTTACTCGCAACATTTTTTATAGCTTCTTTCACAGATTCGTTTTTACTCAACTTAAGATTAGTTATATCTCCCTGATTACAATAAGGGAATTTAGTACATTTCTTTTTTATCTTAACAAATGAACCACCACTATATTGAGTTTTCCTACTCGGTCCCCAATCTTTCTTACTTGTCGACTTCGCCCACATCGCAGGTGTTTCATATCCTCCTGAAGAACCTGTAGTCGTCGCCTCTTTTGCCTCAACTTTTTCAACATCACTCTCTGACAACTTAGGATTCTCACTCCTACTTCTTTCCCAAAATTCATTATCACCACCAAATACTGGTGCTGAATACGCTCCAACAGAACCAGATCCAGTCGCTTCTTTAGGTTCCGATTTCTTAATTTGTTTGAATGAACATCTTTTCAAAAAATCTACGTGGTCAAAATCAACTTTTTCCCTCTTCAATTTTTTAATCATATTCTGTGCGACCTCTTTTCTATTAGACGTATCTTTAATTTGCTTAATAATTTCAATTATCCCATCAACCATTTCTTTATCATTTTGGTCGGATTCATTGTTTTTATTTTCGTTTGTCTCCATCTTAGATAATTTGTCGTAATATTTTGGATCTTCCCAAATATGGTCCATGGCAATCTCCTTAGCCATTTGTTTATCGTTGGTATGTTCCATCTCAACTTTAATACCTTTTGATAATTGTCTCTTCAAGGATTCTTCAGTATGTTCATTACCTTTTTTATTGTGTTTTTTCACAATATCTTTCAAAGTTTTGCCATCAGATAAACCTCCTTCTAATGACTCTTCGGTAAATCCTTGTTTATATTTCATGTGGTCTCCTAAAGTTGATTGGTTTAAGGGTATCTGTGAAAATGCACTATCTAAACTATTTTTGAATAAATCTGCCGAACTTCTCATAATTATGCATTTTTAAGCCTTGGTTCCCAATAACTTCTATTCATCCACATAAATTGGTAGAATTCTCGGAACATTCTTAATGTGATGTCTTTAACCTCACCTTCGAGTTTGCCTCGTTTCATTTCTTTTTGTATTCTATCCATCAATTGGTCCTCAAACTGTTTGATGGTGTTATTGTTCATAAAAGATTTTATCTCTTTACGAATCAAAACTTCTATTTCTTTTGTTTCTGAACTTGTAAGTGCCATTAGTTACCAATTAATAAAAATGAAGTTAATCCTAAACCAACAAAAGTTCCGACTTTCCATAGAAAAGTTTGGGTTCTCTGTCCCTTTAACTCTTTATGTAACTTATCAGTAAGTTCCTTAGACAACTTAAGTTGTTCATCTTTTTTACTCATTATAAACTGATTGTTCTCGTCTTTTTGAGTTAGAATTGTAATTATACCATCCTTTTGAATTTCTCTCTCTTCAACCTTTTGAAGTTTTAGTTTGAGAAATCCCATCTCTTCTTTCAGTCCGTCGTATCTTAATAAATCTTGGTATACCAACCTAGCAGTTCTTACACTCAAAACAACTTTGGACGTATCAACTGTCTCAGTTTGGATAACGCTCTGCGAAAAGCTTTTCGAGCTCAGCATTACCAATAAAACCAACACTAATAACTTTTTCATCAGTTTGTTCTTTTACCTTTTCAATATTATTATCAATTTCATGAATTTCGTTAGTAATAGAATTCACCGTTTCTTTAATTACTAAAACCTTTTCATCCATTTCTTTATTGACCAACTGAGCGGAATCGATTTCAACTTGAATACCTTCAATTTTTGCTTTGTAAGATTTGACATCTGTCTTAATCCCATTTGTATTCATGATGTTCCACAACGCCAATACTATTATTATACCTAATAATATGTTCTGTCGGTTATTGATTAATTTCTCTCTCATACTAAACAGGAGATTCTTTCGTCTTTTTTCTATTCGCCAAAACTTTACCCCACTTGGACTTAAACTTTTGGTAGAATTGTTGAAGTTTATTAATCATCGTAAGAAACTCAGTGTCCACTTTCACCATTTCACCATTGATGTAAATTCCACTATCTTCTCCAATCGTAAAAATGAAGTCAATATCCTCATCAATCAGTCTCCCTGACCACTCCACACTATTCTTATAAACATTCAAGGTGTTGAAATCCACTAAATCGGAAACTTCTTCCACAAACTCGTCCATTGTTTCTTGGAAAGCAACTTTTTCATCTGTAGTAATATCCAAATCTGATCTATCTTTACCGTGAAGTTTAAGTATACCACCTGAAATTCTGTATTTTTGGGACTTGTCTTTTGGAGTTTCAACGTTTCCATCCTCAATGTCCGTCTCAGCGGTATCATACTCAACGTCTTGAGATATTCTACTCTCAACATCTTTGGCAACATTTATTTGTCCTTCTTGTTCAAACAATAACTTGGACTTCTTTAATAGAGATTTAATCTCATCGTAGCGTTCATTATGCAAATTGCTCATTTTCTAAAAGTTTACTAAAGGTTTCGAAATTAAATGCTGGGTTCAAATCGGTAAACATGGAATTATAATTACTTCTTGAACATATACCCTCGAAGTTTTCAATCCCATCAATTTTTGTGTTATGACCCACACACGTTTTATCTATGTTGAGAATATCTGTCAAATGTTTACACAATTCCGCAGTGACTTTAATTTGTTCCATTGTGTAAGGTTGCCAGAAATAATAATCTCTCCATTTTTTTTCGTAAACCTGTTGATTATAAATACTCCCTTTCCAATTAATATAATGATTACTGAGAGGTTTCTTTTCCAACCATCCTAAATTTTCCAAACTAACTATGATGGAGAGTTTATTTGTGATTATGTCATCAAAAAAATTACTATATGATTGGTCAGAAAGTAATTGTAAAACTTTCCCATCTCTAGTAACAACATAATTTGGTACTTTATCATATTTGGAATTGTACCTAAACTTAAGGGAAGCCAAGTATTCCTCGACTTCCCTTGAAGTATGGCACAAAATTATTTGTGTCTTTTTTTTGTACTTTCCGACTGATTTGAAATTTCCGTATTTTTCGATATCAACCATGACTTCTTACGTAACTAAGTCGTTTTACTTCCGAATCTCCAAGATTATTTTCTTCCTCAATTCCATCCATAAGGGTCTCATCCCAATCCGCCATTTCTTCTGTTATCGGTTCAGGTTTTAAGTTTCCAAACTTTTGTTCGTTCAATTTCCTTAATTCCTCTTCCAACTTTTCTAACTCCTCTTTGGTTGGAGTATATTTTTCTTTCTCAACTTCCGCCTCCATCTTACCAGCTTGAATACTTAGTTGGTCTATATCAAGAACTTGAGGTGGTGTAAGAGGTTGTTTTTTCTTCTCATCTTCCTCAAATTTA
>JACCDV010022186.1_pt1 | contig 13716 bp, 13 predicted proteins | sample 7446131 | NCBI WGS metagenome assembly JACCDV01 (sample SAMN15323448, study PRJNA562643) | freshwater metagenome | isolation source: river surface water | place: USA:Blue River Watershed | collected 2017-08-17 | reverse complement strand
GCAAATGAAAAAACTCAAAGTTGATATACCTTTTTTAATATCTGTATTAATCCTAGTTATAGGAGGATATTTGATATTCAGATCAGCGTCACTTGGGCTTCTTTCTAAACAATCTGTGAAATATGCCGGAGTAGCTTTTAATCAAACAGTGTTCGGACTAATTCTTGGTTCAATCGCGTGTTTTGTAACATCAAAAATTGATTATAAAATTTATAGAAAATTCGCGTTTCCACTTCTTGTTGTAGCACTTATCCTAACTTTTCTAGTTTTTGTTCCTGGTCTTGGTTTTTCACACGGTGGTGCTCATAGATGGATACGTATTGGCACATTTTCGTTTCAACCATCTGAGTTTTTAAAAATTGGTTACGTAATTTTTCTGTCAGCGTGGTTTGCTAGCGTGAAAGACAGAGTTAAGCAGTTTAAATACGGTCTTTTACCATTTATGATTCTATCTGGGATTGTTGCCATCGCTCTACTTATTCAACCCGATACGGATACATTCATGATTACTATTTTTGCAGGTCTTGCGATATATCTTTCTAGTGGCGGAAAGTGGAAGCATATATTCATTTTAGGCATTTGTTGCGTTTTAGGAATAGGAGTTTTGGCCATGACTCGTCCTTATGTAAAAAGTAGAATAATGACATTTATAAACCCGGCGGCAGATTCACTTGGAAAGGGCTACCAGATTCAGCAGTCGCTAATTGCTATAGGAAGTGGAGGAATGTTTGGACGTGGTTTTGGTCAAAGTATTCAAAAGTTTAATGTATTGCCAGAACCAATCGGAGACTCTATTTTTGCAGTCGCAGCTGAGGAATTCGGGTTTGTGGGGGCTACAGGAATAATACTTATATTCATATTCTTTGCGGTTAGAGGCCTCAAAATTGCCTCAAATGTACCTGATGCCTTCGGTAGACTAATGGTGGTTGGAATTGTTATAATGATCTCATCCCAAGCCTTTGTGAACATAGGGGCCATGGTAGGGGTATTGCCACTTTCTGGCATAACCTTACCCTTTATAAGTCACGGAGGAACGGCCTTATTTATGACCTTGGCTGAGGTCGGAATTGTCCTGAACATATCTAAAAATAGAAAAAATAAATGATCCCGTAAGAAATCACAAAGTTAAAAATATGACAGCATTAATATATTTAAGAATAGGTCAAAGTCACATTATTACTAATTTTATTTACGGAAACTAAAGTTTCCTATTTCAAACGGGATGAAAATAATACTAACAGGGGGAGGTAGCGCAGGACACTTTTATCCACTCATTGCAGTGGCTCAAAAACTTAATGAGTTGGCAAAAGAAAACAGGTTGTTGAAGCCTGAGCTTTACTACATGTCGACAGACCCTTTCGATGAAAATTTGCTATACGAAAACAGTATTACATTCATCAAAGTTAGTGCGGGTAAAATCAGAAGAGAGAAAAGTTTGCCAAACTTAATACTAAACTTTGGTGACTTGTTTTCTACTTTTTTGGGCGTTCTGTCTGCGATCTGGAAGCTTTTTGTTATTTATCCAGATGCAGCATCGTATTTCAAACCAGAGAAAACTGCTTACACAGGAAACCCAATTAGAAAAGAAATCGAAGATCCTCAGGTCTCTGGTTCACACGAGTATTTCAAATTCAGTAAAGATATTCCAACTGTATTTGTTATTGGAGGTTCACAGGGTGCGCGTTTTATAAACAGCGCAATTATGGATGCTCTTCCTGAACTTGTGAAAAGATATCAAGTCATACATCAAACAGGAGTAAATAATCTTTCTGTAATTCAAGAAACTTCTGCCGTAGTTTTACTAAATAGTCAGCACAAAGAAAGATATGTTGCTATACCTTACTTGAACGCTTTGACGCTTCGCATGGCAGCTGGGGCTGCGGACGTAATTGTTTCAAGAGCTGGTTCTACAATTTTTGAAATTGCATCCTGGGGCAGAGCAAGTATTATTATCCCTATTCCAGAAGCGACAAGTCACGACCAAAAAACTAATGCATATTCATATGCTAGAAGTTGCGCCGCTTTTGTGATTGAAGAGAAAAACCTTGCCCCAGGGATACTGCTCGCAGAGATAGAAAGAGCAACTACAGCTGAGAAAGAAAAAATGCAATTAGCAGCTAAGAACTTTTCAAGAAGAGATTCAGCACGATTGATTGCTGAAGAATTAATCGCAATAGGACTTCAACATGAACGATAAAAAAGTAGTAACAAGATTCGCGCCCAGTCCAACAGGTTTTATGCACATTGGCGGTGTCCGCACTGCACTTTTTGCGTACCTTTTTGCAAAGAAAGTGGGCGGTACATTTATTTTGCGCATAGAGGATACTGACAAAGCTCGTGAAGTAGAAGGTTCTATTGCTCACATACAAGATTCACTTAAGTGGCTTGGTATCGACTGGGACATTGGTCCTGACAAACCTGGAGATTTTGGTTCAGTTATTCAGTCGGAAAGACTCGCAACTTACAAAGAGTATGCCGAGAAACTTATTGCCAAAGGTTTAGCTTACCCAGATCCATACACACAAGAAGAACTCGAAGCTTTTAGAAAGAAAGCCGAAGAAGAGAAAAGACCTTTTTTGTACCGTGACCACAGACCAGAAACTTTTCAAACTTGGGATGGCACTAAACCTTTGCGACTAAAAGTTCCCGAAATAAAAAGATATAAATGGACAGATGCTGTGCGTGGAGATTTGGAAGCTGGCGAAGAGGCGCTGGACGATTTTATATTGATAAAAAGTGATGGTTATCCTACATACAACCTAGCGCATATTATAGACGACTTAAATATGGGAGTAACACATGTAATGCGTGCTGACGAGTTTATTTCAAGTATGCCTAAGTTTCTTTCTCTTTACGATGCGCTTGAAATACCATATCCAGTTTTTGTAACACTTCCACCTATACTTCGTGACGATAGATCAAAAAAACTTGGTAAAAGAGACGGAGCAAAAGATATTCTGGAATATAGAAAGGAAGGCTACTTGCCAGAAGCGATGGTAAACTTTCTAGCTTTTATTGGGTGGAATCCAGGCACTGAGCAAGAAATATTTACTAAAGAAGAGCTCATAAATGCATTTGATATTAAAAAAATCCAGAAAGCTGGCGGTGCTTTCAATGAGGAAAAATTAGACTGGTTTAACAAGGAGCATATTCGAAGAATGCCTATTGAAACTGTAAGAGAGGAAGTCGTGAATCGTCTAAAAAGTAGTGGGGTGGGAGGAGATAGGCTAAACGACACAAACTTTGCAAATAAAATTGCGAATATTGTTTTAGATCATATTTCAAAATGGGGCGACATAGATACTATGGCCGGGGCAGGGGAGCTCGCATTTTACTTCGACGTTCCTGTATACGAGGCCTCCCTTCTATCATGGAAAGGGGATGAGTTATCAAATTCAAAGAGGCACTTAGAATGGATACTGGAAAAAATTTCTAGTTTAGATGATTCAGAATTTGATAACGCAGAAAAAATTAAAGCTCATATTTTCGAATATGCAACAGAACAAGGACGTGGAAATGTACTTTGGCCACTAAGAGTTTCACTTTCAGGAATGGAAAAAAGCCCTGATCCTTTCCAACTACTTTCTATTTTTGGCAAGACTGAAAGTTTAAACAGGATTAAAATTGCTCTAGAAAAAATAGGCTAAAAAATATAAAGATGAGATGGCAAAAATACATACTCAAAGGCATATTAATCTTCATTCTCAGTTTAAATGTGAGTAGTGTTGTTATTGCTCAAACTGCTACAACTACAGAAACTCTCAAAAGTAAAATTGATGAAAGAAACAACCAGATAAAGCAACTCGAAGAAGAAATAAAACAGTATAACAAAGAGGTAGAAACAGCCGGTAAACAAGCCCAGACACTACAAAGCACACTTAAAACTCTAGACCTTACCAAGAAGAAAATCACTACCGATATTTCTTTAACTGAAAATAAAATTACTAAAACTACTCTTACCATTGAGCAACTAGATGGTGAGATAAGCACTACGAAAGAAAAGATTGACGCAAACAAACAAGCCATAAGAGATGCGCTAAAAAACAGACAGTATCTAGACGGTACAAACTTTATAAGTATGATTTTGTCTAAACGAAGTCTGGGTGAAATATGGGGTGATGTGGATGATATAGAACAGGTGCGAGAAGCAATACGTGTCAGAACTATTGAGCTTGATTCCCTAAAAAACAATATGGAGTTTAAACAAGGGGACTTGAAGGGTGAAAAAACAAACCTGATTTCCCTAAAACAAGACTTGTCTGGTAAAAAGCAGGCAGTGGAATACACTGTGCAAGAAAAAGCTGCGATACTCACTCAGACAAAAAATAAAGAACAAACATACAAAGAACTACTTAAAACTAAACAGCAACAGAAAGAACAGTTCGAAAAAGAACTTTTTGAATACGAGTCACAGCTAAAGTACCTTATCGACCCAAACAGTTATCCGAAAGGTAAAACTGGTATTTTGTCTTGGCCATTAGATAACGTGTTTGTAACACAAAAGTTCGGTAGAACGGTAGGAGCACAGAAACTGTATACATCAGGTTCGCACAACGGAGTGGACTTCCGAGCGCCTGTAGGTACAAGAGTTAAGAACGTTCTGGATGGAGAAGTTGTTGGTCAGGGAGATACGGATTTGTATAGAGGCTGCTACTCTTTTGGACGATGGGTTATGGTAAAACATGACAATGGTTTGTCGACTATATATGGGCACCTTTCTGTTATAAGTACTCAAATTGGTCAAAGAATAAAAACTGGAGAAACTATAGGATTCTCTGGAAACACTGGGTACTCTACTGGTCCACACCTTCACATTTCTGTTTATGCAACTCAAGGAGTTCGTATAGAAAAATATGTAAACAGTAGGGGATGTAAGGAGGCGACACTACCCCTTGCCGACATTAAGGCATACCTAGACCCACTAGCGTATTTCCCTTCCTAGTTTTTTGATATAATTATGAGAATGAAAAATACAGGAAACCAAGGCTTTGTACTTAAGATAGTTATTATCGTTGTAGCGTTGGTTTTTGTTAAATACTATTTTGATATAGATATTGTGGAGTGGTACAAGTCACCCGCAGGCCAAAAGTATGTTGGTTGGATCTGGACTATGATCAAAGACTTCTACAACTGGGTAGATAATTACGCTAGAACAAAAATATTTTAATATATTATTTGTAATATATTTTCTTACTTACAAATTAGGGCAGGGGACTTCCCTATTAAGTAAGGAAAATTTGGGAACCTCAAAAATGGGGTTCTTTTGGTAAAATGGGTGCTATGTAGGTACCTAGAAAAAGAGACTCGAGCCCGATAAAAAGGGAACTGCATTCTGTATTTAAATAGGAATTATTTTGCGAGGCTGTAATTCAGCGTTGCAAAATGATTCCATCTTTTGAGCGCAACTCCCTTAGGAGGTACGCTCAAAAGATATATTGTGCGACACGCTTATATACTCCTCCCCTCTAACAAACTAACTCTTAATTCAAAAAAACAATTAATTATTAATTCAATTAATTTGTCCAAATTTTTTACTACATTCCCCGCGGCCTTGATGTGGATCTGAAAATAAATATACTAAACAAAAGAAGCGCATTTTACCCCCCCCCTGGAGGGCTCCAAAATTGGACTTTAGAATGGTTGCTGAGTGTCTGGTCATTGGTGGTCCGGTAGGAGTAGTTTATGCCTACCTCAACCACACCAACTTTACTGACCACGGAGCCAATTGCCGTCAACCGTGGTTGCGTTGTTGGTTCAGTTACTTTGTGGCGGGTGGAGTCTCCGTGGTTGTCTACCTGGTCAACGTGGTTATGAATGGAGGATTCTAGATAAGTCTTTTGGTTACTTCGACCGCAAGTTTCACGATTGAGTCAATCGCTCGCTACTTGCGGTTTTCTCATTTATAAAAAATACACACCGGCCAGTGTGCTTACTACAATTATTTCCTTAAAATACAAATAGCCCTTGCGGGCCATTTGTCTAATCAGTATACACCTGTGCAGTATGCAAACAAGTAGAGTTATGCACAGGCAACAAAAAACCACTCAGTCTTTCGATGGGGTGGCTTTTTGTTTTTTTATTATTTGTTTAAGGCTATTTGATTACTTCCATCATTTAGGTACTTACCCCAACATGGCTTAGATGAACTCCATGGCTGAACGCCTTGTCTTTCATATAGGTCACGTGCGTAAGCAGTGTTCCCTTCAATAGTGTGAATGTCTAGACCTTTCTTTTCAGAAGTCTCTAGGTGGTAATACTCGTTGATTTGCATAACTCCAACGTCAGCATTGTTCACTCTACCTCTATGAATTTCCCCGTCTTCATCTAAATGTCTAAATGTAGATTCACAACGAGCAATTTGGATCATAATTGGGATATCTTTGAAATACTGACGAACGTATTGTTCTGTACTCAGCATTTTCTCTACCTCTTTGGGCGATATCTCTTTTACAACCTTGTAAGAAGAGTTCTCTATTTTTGGGAGTACTTTTACGTTTGATGTAGTAGTACCAGTAAATGTGGAAAGAACCATAAACAAACTAACGGCTGTGAAATTTAAAATAAGTTATATTTTTATATAGTAATTCTATCGTAATTAAAACTAGAGAAATTGGTTCAGATGCGAGGCAACGGTGAGGCTTGCGACTAAGCTGTAGAAAACCTACTGCGCAGGAGCAAACGGAGCCGTTAACGAAGCAGATGAATTGATTTCGTTAGTTTTAAAAGAAAAACTCAGCACATCTGAGTTAGGTATATAATAGCATATCTGAATCTAATTGTCAATACAATACAACGAATTTTGAACCATAGCAAGACTGAGAAAACCTATATTTATAGCCATATAATCCTGAATTTTACTAGACAAGAAAACCACAAATTTTGCAACTTGTGGTGATTCTTTTGATTTAACTAGAAACTAACAACTAGAAACTAGCAACTATTCCTACAAACCTTCCTTTTTTAGATCCTCAATCGCCTTTTTTACACCTTTTGAGAGTTTGGAAGGCATAAGTATGGCAGTTTTTACTAAGATATCTCCTCTATGACCCTTTTCTATAGCTACTCCTTTGCCTTTTATCCGCAAAATCTCACCGTGCTTAAGTCCTTCTGGGATTCTTAAGGTAACGTCTCCATCCAGTGTCTTAACGTTAACCTCCCCTCCTAGTAGGGCATCTGTAAGCAAAACAGGTAAGTCCATAACTAGATTTGGACCTTCTTTTCTGAACAAGTTGTGCTTTTTAACATAAGTCTTGATGTATAAGTCCCCCGCCTGACCAGACGGAATCGCTTCCCCTGCCCCAGATAGGCGAATCATTTCACCGCTCTCGATACCAGCAGGAATCCTTACTTTGATCTCAGTTTCTCGCTTTAAAACGCCTTCTCCACGGCAAGTTTGGCACTTATTTTTTGGTACTTTTCCTGTGCCATGACAAGTATCACAAATAGCCTGAGTTTCAAACTGGCCGAAGAAGGTTCTTTTCATTTCCCTGATATTTCCTCTGCCGTTACACTTTGAACAAGTGATTTGCTCACTGCCTTTCTCGCCCCCTGTTCCACTACATGTGTCACACTTCGAAACTTTGTTAAGTAAGACTGTTCTTTCTACTCCAAAAACAGAGTCCTCGAAAGATATCTCTATGTCGATAGAAATGTCCCTACCCCGTTTTGCTTGTCGTCTTCCTCCACCTCCAAATACATCTCCAAATATGTCACCGAAGTCGAATTCGAAGCCGTTTCCACCACCTTGGGTGAACTGCGAGAAGTCAAAACCTTCAAAGCCTCCGCCGAATCCTCCTCCGCCCATATTTGGACCTGCTTCTCCGAACTGATCGTACTGTGCTCGTTTTTGGTCATCAGAAAGAACCGAGTACGCCTCGTTTATTTCTTTGAACTTTGCATCGTCACCAGTTTTCTTGTCGGGGTGGTATTTGTGCGCCAAAGTCCGAAACGCTTTCTTGATTTCGTCTTTGTTCGCTTTTTTGTCTACTCCTAGTACGTTGTAATAGTCTTTAGCCATAGTTTTATTATAAGGATTTATGGTTTAAGTGCAATTGACTTTTTAAGAATTTAATGTAGTCTGAGTAATGGTGTTTGGGTCAACAACACTCTCAGTTCTGCCAAGTGCAGAATTGCTTCAACAAGGGAGCCACTCTTGAATCATCATGTCTTCAGGTGTAGTAATTGCAGTACAGTGTTCGGGATGGAACCAGTCGTTCCATCCAAGGAAGTCCGATCTGAAGTCCCGGGTGCCAGCCTCTTGGAGGCAAGTTGCCCATGTTGTGGCTACACCGTTCGCAAGATCGTGAACGGCTTGCTGGACCCTGGTATGATTCAAGGTGATCCAGTGAAACGTCGGTACTTCCAGTTCAGGCGAGGTGGTCTGGGCTTTCCGAAAGCCTGGCAACTGGCTAGATCGATGCAGCCCAACGTCGCAAGTAAGTAGTTCCTCTCCCAGAAGTCTGGGTCTAGCCCGTGGCAGAGTACCGTCTCTACACGGGCTTTGTCATAGGATTTTCTCCTCACTAACAACTAGCACCTATCGACTAATTCTCTGGTTTCTTTTCTTCGAAGTCAGCGTCACGTACTGGGTTCTCTGGGTTAGGCGTAGATTGCGCTCCAGCGTCATTACCCGCCTTACTCATCGCTTCCCCTATTTTAGAAGTTTCGTTTGAAAGTTCCACAGTAGCTTTTTTAATAGCTTCTAGATCAGCATTTGTATTTGCTAATACATTTTTAAGATCTGTGACTTTATTTTCAACACCTGTTCTTATTTCAGGGGTAATCTTATCTCCCGCATCTCTCATAGCTTTCTCAGCTGTGTAGATAAGCTGTTCACCTATATTTTTTGCTTCAACAAGATCTTTTTTCTTCAAGTCATCCTGTGCGTGCATCTCCGCATCCTTTTGCATTTTCTCGATTTCTTCTTTAGATAGACTTGAACGAGCTTCAATTCTGATAGATTGTTCTTTGTTTGTCGCTTTGTCTTTCGCTTTTACTGAAAGTATTCCGTTTGCATCCACGTCGAACATAACCTCAACTTGTGGCATACCTCGTGGAGCTGGTGGAATACCATCTAGAATAAATCTACCAAGAGACTTGTTGTCTGAAGCCATCGCTCTTTCCCCTTGTACGATGTGAATCTCTACAGATGTTTGGTTGTCCGCTGCAGTAGAGAACACTTGTGAGCGAGATGCAGGGATGGTTGTGTTTCTTTCAACTAGTTTTGTCGCTACACCTCCCATAGTTTCAATACCAAGAGAAAGTGGAATAACATCTAGAAGTAGAACGTCTTTAACATCTCCGGCAAGAATACCTCCTTGAATTGCCGCTCCTAGGGCCACAACTTCGTCAGGGTTGATACTTTTGTTTGGCTCCTTGCCAAAGTACTCTTTTACTTTTTCAGCGATTTTAGGCATTCTTGTCTGTCCTCCAACTAGGATAACTTCGTTAATCTGTGATGTAGAGAATCCAGAAGCTTCCATAGCTCTTTTAGTGATAGCCATTGCGCGATCAATAAACTCAGCTGTAAGTTCCTCAAGTTTTGCTCGAGTTATTTTGATTAACAAGTGTCTTGGACCACTGCTATCAGATGTTATGAATGGAATATTTACTTCAGACTCCATAGCAGTAGAAAGTTCTATCTTTGCTTTTTCTGCCGCTTCGTCTAGTCGCTGTAGTGCTAGTGTGTCGCCTCTTAGGTCAATTCCAGATTCTTTTTTGAACTCATCAGCAAGGAAGTTAATGATTTTCTGATCAATATCCTTACCTCCCAAGTGTGAGTCACCATCTGTTGATTTTACTTCGATAACAGAGTCCCCTACTTCAAGCACAGATACGTCGAATGTTCCGCCTCCGAAGTCGAACACTACGATTTTCTCTTCTTTCTTTCCCTTGTCGAAACCGTATGCAAGCGCAGCAGCTGTTGGTTCGTTGATAATTCTCAGAACCTCTAGACCTGCGATAGCTCCTGCGTCTTTCGTTGCTTGTCTTTGAGAGTCGTTAAAGTATGCAGGCACTGTGATGATAGCCTGTGTTACTTTCTCACCAATTTTTGCTTCAACATCCGCTTTGATCTTTGAAAGTACCATCGCAGATATTTCTTCAGGAGAGTAGTTTTTGTCTCCCATTTTTACGCTCACACCGTTTGTAGCTGACTTCGAAACTTCAAAAGGAACTATTCCTTTATCTTTCTGAACTGCTTCGTCGTCAAAAGTGTGACCGATAAATCTTTTAATGCCGAATACAGTGTTTTTTGGGTTAGTTACTGCTTGCCTTTTTGCTAGTAGTCCAACAAGGCGCTCGCCAGTTTTAGACATAGCGATTATAGAAGGCGTCGTTCTCGCACCCTCTGAGTTCTCTAATATTTTAGGTTGCCCTGCTTCCATGATAGCGACAGCAGAGTTTGTTGTACCAAGATCGATACCGATAATTTTACTCATAGTTTTAATTTAATTAAGTTAATAAATAACAAAATTAAATTAAAGTTGGTGCGCGAGGTTTAGAACCAAGATTGAATAAAGAATATTGAATAAAGAATATTGAATATTGAGAAAATCCGAAAGACTCTAATACTAGTTCTTTAGTTTTTGAAGCAACAGAAAGTAAAAAGTTAGCAGAAGAAAGCAGTACTTGTTCGGTAAGATATACAAAGTCTAGAAGTCTCGCCTTGATTCTTCCTCCATTTTCGTATACGAAAAATCTAGCACGAATAAGCTTTCCGTCCTTATCTCGGATCACCTTCTCTACAATATTACTTTGTGATCGTGTTAGATTCATCAGAATAATTTAAAAGTTTTAATTTTTAATTTAAAAACAATTTAGAATTAATAAATTTTAAAATTGAATACTTAAACATTGTTTAAAAATTATAAATTCTAAATTAAAAATGTCCTACTTTTACCTTCGGTGGACGCAATTCTTTGCCATTCAACTCATACCCTACCTGTACGACGTCCAATATTTTACCATCATCTTTTTTATCGTCAACTTTAACTGTTTCAAGAGCTTCATCTCTACTACTATCATACATTTCACCTACTGGGTTTATTACTTTTAGCCCGTGATTTCCTAATGAATTTAAAAGTTGAGTTCTTATATATTCAATTCCAACTCTCCAATTAGAGTCTACTTTTTCCCAAGCCTCTTTGTTTCGCATTGCGTTATCAAAAGAGTCTAGGGCTGGGATGATTTCTGATATTAGGTCTGCTTTAGCAAATTTTAGAAACTCCGCCTTGTCACTTTCGTCTCTTTTTCGAGTGTTCATAAACTCCGCCTTGTCTCTTTGCCAAGCATCCATTATCTCTGCATTTTTCTTTTGCAAATCTTTTATCTGAGCTTTCAGTTTGTCTGTACGGTCTTTAACCACCGGAGCTAGGTTTTCTGGCATATCTTCTAGGGTGATGTCCTCTACATCCCCATCCCCCGGGTCTGTGTCTACTTCGTCCTCAAATGTAGGTAAGTTTTTGTCGTCTTTGTCTGTCATAGTTGAGTTATTTTAACACGAAAATGATGTCTTACAAAACAACACCTTTCGGTGCGTTTTGTATGATAATTAACGTTTGCTCCATTGAGGGGCTTTACGTGCCTTCTTTAATCCGAACTTGCGTCTTTCCTTAGCTCTTGGATCACGCTTTAGGTAACCTGCTTTCTTTAGAGTTTTTCTTAGCATTTCGTCACCTTCTACAAGTGCTCTTGCAATACCGTGTCGCATAGCCTCTGATTGAGAGTGAATTCCTCCCCCAACAATTTTAGCTGTGATTTTAAACTTTTCAGGATTATCTGCTAGAGGTTGCTTAACAATAGATTGCATATCTTTGATAGTGAAATATTCGTGTAGATCTTTACCGTTTACCTCGAATGAAGTTTTTGATGCAGGAGTAAGTCGAACACGAGCAACCGAAGTCTTTCTTCGTCCAACTGTCTCTATGTATTTGTCAGCCTTTGTTTTTTCCATACGGTTATTGCAAATTATTCACTAATTTTTAAGTTGTTCATCATCTTTGTTCGAAGCTTGTTTTTAGGAAGCATTCCTTTAACTGCCTCTTTGAAAAGCTCACTGTAACCTTTTTTAGCGATTACTTGTTCCATAGTTGGCTGTCGTAGTCCTCCTGGGTGACCAGAGTATCTACTGTAAGTTTTTTGACTTCTCTTTGAGTCGTCTATAAGTGCTTTTGAAGTATTTGTGATCTCAACTGTAACATTTGGAATAACGTTTCTAGCGAAATCTGCTTTGTTTTTACCCATTAGGAAAACTGCAGCTTCTGTAGCTATTCTTCCAATTCTTTTGTTTTCTGCATCTAATGTGTATTTCATATCTTTTGTATTATTCAAATTTATACCAACTCAACAATTGCCATCAAGCTTCCATCTGAAACTCTTGCTGGAAGTTTTGTGATTCTTGTATAACCACCCTTTCTGTCCATGTACTTTGGAGAAACTTCTTTAACAATTTTAGTTGCACCGATAGTGCCGATTTGTGCCACAAGGTTTCTTCTCGCTGCCACTGTTCCTAGTCTACCTGTAGTTATAAGTTTTTCAACCATAGGTCGTAGTTCACGAGCCTTAGCGTCTGTAGTTTTAATTTTGCCTTCTAGAACCAAAGCCAAAGCCAAAGACTTCATTAGTCCGTTTCTAACTTTAGTAACTCTTCCAAATTTTCTGTTTGCTTTGCTGTGGTTCATATCGATTATTTAAATGGCTATTTTAGACTTATGCCAAAAGTTTCTAGAACTTCCTTGATTTCAGATACTCCCTTCGCTCCCATACCTTCAATATCAAGAAGATCTTTCTCTTTCTTTCTTGCCAAACCTCCAACTGTTCGGATGTTTGCGTTTGAAAGAGCGTTTAGAGTTCTTGCTGAAAGATTTAGAGTCTCGATTCTTGTTTTTAGAGAGTCCTCATCTGTTGCTGTTTTTGCGAAAGATCCTTCACTTTCAGGGCTAGATAGTATCACATCTTCCTCTTTAAAACCAATTATGGCCTTAAGTTGAGTAATCATGGTCTCGATACTCTTTTCTAGAGCTTCTTTTGGTGTAATTGTTCCATCTGTCTCAATAAAGATTTTTAGTCTGTTGAAATCTGTTCTGTCGCCAACTCGCATGTTCTCTACTTCGTATGAAACTCGTCTGATAGGTGTGAAAATAGCATCAACTGTAATAGAACCAATATCAACTCGGTTCTTTTGTAGAACTTCCTTAGAAACGAAACCAAGGCCCTTCTCAACTGTGATTTCCATAGAAACATCAGCTGACTTATCTGTAAGGTTTGCGATAACTAGATCTGGATTAAGAACTTCAACTCCTCCTGGAAGTTTAATATCTGACGCTTTAACTTCTTTAACACCTTTAACTTTTAGAGTAAGAGTTTGTGGCTCATTACCAACCATGTTGATTCGCAGTCTTTTAAGGTTAAGTAGGATAGTTATAGCGTCCTCTTTAACACCTGGGATAGTAGAAAACTCATGATCGATTCCTTCGATTTTAACTGAAGTAACAGCTACTCCTGGTAGAGAAGAAAGTATGATTCTTCTTAGTGAGTTTCCAAGAGTGTGGCCGTAGCCAGGGTAAAGACCGTCTATTTCATAAGAACCTGAAAAGTCTACTTCAGAGACAATTTTTGGCTTAGATGGGATAACAATTGTGTAGTCAGACATATAGGGTAATTTTAGTTAATTTTATAATAAATTGGCGTTTAATAGTATACCTTAAATCAAATAAT
>JACCDV010287170.1_pt1 | contig 13717 bp, 13 predicted proteins | sample 7446131 | NCBI WGS metagenome assembly JACCDV01 (sample SAMN15323448, study PRJNA562643) | freshwater metagenome | isolation source: river surface water | place: USA:Blue River Watershed | collected 2017-08-17 | reverse complement strand
GGGGTCTTGAGAACCTTAAGCGACAGTGGGGTGTCCACGCAGCGGGTGTGATCATGTCTGCTGAGCCGCTTTTGGATGTAATCCCAATCATGCGCCGAGAAGATGACGGCGCAGTAATCACCCAGTTTGATCAGCCTCCTTGTGAAAAGCTTGGCCTTCTCAAGATGGACTTTTTGGGACTTCGAAACCTTACGGTTTTGGATGACGCTTTGGCGAACATAAAGGCCAACCGTGGGGTAGAAGTCGTCCTGGAGTCGTTGGATTTGAACTCCGACCAGGCCACATTTGATCTTTTGTCACGCGGTGACACTCTTGGCGTATTTCAGTTGGACGGCGCACAGATGCGCTCACTTCTTCGAATGCTCAGGCCGAGTGAGTTTGAACACATTTCGGCGGTTATTGCTCTTTACCGCCCGGGCCCAATGGGTGAGAAGTCCCACACCAACTACGCGCTAAGAAAGAACGGTCAGCAAAAGTCGGAACCAGTTCACCCGGAGCTGGCCGAAACTCTAGCCGAGATTCTTGACCCAACTTACGGCCTGATTGTTTATCAGGAGCAGGTGATGGCTGTTGCTCAAAAGGTTGCCGGTTTCTCGTTAGCTCAGGCTGATTTGTTGCGACGAGCGATGGGTAAGAAAGACAAGAAGGAACTAGATCGTTCTTACAAGGACTTTAGCGAGGGAATGGCGAAACAGGGGTTTACCGAATCTGCCATCGAAACCCTTTGGAAAACGCTTTTGCCTTTCGCCGACTACGCATTCAACAAAGCCCACAGCGCAGGCTACGGTGTGCTGAGTTACTGGACCGCTTACCTAAAGGCAAACTATCCGGCAGAGTACATGGCTGCACTCCTGACATCCGTGGGTGACTCAAAGGACAAGCTCGCTATTTACCTAAACGAGTGCCGTCGAATGAACCTTGAGGTGATGGCTCCAGATGTAAACCAATCAATCGGTCCGTTTAGCGCGGTGGGGGACACCATCAGGTTTGGACTGGGAGCGATCCGAAACGTCGGCCACAACGTTGTAGATGGCATCATTTCGGCTCGCAAGGACAAACCCTTTGAGTCATTCGCGGACTTCCTGCGACGCGTGCCACAACATGTTTGCTCCAAGCGCACAATCGAGTCTCTGATAAAGGCAGGTGCCTTTGATTCCCTCGGACATACTCGCAGGTCACTGATCGAGATCCATGAGGAGGCAGTCGAGGCGCAATCGGTGATAAAGAAGAATGAATCGACCGGACAAGTCGATCTGTTTGGTGATTTGTTTGCCGAGTCTGATTCTCAGCTAGTTATTCCAAATAGACCGGAATGGCCGAAGGCTGAAAAACTCTCTCACGAGCGAGAAATGCTCGGCCTTTATGTCTCCGATCATCCATTAGCGGGTCGAGAAAGGCAGCTGGCTCAGTTTGCAGACTTCACCATCGGAGACCTACTTACCAGCGAGGATGTTCGTGACGGGGAGACAATTACGATCGCAGGATTGATTTCAAGTGTCACGCATCGCGTAGCCAGGGCCTCAGGTAATCCATACGCTAACGTGACAATTGAGGATTTCGAGGGTGAAATCTCAGTGATGTTCATGGGAAAGACTTACAAAGAGTACTCAGAAGCATTAATTAATGACGAAGTGGTTGTGATTCGAGGTCGAATCAACGCGCGCGATGATGGCTTTGCAATTTCGGCTTTTTCAATGGAATCAATTGCTCTAGCGGCTGAATCCATAAACGTCGGTCCTTTGCGAATTCAGATTCAAGAATCGGAGGCCACTAGAACAGTTCTTGAGAACCTTGATGCCACACTCAGAGCCCACCCAGGCAAAGAAGAAGTTCAGTTGACTTTTATTGACGAGCAAAACCCCAGGAGCTTCAAACTTCAACCCACGGTGAAGATTTCAGACGACCTTATCGGAGAATTGAAGGCGCTTCTTGGAGCAGGTTGCTTGATTCAAAGCGCGGTTTCAGCTGGAGTGAAATAACCCCGCTGGTTGTATAGCAAAGCGCCATCGTCAGAGCCCATAAGCCCCGACACAACTTCAGTTATGAAAACTGCGTTTTGCTCGATGGCGTGAAACTCTCGAACCTTTACGAACAGCACTGCAGTCACCTCCTGGAACACAGGCAATCCAAACTCGGACTCTTTCCAATCATTGTCTAGGAATCGCTTGGTGTGGTCAGCGGCCATTTTTCTCGCCAATTCCACATTGCTGCCACCGAGCATATGAAGAGCAAGGTGAGTTGCTACTGAAAGCGCTGGCCAGGAGGAAGAACCTCGAGCCACATTGAAGGTCACAAGTGCTGGGTTTGAGCCAAGTGACGTCATAGATGTTGCAGTGAAGCCAACCGGGGCACCTTCAGGCGATTTGGTTGTTATTACAGCAACTCCAGAGGCGTGTCTTCTAAAGGCAGCCTTTAGCGCATCGCTTGCGTCGTGGTTTAGATTGTTTTCAAGCATCGCCTACAAGATTAGCTGAGGGGTGAACTTTTACTTACCAAATAGACTTGAGGCCTGCTTGGCTTGGAGAATGGCTTTGGTATCGGCAGGACCAGTAGTGGTCGCTGATCTCGTCCAAGGAATTCACGAGATTTCTCTATCTGCTCAACTCACAGCTTTTCTGGGCAGTCTACGTAGAGGTGACTGGAAGACCCATTCAATTAGTTGGATTTTCTGCATTCGGTTCTAATATTGAAAGGTAAGCCAAAAGGAGCTTAAATGCATTGTCCTTTCTGTCGCTATGCCGACTCTAGGGTTACGGATTCTCGTACCAGCGAAGATGGTTCTGCTATTCGTAGACGCCGTCAGTGTCCAGAGTGTGGCAAACGCTTCACAACTTCAGAAACTGCCTCCCTTACCGTTATCAAGCGAAGCGGAGTCACAGAGCCATTTAGCCGCGAGAAAATTGTCAGCGGCGTTGGAAAGGCTTGCCAGGGAAGACCCGTGTCAGACGCTGACCTTGCAGTTTTGGCTCAGCAGGTGGAGGAAATCATCAGATCCTCAGGTGCAGCGCAGGTGGAAGCTCATGAGATCGGGCTTGCTATCTTGGAGCCTCTTCGGGCGCTCGATGAAGTTGCTTTCATGAGATTCGCTAGCGTCTACCAAGGCTGGGAGTCACTGGAAGACTTTGAGGCAGCCATTAGTGTTCTTCGTGCCAGCAACTCGATTTCTACCGACGAATCTAAGGGCTAGAACCCTGTTGACGCATTTATTGACCATCGCCTCTTCCACAGTGCTGGTGGTCGGATAGTTGCTATACAAAATCTTTTTCAGACTAGCTTTCACCCGCTTTGATCCCGAGACTGCTCACCATTTAGGTATCTTTCTGATCCGGGTTCTCGGTGCCACAGGACTGGCAAAATTGGCCAAATTTGGGGTCAAGCGAAGTCCGGTTAGTGCTTTTGGTTTGAGTTTCGACGGGCCTTTTGGAATGGCAGCCGGGTTTGACAAAAATGCTGAAGTAGTTGGCGAACTGGGTCAGCTTGGTTTCTCCCATGTAGAAGTCGGAACGGTAACCGCCAAAGCTCAGCCGGGCAATCCAAAGCCTCGGCTCTTTAGGCTCATTCAAGACCGAAGCCTGATAAACAGAATGGGATTCAATAACGATGGCGCAGATTTAATCGCAGAGCGACTATCAAAACTCCGCCATAGCAAAGCCAATCTTCCGATTATTGGAGTAAACATCGGCAAAAGCAAGGCAACTGCAATTGATGATGCGGTTTCGGATTACGCCTATAGCGCCGAGAAGTTATCTCCTTATGCTGATTATTTAGCGGTGAATGTTTCGTCGCCCAATACTCCGGGGCTTAGGTCTCTCCAAGCCATCGACCAACTTGAGCCAATTCTCAAAGCAGTGATTGCGAAGTCCTCTGGTAAGCCGGTGCTGGTAAAAATTGCGCCGGATCTGGCGGATGAGGACATAGTTGACATTGCAAAGCTGGCTTCAAGGCTTTCTTTGGCCGGCGTCATAGCTACCAACACCACTATATCTAGATCTGACCTAACGATGCCGGCAGACAAAGTTTTGGCTATGGGTGAAGGAGGCCTTTCAGGACCTGTGCTAGCAAAACGTTCTGTAGAAGTTCTGAAGTTACTGAGGCAGCATCTCCCAGAGCCCATGGCAATAGTTTCGGTAGGGGGAGTGTTTACCGCCGAAGACGTGATCCAACGCATCCGCCTAGGGGCAAGTCTTGTACAGGGCTACACCGGTTTTGTTTACGAAGGCCCGCTTTGGGCAAGAAAGATAAATCACGGCATCTAGGTTAGATTCAGAAGTTTTTGTTTCCGCGCTTTACTTGAGGCTTTGGTAAACGCATACTTCTCATCTGAATCGACCTCATGGCTGCGTACCAGCGCAGACCCTTCTCGGTCTTGTCTCCATATTTTTCTTGGGCAATTCTTTGAGTTTTCTTGCCAAGGACGTATCCGTCTACACCTACGGCAACGAACAGACCCCACATCGCAATCAGCGTTCCAAGTTGGATGTAGAGATCCAAAACTAAATCTTCGGTTCGGATTGAGGAAATAATGATGACCAAGAACAACGCTGGTAAAACTAGTTCTCCAGCAGTGAATCTGGAATCAACAATGTCGCGAGCCAATCTACGCTGCGGTCCGCGGTCTCGGCTGGTCAGGTATCGCTCATCGCCGTTTGCCAATCCTTCGCGGGCCTTTAGGCGCTCGGCCTGAAGTGCACGCTTAGCAAGTCGCTTGGCTTCGGGGGAGCGGTTTCCGACAACTGGTTTCTTGCGAAGCATTTCCTGTTGTTTTCTGGCAGGGGTGGGCTTGCCTTTACCGCTTTTCTTCGGCTCTTCCGGCTGTGGCGTGGTTGTCGACATTAATGTCCTTCGGGGTAGATTGCTTACCTTAAGATTACCCTCATGAGCTTCACTCTCCCGACAATTCAAAGCGAGCAGCTCGTCCAAGCGCGCGATGCGGTAAGCAGGGCTTATCCGCAACTTCTTGAGGAACTCAAAAACCTAGTAGGAATTCCAGGGATTGCTTGGGATGCATTTGACCCCAAGGAGCTGGAGCGAAGTGCGCAGTCTGTTCAGAACTTGTTTAGAGAGCTTCAAGTATTTGAAGACGTCCAAATTTTGAGTTCAGCGTATGGCGAAAAAAAGATTGGCGCACCGGCCGTTGTTGCATCCAGGAAGGCAAAAAACTCTCGGCCGACGATACTGCTTTACGCGCATCACGATGTTCAACCCCCGGGCGAGGTTGCGCTTTGGGAGTCTGCGCCTTTTGAGCCAGCAGAACGAGACGGTCGGCTGTTCGGTCGAGGTGCAGCCGATGACAAGGCGGGAATCATCGCTCATTTAGGTGCGATCAAGTTGCTTGCTGAGTTGGTTGGTAATGACTTTGACCTAGGTCTAGTTCTGTTTATTGAGGGAGAAGAAGAAGCAGGATCACCCTCCTTCGCAAACTTTCTGGAGCAGTACCGGGACTTGCTCAAATCCGACCTAATTGTGGTTGCTGATTCTGGAAACTGGAGCACAACCGTCCCAGCCATCACAACCTCGCTACGCGGACTGGTGTCGCTGGAGTTCGAAGTCAGAACTCTCGACCATGCCGTACACAGCGGTATGTATGGCGGTGCGGTTCCTGACGCCATGCTCGCACTTACCAAGATCTTGTCCTCAATGTGGGACGAAAAGGGTCAAGTCTCCATTTCAGGGCTAATTTCAAGCCAAAATACGGATTTAGCCTATTCGGAAGGCCAATTAAGGGCTGATTCTGGGCTTTTGCCCTCCACTTTAGCCATTGGTGAGGGCCCGATCTTAGATCGAATTTGGTCCAGCCCCGCCCTTAGCTTGATCGGCTTGGATTACCCTTCTGTTGCCCTTTCTTCGAACACCCTGGTTCCCAGCCTCCGGGCCAAGCTAAGCCTTCGAATAGCCCCTGGAGAGGCCCCAGAAAAGGCCCTAGAGGCCCTGAAAAGCCACATCTTGGCTAACAACCCCCTAGGGGCCAAGGTTAGCTTTGGGGCGGTTGAGCTAGGCAAACCATTTAGCCTGGAGGAGGCCAGCTGGGGTAAGGCCTTGGCCGAACAGGCGCTTAGCTTGGCTTACGGCGAAAAGTCGGTGGATATAGGGATCGGAGGCTCGATACCGTTCATAGCCGACCTAGAACGGGTTTTCCCTGAGGCTCAAGTGCTAGTGACTGGGGTAGAGGACCCAGACTCCAGGGCCCATTCTCCGAACGAGAGCCTTCACCTGGAGACTTTCAGGAAAGCTATCCTCGCTGAGCTTTTACTACTAATGGGAGGGAATCAGATCGCCAAACCATAGGTTGGAATTGTTAGAGTGATACCGAGTCCGAAAGCCAACTTAGGAGACCCATTGGAGCAGACGCTTAGCCACAAAGTCACTTTGACCGACACTGCAAGGGAAAAGGTCAGGGCACTGTTGGCCGCCGAAGGGCGCGATGACTTGAGGCTTCGAGTCTCGGTTCAGCCTGGAGGCTGCTCTGGTTTGATTTACCAGTTGTTCTTTGACGAAGTGTTAGAAGAATCCGACGCAATTGCAAACTTTGATGGTGTAGAAGTTGTGGTCGACAAGATGAGCGTTCCTTACCTTGAGGGAGCATCTATCGACTTCGAAGACACGATTCAGAAGCAGGGTTTCACAATTGACAACCCAAATGCTGCCGGCTCATGTGCCTGCGGAGACTCTTTCAACTAACTCAACCAAGGCATAAAACCTTTCAAAAACCGCGGATTTCTGGGTGTTTTGGCGTACATGGGGGAATTTCCTCGCTTAGACTAAAGACATAGCGAAAAGACATTCGAAGGGTCATTTTTCAGGTGAGTAAACGATTCAGGTGGGCCATTGTCCCGATCGCCACAACCATGGTTTTGCTGCTATCTGGTTGCACCGACCAGATTGCTAGGGGATTCTTGCCGGGCGAATGGGGAATTACCAACCACACCGATCGAATCACCGGGCTTTGGAACACTGCATGGATAGTTCTCTGGCTGGTTGGAATCATCGCATGGGCGTTGATGGCATGGGCTCTGGTGGTTTACCGCAGGCGCAAGAATGACACTGGCATCCCTGTTCAGCTGCGCTACAACAACCCAATTGAGGTTTTGTTTACGGTAGTGCCACTTATTCTGGTCATTGGGTTCTTTGCCTTTACTGCCAGAGACATGGCCGCGATCGAAAAGCCAACTGAGAACCCCGACGTGACAATTCAGGTTATAGCCAAGCAGTGGAGCTGGGACTTCAACTATGTTGACGCGAATGTCTACGAATCAGGAATCCAGGCTCAGTTCGAAGGTCAAGAGGGTGTGCCCGAGACTCTTCCAACTCTTTACTTGCCGGTCAACAAGTCAGTCAAAATTGATTTGAGTGCGCGTGACGTAATCCATTCCTTCTGGGTGATTGACTTTTTATACAAAAAAGACATGTTCCCGGGAAAGACCAACACCATGTACTTCACCCCTCAGAAAGAGGGAACATACGCAGGTAAGTGTGCCGAGCTTTGCGGTGAGTACCACTCTCTGATGCTTTTCCAAGTGAAAGTTGTCTCTCAGGCGGAGTATGACACCTACCTAGCGAGTTTGGCTTCGAAGGGCCAAACTGGACAGCTCGACACTCGCTACGACAGAAACCAGAACCTTCCAGGCGACAACCCAGAGATTAGAGGATAGTCAAGATGGCAACCCTAACTGAAACCCGTCCTTCAAGTGGATCAAACTATCCCGGAAAGAAAAAGCAGACCAAGGGTCAAATTCTCGTTGACTGGATCACCACTACCGACCACAAGAAAATCGGTTATCTCTACCTGATTACTTCCTTCGCCTATTTCTTAATCGGTGGAGTCATGGCTCTAGTGATTCGTGCACAGCTGGCAGCTCCAGGTCTCGACATTGTTCAGACCAAAGAGCAGTACAACCAGCTATTCACAATGCACGGAACCATTATGCTTCTGATGTTCGCAACGCCTCTTTTTGCCGGATTTGCAAACGTTCTCATGCCCGTGCAAATCGGAGCACCAGACGTCGCTTTCCCGAGACTGAACGCGATTGCTTACTGGTTCTACTTCTTCGGCTCGTTTGTAGCTGTTTCTGGATTCTTCACACCACAGGGAGCCGCGTCCTTCGGTTGGTTCGCATACGCGCCGCTTTCGAATACCACGTTCTCACCGGGTATAGGTGGAGATTTATGGGTGTTCGGACTGGCCTTGAGCGGTTTTGGAACAATTATGGGTGGAGTGAACTTCATCACGACAATTCTGACAATGCGCGCTCCTGGCATGACGATGTTCCGTATGCCAATTTTCACCTGGAACACTCTCGTCACATCAATTCTTGTCATCATGGCTTTCCCTCCGCTGGCTGCAGCTCTGTTCGCATTAGGCGCCGACCGTAGGTTAGATGCGCACATATTCGACCCCGCCAATGGTGGTGCGATGCTCTGGCAGCACTTGTTCTGGTTCTTCGGCCACCCCGAGGTTTACATCCTTGCCCTGCCGTTTTTTGGCATAGTCTCCGAGATTTTCCCAGTGTTTAGTAGAAAACCAATTTTTGGATACAAAACACTGGTGTTCGCAACAATTGCGATTGCCGCGTTGTCCATGACCGTTTGGGCTCACCACATGTATGTCACCGGTTCGGTGCTGTTGCCGTTCTTCGCGTTCACCACCATGTTGATCGCGGTTCCAACGGGAGTGAAGATATTTAACTGGATTGGAACGATGTGGCGAGGCTCAATTACTTTTGAGAACCCAATGCTCTGGAGCCTGGGCTTCTTGACCACTTTCATCTTCGGTGGACTAACCGGAGTTATCTTGGCTTCTCCTGCTCTTGACTACCACCTCTCCGACAGCTACTTCGTGGTTGCTCACTTCCACTACGTGGTGTTCGGAACAGTGGTGTTCGCCATGTTTGCCGGATTCTTCTTCTGGTGGCCAAAGATGACTGGAAAGATGTTGAACGAGCGCCTTGGCTACATCCAGTTCTGGTTGACATTCTTCGGATTCCACATCACATTCTTGATCCAGCACTGGTTGGGTGTAATCGGTATGCCTCGTCGCTACGCGACTTATCTCCCAGAAGACGGCTTTACCTGGATGAACATGGTTTCAAGCCTCGGTTCCATCCTGCTTGCCCTGTCGGTTATTCCGTTCCTCTGGAACGTGTACATCACACACCGAAGTGCACCAAAGGTGACTCTAGATGACCCATGGGGCTACGGAAGATCGCTTGAGTGGGCAACTTCCACACCGTTCCCAAGACACAACTTCACATCGATTCCAAGAATTCGTTCCGAATCTCCTGCCTTCGATTTGCACCATCCCGACTACGCAGCTCCTGAAGCCAAAGCTGCAGCTAAGAAGTAAACATGAAGGCGAACTATCTACTCTGGGTTTTACTGACCGCTTTCTATGCCCTAGTCACCGGCGGGTACCATCTTTGGTACTGGTTAACCTATGGAGGCTGGGAGCCAATCGGAACTTCCGCGCTAGCCATGCTGACGTTCATGAGTGCGTTCCTAGCTTTCTATCTGTGGAAGACTGACAGGACTCAGGGAGTTGTGCCTGAAGACCGACTTGATGCGAACATTGAGGATGGGGAATCCGAAATGGGATTCTTTGCTCCTTGGAGCTGGTGGCCGTTCTTCCTTGGCATCGCATGCGCACTAGTGTTTGCATCGCTAGCCGTTGGATGGTGGCTCACATACTTTGTAGTTCCACTTGCTCTAATCGGAGTAGTCGGCTTTGTCTTTGAACACAGCAGAGGGCGATTCGCTCACTAGTGTCAGCCGACAAGAAGATCTCCTCAGGAGGCCCCTGGGAAGCCTCGATCGGCTACTCAAGGGCTACAGTTGCAGGACCCTACATCCACGTTTCAGGCTCAACCGCGACCGTTGATGGTGTCTTGCAGCACGAAGGCGATGCCTATGGTCAAACCAAGGTCGCCTTCCAAGTAATTCAAAAAGCTCTTGAGGCTGGCGGTCACTCATTGGCTGACATCGTTAGAACAAGAATCTACTTAGCCAACGCGGAGGATATGGATGCGGTTGGCAAAGCTCATGGCGAACTTTTTTCAGAGATAAGGCCGGCTGCAACAATGCTGGCAGGAATAGAGTTTATAAACCCTGCGATGTTGGTCGAGATAGAAGTCGATTCTTACAAACCATAGATTCAAAAAAATCCCCCGGAAAAGCTCCAGGGGATTTTTCTATTTGCTCAAGTTCTAACTTGTTAGCTGATCTTGCTCTTTGGAGGCAATAGCAGGGGAGTGATCGTGGGACTGAGCCTCGTTCAGTTCGGTCTGAGTCACCGGAGCTATTCGGTCTTCGAAGTAGAAGCGAGACAGCGCGGCCCTGATTCGGGTTCCAACTGTAATCTTTCCCTTCTTGTTTGGACGAACCACGGTTGGACGGTAATCCTTGAAGTCCACCAACTTATACATTTCGTACTTGTCTAGTGGCTCGTGAACCTCTATGTATTCACCGTGAGGCAAGCGAACGATACGTCCAGTCTCGCGACCATGGAGAACGATTTCGCGGTCCTTGCGCTGCAGTGACAAGCAGGTGCGCTTGGTGATGATGTATGCGGCGATTGGACCCGCGATGAGAAGAACCTGCATGAATGTGAGTACGTGGTTCAGCGACATCTGGAAGAACACCGCAATCAAGTCTGTTGAGGCAGCAGCCCAGAGAACTCCATAGAATGTCACACCTGCAGCTCCGATACCGGTGCGAACAGGAGCGTTTCTAGGGCGATCTAGAACGTGGTGCTCTCTCTTGTCTCCAGTGACCCAAGCTTCGACGAACGGATAAACCGCAACCAGAGCTAGGAACACCAGCGAACCAACAAGAGGAATCAAAACACCGAATGGATAGGTGTGTCCAAAAATCACCACGTCCAGATTGCTTGGGGCAAGCCTCAAGGCACCATCAAGCCAACCGATGTACCAGTCAGGCTGAGTACCTGCCGAAACAGGGGAGGGGTCGTAAGGACCGTAGTTCCAGATTGGGTTGATAGTGAAGGTGGCTGAAATTGCCATCACAACACCGAACACGATGAAGAAGAATCCACCGGCTTTAGCAACGTACACAGGCATTAGCGGGTAGCCGACGACGTTCTCGTCGGTTCTACCTGGACCTGAGTAGTGGGTGTGCTTGTGGATGACCACCATAAATAGGTGAATCGCGATAAAGATCAGAATCAAAGCTGGCACCAACAGAATGTGGAGACCGTACAGTCTTGCGATCACTTCGGTACCTGGGAATTCGCCACCGAACAAGAATGAAGATGCAGTAGTTCCGATAACAGGAATTCCCTTGATCATTCCATCGATGATGCGAAGACCGTTTCCGGATAGAAGGTCGTCTGGAAGTGAGTAGCCGGTGAAACCAGCTGCCATTCCCAAGATGAACAACATGAAGCCTACAAGCCAGTTGATTTCGCGTGGCTTACGGAAGGCGCCGGTGAAGAAAACGCGCAGCATGTGAAGCCCTGCGGCAGCAACAAACAATAGCGCCGACCAGTGGTGAGCCTGGCGCATTAGCATTCCACCGCGCACCTCAAATGAAATGTCTAGGGTGGAGGCGTAGGCGATTGTGATCTGTGATCCCTTTAGGGGAACATACGAACCGTCATAGGTCACGTAGGTCATGGCCGGCTGGTAGAAGAAAGTTAGGAACGTTCCGGTAATCAGCAAGATGACGAAGCTGTAAAGCGCAACCTCACCGAGCATGAACGACCAGTGGTCTGGGAACACTTTGCGACCGAAGTTCTTCAGAATCCCGCCAACGCCAACGCGCTCGTCGAGGTAGTTTGCCGTTGCGGCGAGTGCGCCGCCTTGCTTTTTATCCTGAACTGCTGTGCTCACTTTTAACGCTCCCAGAAACTAGGTCCGACAGGCTCTAAGAAATCGCTTTGGGCGATCAGGTAACCTTCCGCATCTACCGCAATCGGTAGCTGAGGTAGGGGACGAGCTGCTGGGCCAAAAATGACTTTGCAGTGCTCGGTGACATCGAAAGTTGACTGGTGGCATGGGCACAGCAAATGGTGCGTGTGCTGTTCGTAAAGTGCCACCGGGCATCCAACGTGTGTACAAATCTTTGAGTAGGCAACGATACCGTCGTAAGACCAGCTGGCCTTTTCTGGATCTTCCTTTAGATCGAGCTGGTTCAGGCGAACAAGAAGTACAGCCGCCTTTGCTTTTTCTTCTAGCTTGTGCTCCTTCAGGTCAGTAAGCCCCTCAGGGATGACGTGGAAAACAGATCCAAGAGTGACATCAGATGCCTTAATTGGAATACCCGTAGGGTCTTTAGTTAACCTTGTTCCGGCTTTCCACATTGTTTGACGAAGAGTGTTTCCAACCGGGGGACCCAAATCTCCAAAGACGATTAGGGCTGGTAGAGGGAACAGAGCCAGCGCTCCATACAGCGTTCTGCGAATAAGTTTTCTTCTGCTGAATCCCGATTCTGAATCGGCAAGTTTCACAATCTCAACGGCACGAGCACGAACTTCTTCGCTACCGCGTGTTTGGTGTCGAGCCTCACTTACTTCGAAATCAGGCATCAAAGTTTTTGCCCAGTGGACGGCTCCAATACCAATTCCAAGAAGCGAAAGTGTCATTCCGAGCCCGAGGAACAAATTGTTCGCTCGAACAGTCGAAAGGTCTTCGGTAATTGGAAAGGCAACGTAAGCCCAAAGTGCGAAGAAGGATCCCACCACTGACACCATGAACAGCGCCGCTACCTGCACTTCAGCGTTCTTGGCCTTCTTAGGAGACTTGTCGGTCATTCGGACGCGATGAGGCTCGAGACCTGGATCCTTGATTTTGTCTGGCGGAATAACGGCCAAACCGGATTCGAAGTTGTGCTCGAAGCCCTCGGCTTCTGAGCCCTTCTCTAAGTCCTTACTTGCCAATTAGCGTCTGCCTTCCTAGTTTGACTTGGCGCCTAGCCATACGGTGATGGCAATTATTAGGCCCAACCCAAATATCCAAATAAATAGTCCTTCGGCTACCGGGCCAAGGCTTCCGAGTTCAAAACCACCCGCGGACGGATTCTCTTCCACATAGGCCAAGTAGGTGATGATGTCTTGCTTGTCTTCAGGGGTGATGTTCGCGTCATTGAAAACTGGCATGTTCTGCGGTCCAGTCAACATCGCCTCGTAAACGTGTTTGGCCTCCACGCCACCTAGGTTCGGTGCCCACTTTCCTTCGGTGAGTGCACCAGCGGCACCAACTGCGTTGTGACACATCGCACAGTTAATTCGGAAAAGCTCGCCACCGTGGGTTGCGTCACCAGTTGCTTCCAGGTACTTAGCATCAGGAATTGCTGGACCTGGAGCTAGGGAGGCAACATATGCAGCCATAAGAGCAATCTGCTCCTCGGTGAACTGAACTTTCTTCTTGGGCAATTGTGGACCGGAGGCTTGACCAGGCATGCGACCTGTTCCAACCTGGAAATCTACTGAGGCTGCGCCAACACCAATCAGGCTTGGGCCGGCGGCAGTTCCTTCAGCATTGAGTCCATGACAACTTGCGCAGTTAGCAAGAAACAGCTTGCGTCCTTCAGAGATCTGCTCAGCGGTGTACTCCGGTGCGACGTTGGACTCAACAACGTTTGTCGCTACGGCGTAGCCTCCACCAGAAAACAACAGACCTGCGGCAATGACGATCGTTGCCGCAATTGGCTTCCTGCGAGCGCTATTCAAGCTTTTTCTCATGACTGCTTTCTATTTCAATACGTAGAT
>JACCDV010089628.1_pt1 | contig 13720 bp, 10 predicted proteins | sample 7446131 | NCBI WGS metagenome assembly JACCDV01 (sample SAMN15323448, study PRJNA562643) | freshwater metagenome | isolation source: river surface water | place: USA:Blue River Watershed | collected 2017-08-17 | reverse complement strand
TTGGTCTTCTTGATGTGGGCGAGGTAATCATCCATCTTGAGGTTGGCTCGTTCGAGGTCTTCGCTCATCTGAGCAAACATCTGATTGATTTCACTTTCAAGGAGTACGGCTGGGAGTTCCATTTCAGTACCAGCGATGATAGTGTCGGTAATTAACGCACGGTGCTTCGCTTCTACCTCACGCTTCTTTTCGATCTCAAGGTGTTCACGGACCTTGGCCTTGAAGTCGGCGACATTACTGAATTGGCCAGGCTGTCCAAGACCGGCGACCACTTCGTCAGTGAGTTCTGGAATTGGGAGCTTCTTGAGGTCTTCTTCGGTTTCAATTGGGTCCACTGTCTCAGGAGTAGGGAGGTCACCATCAGCCTTCGCAACCGCTTTTGCCTGGAGGCGTTCATAAGCTGCCTTCTGGCGGAGGATGTCCTCGATCTGCTTTTCGACATCAGCATCGGTGACGTCGGTCGATTCTTTCTTACTGTTTGCTTCTTTGGCAATTGACTGGTAGTCAGGCAGGGTGATGGCTGGGAGTACTGCCACTGTTGCTGTAAAACCAAGCGGGTTCTCTTGAGCAATCTTCGTGATATCAATCTTTGGGTACCCAATTACATCAAGCTCGTGGGCTTCGATGATATGTGGGTACATGTGAGCAATGACACGTTCAGCCATTTCCATGAGAATGTTCATTTCTCCAATACGCTGTACGAGCATAGCTTCAGGTACGTGACCTGGACGAAAACCGTCAATGGCAACGTTTGCGCCAAGCTTTTTAATGGATTCACTGCGTTCGGCCACGAGTTCTTCCCAAGGGATTTCGCCTGCGATTTTGACCTGACTCCCTGCCTCGCTAGTCACAGTAAAAGCCTTTTTAAAATCAATATTATGATGGTGATGTGTGTGTGCCATAGTACGCGCTAGTGTACCCGTCTTAGGCCAAAAAGCAAGCATATACAAAAGACAACCGCGGCAGCTGGGGCTGTCGCGGTGTGGTCTCTCAAATATAGCTCCTATTACTGTGTCGGTGGCGTATCGGTAGCCTCTAGTGCCCCCCCAAGTTCATTTTCTACTGCGGTGAAGCCGTCATCGATATCATCAAAACGGGTACTTTCGATATCAGCCTGGATAGCATCGAGCTCATCAGATGTGCTCACCACATCGGTAGCACCAGTACGTGCTTCGGCCGTGGTACTCTCGGGCTCATTGTTCATCTCAGCCGTTGGTCTGGTGGCGGGAGCGACAATTGGTTGACTCATAAGTATGGTGTACCAGTAGTAAATACCACCAAGAAGGGCGAGGAGAATAGCGAAGAGTAAAATCAAAATAGGACCACTGACCAGTGAGGCATTGGTTGGTTGAGGAGCCACTGCCTGCATTGAAGACGGCACCTTCATTTCTTCACCTTCAAAGTTCGGCTCGTTGACCGGTTGGTTGTTAGTTGTTGGATTCATATACGATTATTCTACTTCATTAGTACTCGTTGTGGTGCTGGTAGCTGTGGGTGCCGGAGCAGATGCGGTTTTGAGGAGGAGGAGCGTTTCAACTGTGGCGCGGTGCGCTGCTTTAATCGCGTCGCGGGCACTCATGTAGGTGGCTTTTACTTGCTGCCAGTAAGTGCGAGGATTTTCACTTTTGACAAAATTATTTACCGCAGCATCGATATTTGCGAGACTCTGCCGCGCTTTTTCGAGTTCGGCTCTAGCTTCAGCAATTTTGGCGCGTGCAGCGGCGACATCAAGGCCGTTTTCACCCATCTTGTTGGCTCGAGACTCGAGGCGGTCAGTGACGTTCGTGATACGGCGGACGTAGGCATCAAGTCGGTTACTGACATTGGCGGCGAGATTTGTGAGGCGGGTTTGGGCAGCCGCATTAAGCGCGCGTGGTTCAATGACTGGTCGGTTAGTTGGAGCGGGAGTTTCAATTACAGGCGCAGTACCAGAAGCACTGGTTGTAGCGGTGGTTGTACTTTGTGCCAAGGTCTCACTTGGCAGTAGACCAACCACTGTTAAAAAGCCGCAGATGAACAATACATATTTCATAGATAGGGTAAGTATAGCCCCGAAAGACATTTTGTCTTTCGGGGCTATACACATATTTTTTGATTCCTGAAGATAAGAGTGTGTCCAAAACAATCAGAGACAAGGCGTGCAAGTGAGAAAATATGAGTCGTATTAGATATACGGTGAATGTTTTCGAATGAAGCACAACGCAGTATCTGGAAGTTTTGGGCGCACGGCTAGAGTTTCAAAGCAGGCAGTATCTGCTTCTTCCGAGACATAACACCTGGCAATACCTCAGTATCTCCAGTCGTCGCCACACCAAATGAGGCAGTGATAACCTGCTTCGTGAGGTCATTGTAGGTGAGGACGGTGGCTTCTTCTTTGAGGATATCAACAATAAAGAAGAGCACATCATCAATATCACCTTCTTCGGCTACACAGGTACGAATCGCTTCGATGATACCCGCCTGGCGCGCGAGGACGATGGTTGGATTAGTTGTCTCAATAACTGAAACGCGGAAGTTTTTGTCTCCGACTTCGTATTTCTTACTATCAAGCTTCACGAGACCACTGTCACTAAAGCTTGAGATATCAGATTTGGCGGCAAACATCTCGTCAGCGTGTGCGTGCATGTCGACGTCCACAATCAGCGCCAGCTTCTCCGCCACGTCTTTATCGTGTGGAGTGGTGGTTGGAGAGCGGAAGCCAAGCGTATCTGAGAGGATGGCCGAGAGCATGAGGCCAGCGATTTCCGCTGGGATAGTGTGACCTTCGGCGGTGATGAGGTCGTACATGACAGTCGCAGTACAAGCGAGTGGACGAATGGTGATGTAGGTAGGGGCACTGGTTTCAAGACCCCCGACGAGTTTGTGGTGATCAATCAACCCAAGGAGATTCATCTCATTGATATTTCCTGGTAGTTCCTGTGGGTTGTTAGTGTCTACTACAACTACCTCAGTGCCGGCACTAAGAGCGGGGAGGAGTTCAGGAGTAGCAATCCCAAAGCGGTTGAGTACAAAACTCGTTTCACTATTAAGCTCACCAAGTACAAATGGGGTAGCGGGGGTCGCGGTATGCGTGTTCAAATACCAAGCCCAAATTAAGGCTGAACAAGTTGCGTCGGTGTCTGGTGAGAGATGTCCAAATACGTGTACCATAAACTAAAATGGTTATTGAATAAGAATTGTAGTGTAGACCAGGGTCGCCCATGTTGCAAGAAGTAAAAACTCCTCGGACCCATAGGGCCCAAGGAGTTTTTACATTCGCTGTTTACTTCGTATCTCCTTCAATAGCGGCTTCAGCTTCTTCTGGAGTATCTATTTCGTCTGCCTCGTCATCGTTTGCAACAGCATCACGATCGCCAGTGGCAGCATCGTCTTCGACTCCAAGTGGTTCACTGGTCATACCATCTTCGGCTTCGAGGTCATCTACCTCAAGACCGGCTGGTTCGGTGGCTGGGGCTTCGACCACCGTCTCACCCTTATCGTTTGCTTCAGCCAAAGCTTCACCACTCTGGGCAGAAACAATATCGATTTTCCAACCAGTGAGCTTTGCCGCTAAGCGGACGTTTTGTCCACCGCGACCAATAGCGAGCGATTGTTGGTCACCGGCTACCTCAACCACCGCATGACCGCGGTCACCAGTTTCGGCATTTGGCTCAGCAATAATGCTGACGTTCATGGCCCGAGCTGGAGAAAGAGCATCTTCAATAAAGGTTGCTGCGTCACCTGACCACTCAATGATGTCGATTTTTTCACCACCAAGTTCACTCATGACAGTCGATACGCGAGCGCCACGTTGACCAACCATTGAACCGACCGGGTCAATGTGACTATCAGTAGCGTAGACGGCAATTTTTGAACGAGCACCAGCTTCGCGCGCGATTGACTTTACTTCCACAGTTCCGCTCTGGAGCTCTGGTACTTCAATCGCAAAGAGTCCGGCGAGGAAATCACCATGGGCACGAGAGAGCTTGAGGAAGATACCGCGTGGGGTTTCTTCAACAGCAAGCAGGAGGGCGCGGATTCGTTCACCTGGTTTGAAGCGTTCACCTGGAATCTGCTCATCGTACGGCATCACGGCTGTAATACGACCAAGGTCGATGTAGAGGTTGCCGCGTTCAAAGCGCTGGACATGGCCCATCACAATATCGCCAGCTTTTTGACCGAATTCAGCCAAAGCCGATTCCTTTTCGGCTTCACGAATCTTTTGGACAATCACCTGCTTCGCAGTCTGAGCGGCAATGCGGCCAAAATCATCCTTTGATTCAAGGGGGAAAACGAGCTCTTCACCAAGTTCCACATCGCGCTTAATCATACGAGCGGTATCAACCATGATGTGTTTTTCTTCATCAAAGCGAACCTTCTTGATTTCGCCATCAACAATGATGTCATCATCTGATTCCTCTTCACCTTCGACGGGTTCGTCGGTGCGGAGCATACTTTCGTCAACCACAATCTTTACCTGGTTGAAGATGGTATCGCCAGAAGCGAGATCAAACCGACAGGTAACAATCTGGCCACGCTTACCAAACTCCTTTTTGTAGGCGGTAGCGAGGGCTTGTTCAATAGCATCAATCATTTTTTCACGTGGGATGCCGCGCTCTTCTTCGAGTTCACCGAGCACGCTGTGAATTACTTTTAGGTCAAACATATATATGTAGTTGTGGTGGGGTATTCCCCAGTTAACAATGAATTAATCTGTAACAGGTGACAAGAAGCGCGGGCCAAAGGCCCGCGCAGAAGTCCCTTGTACTATAGCGGAAGAAGAGGGTGGTGTCAAAGTGTCACAGTAAAGCGTGGACAGGCGGGGCGAGAGTGGGTGCGTGGCGTGTATAATGAAGCTACGAAAAGCTCTTTGTGCTCGTTTCGTGTGGTTTCTTATATATGCGTATTTTAGATGACCAGCTCAAACGCTTCATCCTCGACTCGAACCTGGTTTCGAAGGCTGATATGAGTGTGGCAGAAAAAGCTGCTCGAAGTGAAGATAAGCCCCTGGCGCACACCCTCATAGCGGGCGGATACCTTACCGAAGACGATATGCGCCGGGTGGAGTCATATATCCTCGGGGTACCATTTGTGTCGCTGAAGGACCTCAAGATTGAGTTTGAAATCCTCTCCCTGATTCCAGAACCAGTGGCACGAACCCACAATATTATTGCGTACAAGAAGACGGCGACTGCTTTGGAGGTGGCCATGCTTGATACGGCTGACCTGCCAGCGATCGATTTCATCAAAAAGAAGGTAGGACTCAAGATCCTCCCTCGCCTCACGGATACCGAATCAATGCGAGGAGCTCTCCGGCAATACCAGAAAACCCTCAAAGACGAGTTTGGCGACCTCATTATGAAAGATGCCTCGTCACTTACGGTCGTGAGTGAAGTTGATGGGGAAGAGGTGTCTGAGGCTGACCTCAAAAAGATGGCTGAAGACCTCCCAGTTGTCCGTATCGTCGATACACTCCTGCGTCACGCCATCATTCAGGGGGCCTCTGATATTCATATTGAGCCAATGGAGAACGAAGTGCTTGTCCGGTACCGCATCGATGGTATCCTCAACGATGCCATGAAACTCCCAAAGATTGCTTCAGGCACGATTGTGGCTCGCATTAAAGTACTTTCGAACCTCAAGCTCGACCAAAAGCGCTTGCCACAAGACGGTCGTTTTAAGATGGAGATGGATGGACAGAAGGTAGCGTTTCGTGTGTCGATGTTGCCAGTATTCTACGGTGAGAAGATCGTCATGCGTCTCTTGCGTGAGAACCGCACTGGGTTTTCGCTTGAGGGGATTGGTTTTCACGGTTCGACCCTTGAGCGCATCCATCGTGCCACTCGCGCTACGACCGGTATTATCCTCGTGACTGGTCCAACTGGTTCTGGTAAATCAACGACACTCTACACGGTCCTCGACCTCCTCAATACACCCGAAGTAAATATCTCCACTATTGAAGATCCAATTGAATACCAGATGGCGCGGGTCAATCAAACCCAGGTCAAGCCAGAAATCGGTTTTACTTTTGCGGCCGGACTCCGTTCTCTTATGCGTCAGGACCCTGACGTTATTATGGTGGGGGAAATTCGTGATGAAGAAACAGTCTCCTTGGCCATCAACGCCGCGCTCACCGGTCACCTTGTGCTCGCGACCGTTCACACCAACAGCGCGGCTGGTACCATTGCCCGATTGATCGATATGGGTTCTGAAGCTTTTCTCCTTGTGTCGACGCTGCGGGTAGCGATTGGACAGCGTCTCGTGCGTAAACTTTGTGATGACAAGGTACCGTACGTCTTGTCTAAGGCCGAGCGTGAAGATATTGCCAAATACGCTGACCTCGATAAGGTGCTAGCGACCCTCAAAGAAGAAAAAGTGGTAGCCGACGGTGCTACCTGGAATGATATTTCATTTTATCATCCAAATGAAAACGGTATTTCTCCAGACGGGTACCATGGTCGTATGGGTATTCATGAAGTACTCGAGATGTCACCAACTATCAAAGATATGGTGATGAACCATAAGACCAGTGATGAGCTTGAAATACAAGCACGCAAAGAAGGTATGCTCACGATGCTCGAAGACGGTATTTATAAAGCGGCAAAAGGTCTCACGAGTGTTGAGGAAGTGCTCCGTGTCATCAGTGAATAAACATCGCTATGGGTAAGTTTATTTATGAAGGGGAAGATAGTAGCGGTAAGAAAGTCCGTGAGACGGTAACAGCTACCGATCGCTACGCGATTTATGATATTGCACGAACTAATGGTCATACTGTCTCAAGTGTGAACGAAGTCAAAGGCTTTTCTCTCGGAATGGGTGGCTTTGATATGGAGAAGATCAATGCCTGGCTAGGGAAGGTGAAGCAGGATGAGCTCGTGATGGTAACACGGAATCTCGGGTCAATGCTTGATGCGGGACTGACCGTTACCCGAGCGCTATCGGTTATTGAGCGGCAAAGTAAAAACGCCAAACTAAAAGCCACGGTCCACGACATCATCGATCGTATCAATAAAGGCGGACAATTCTTCGAAGCCCTCCACAATCATCCAAAAGTTTTTGACGACCTTTACATCGCGATGATTAAAGCCGGTGAAGAAGCTGGTAACCTCGCCGAATCTCTTCGTACACTGGCTATCCAGATGGAACGATCAACCTCGCTCAAAAAGAAAATCAAAGGGGCGATGATTTATCCGTCAATCGTTATCACGGTGATGGTGATTATCGCTATTCTCATGATGATTTTTGTACTACCGTCAATCACCGGTATCTTTAAGCAGATGGGGACTGAGCTCCCGGCGACCACCCAATTCCTCATTTCCGCCAGCGATTTTATGGTTGAGAATACCATTCTCGCTCTGGTTGCCATCATTGGTTTTGTGACCACTCTCATGTACATGGTTCGCTCAAAGCCGGGCAAAATTGCCACCTCATGGCTTGTGACGAGGCTTCCAGTGATTGGCACCATGGCCAAAGAAACAAACTCGGCTCGAACGGCTCGAACGCTCTCCTCGCTCCTTAACTCGGGGGTTGATGTGATGCAGGCACTTTCGATTACTGAAGAAGTTGTCCAAAACCACTTTTATAAAAAGATTATTCGTGAGGCAGCTCTCCGTGTAGAAAAAGGAACTGCACTGTCCGAAACCTTCATTGAGCGGAGTGATCTCTACCCAATTTTGGTAGGAGAGATGATTCTGGTAGGTGAAGAGACGGGATCAATTGCGAAGATGCTTGGTGAACTGGCGCAGTTTTATGAGACCGAAGTTGAGCGCAAAACTAAGGATCTCTCAACGATTATTGAACCCCTCCTTATGGTAGTGATTGGTACGGGTGTTGGGTTCTTTGCCCTGGCCTTGATTGCGCCGATTTATTCGATTGGAGATAGTATCAAATAAAATCATGCAGACTTCACGTGTGCGCGGCTTTTCCTTGATTGAACTTTTAATCGTAGCTGCGGTCAGCTCACTATTTTTTGGCGGTTTATTTGTGGCGATTCAGAGTTCACTCAAATTAGTGATTGATAGTCGAGCTCGTACTTCGGCGTTGTCAGTTGCTAATGATCAAATCGAGTATATTCGTTCATTGGCATATGACGCAGTTGGTACGGTCAGTGGTATTCCAAATGGAGCAATACCGCAAGTAAGTACAACTACCCTTAACGGCATTGTATTCACAAAGCGTACACTTATAGAGTATGTCGACGATCCGGCCGACGGTGTTGGGGCCGCTGATAGTAATGGTATTACGACTGACTACAAGCAAGTAAAAATAGAAGTGTCCTGGTCACTGTACAACACCCCTGATTCAGCCTTTTTGGTAAGTAATATTGTGCCCCGTTCAATTGAGACCGATGTCGGAGGTGGCACAATCCGTGTCAATGTATTTGATGCTACGGTTGCACCGGTTAGTGGAGCGACGGTTCGATTAATCAATACGACCGGTACCAGTAGTATTGACGTAACTCGAATGACCGATGGGTCGGGGATTGCTCTATTTGGTGGGGCCCCTGCTAATTCGGGATATCAGGTCATGGTGACAAAAACTGGGTATTCTAGCGATCAAACCTGGACGGCTACCGGGACATTGGCAAATCCGACCTCACAACCCTTTGCAGTAGTTGAGGCTGATGTAGCAACAGTCAACTTTTTTATTGATGAATTAGCGAATGTTTCATTACGATTGTTGACGGATTATGTGGCAGCGTCAACCACTATCAATTTTGCTTCTACTACCGATTTGGTGCAGAGTACATCCACTACAATCGCGACTGATACTTTAGTCCTCCAAAACACACTTGGGGTATATGATGGGGTTGGTACGGCAACACTAGTACCGGTAATACCAGGTCCGCTAGCGCGCTGGGATTATATAGCAGTTACTCATACCACTCCGGTAGGTAGTGAGTGGCGAATGCGTCTCTATAGTGGCAGTAGTGCCGATACTCTTATTCCTGATAGTATTCTCCCAGGTAACTCTGGTGGCTTCACTGAGTCAATTGATATTAGTCAGTTAGATAGTGTCGCGTACCCGTCTTTGTATATTGGTTTTACCTTAACTACATCAAATACCGCTGTGACACCTCAAATTGACGCCGTGCAGGTGTATTATCGTGAGAGTGAAACACCACTTTCAAACACGCCAATTACCTTACAAGGCAGCAAAACAATTGGTACAGATAGTGCACTAGCACCGGTATACAAAAATGTGTTTAGTACTACTACTGATGCAAGTGGGGAACGAGAGCTGTTGAATATTGAATGGGATGCGTATACCTGGGATCTGGTCACCTACGATATAGCAGAACAGTGTACCCCGTATCCAATCCAAGCCGAACCGGGTGCAAGTATGGTGGTCGAATACCTACTCGTGCCAGACAGCGCTCATTCGTTGCGAGTGACTGTGGTTGATGGCGCGGGCGTACCGGTCCGTGACGCCACGGTACGTCTCGAGCGTGGCGGTAATGTAGAAAAGAATACTCAACACTGCGGGCAGACGTTCTTTGATGGTCTTGTGAGTGCGGTAGATTATCGAGTGGAAGTATCAGCGCCTGGTTATGCTCCAGTTACCGTTGATCCGGTGTCAGTTAATGGCGATACGGTACTCTCTGTCACGCTATAATACCGTCATGGGTTCTGGTACTTTGCATCGGGGTTTTACACTGGTAGAAACCGTTATTGTTGTTTCGCTTTTTACCATACTCTCATTCTCCATTACCTACGCAGTGGCGCAGATATACAAATTGAATAGTGCGACGATTGAGCAGGCGAACGAAATTGAATACGCACGGCGCGGACTCCTCACTTGGGTACGGGACGCTCGGGAGATGACCTTTGCTGCTGACGGCGCCTTCCCGCTTGTTCGTGCAGAAGAACACCGTATCGGATTTTATAGTGATATTGATAAAGATTTGAGTGTTGAGTATGTTGAATATGTTTTAGCAACTACAACATTTCGCAAATTTACCTACGAAGCTACTGGTACACCAGCTGTCTACGCCACCACCACCCCGACTCGAACGGATATACTTTCTGAATACATTCAAAATATTTTACAAGGGCAAACAACATTTCGGTTTTATGATGTCAGTGGGGTTATAATAAATAATCCGCAGGCACGCATTAGTGACATTCGGTATATAACCATGAATATTATTGTAAATATTGATCCGGCACGTTCTCCTGGTGAGTTTATGCTGCAAGGCGGCGCCACTCCTCGTAACCTAAAAGAAAGCATATGATATTTCAAACAACACAGAAAGGATATCTCATGGTTATGGTGCTTGTGTTTGCTGGAATATTTTTAACAATCGTTACTTCGTTTGTTGTTTTTGTAGTGACTCAGAGTCGCCTGATTGACCAAAAATTTCAATTTGAACAATCTGGACACGCTGCTGAAGCAGGATTAAATTATTTCAAATGGTATTTGGCACACTACCCAAGTAGTACTTCTACCAGTATGACAGGTGTCTATCGTGATCCTGAAGGGAGTGCTATTGGTGAATATCGCATTTCAGTGGCGAGCACCACGTATTGTGGTGAAACAGCGTCTCTTCAAGTAACATCTGAAGGGTCAACCTACGAGAATCCAAACGTGAAGCGTTCAATTACTGCTCGCTACGCCCAACCGACCGTGGCCGAATATTCCTTTATTATCAACAGTAATGTGTGGGTCGGTGCCGATCAACAAATCGTTGGGCCATATCATACCAATGGTGGTGTGCGTATGGATGGTACAAACAACTCGGTAGTAACCAGTGGTCAAACCGATTGGTCGTGTACACCAAACTTTGGATGCAATCCAACAACTACTCGGGACGGCGTGTTTACGACAACTGCTAACGCGAATCCGGCCCTCTTTGATTTTCCTTCAGGGTCAATTAATTTTGCCGGCATTACGGTTGATCTCTCCACGATTCAAAACCGGGCGCAAAATAGTGGTGGTCTCTACTTCGGTCCCAGTGGACGAGAGGGGTATCATGTTATCTTCCTCAATGATGGACAGGTTGAAGTCAGACGAGTAAATAGTAAACAAGCTGAACCAAATGGCTTTGCCTGGGGTTTTTACATGCATATTCTCAATGGTACGACTTTGGTCGGAACCTATACGATTCCAACTTCGTGCCCGGTGTTGTTTTTTGAGGATCAAGTATGGCTTGAAGGCACCGTGCGCGGTAAGGTAACCATGGCCGCAGCCGATGTCGATACGGCAGGCGTTGATCCTTCGATCCTTCTCAACAACAATATTACCTACGCCAATGCCACTTCGGGACTTTTGGCAATTGCTGAATATGATATGACGATACCGCTGGTTGTCCCTGATAATATGGTCCTCAACGGCCTTTATATCGCCCAGAATGGCAAATTCGGCAGAAATAGTTACAACACAGGTTCAATTCCAAATGCTTGGGATGCCTATGTGCAACGCAATAGTCTCACGTTAAACGGTACTATTGTTTCCAATGGTCGGGTAGGAACAAAATGGGTTAATACTGGTACGGGAGCGTTTATTTCTGGATTTAATAACCGGTACACCACCTACGATCGTAATATGATGACTGCGCCACCGCCGTATACGCCGGAGACGTCTGATGTATACGAATTTAGTGATTGGCGCGATTCCAACTGAAATGAGCCACAGAGGGCTTTAGCCCGACAATGGCGAATTTCCGTGAGTCTACCTCTTACAGAGGCTGTCCACTCATTGGTCTATTTGTTCCGCAAAGCTCACAAATATTCACAATGAGTCTTGCGAAATAGGTCCCATCCCATTTCTCACTATTCATAATGCCTTTGTCCACGTCTCACAGGTACCGGGCACTCGCTTTGGGGTACCGAGGGCTTTCTTCCAAGGCTCTAACGGACATATGCTACACTTATTGAGTTATGGCTCAAAAACACCCATTAGTTATCGGCAACTGGAAGATGAACCCACAAAAGGAAAGTGAAGCGGTGACGCTCGCCAAAGCCGTCGCTATCATCGCCAAAAAAAGTTCTGGCGCCACAGTAGTGGTCGCACCCCCTACCTTATTTATCAGTGCAGTGAGTAAAGCATTGAAGAAATCAACCCTTCACCTCGGTGCGCAACAGGTCCATCCCGGGCCAGTTGGTGCCTTTACTGGTATGGTCTCACCAGCCCAGTGTCGTGAGTACGGGGTATCGTATGTCATTGTTGGACACTCAGAGAGTCGCGCTCGTGGTGAAACTGATAGTATGGTGAATGCGAATGTCGTCATGCTCCTCAAGCAGCGTATGCGACCAGTTATCTGTGTTGGTGAGCGCGTGCGTGATGCTCAGGCGAATTTTTATGCTGAGATTGAAGCTCAGATTGTGAAAGCCTTGGCGACCGTACCAGTTGCCCGCTACAAAGAAATCGTCATTGCCTACGAACCAATCTGGGCGATTGGTACGGGGGCTACCGCGACACCAGCCGATGTCCTCGAGATGAAGCTGTTTATCCAAAAGATTCTCACCAAAATCGGTGGACGTAGTGGTGCGAGTGCGGTGACTATCCTCTACGGTGGATCAGTCACGGGGGACACCGCCACACAGTTATATAAGGAGAGTGCAGTTGGTGGATTCCTCGTTGGTGGTGCAAGCCTGAAGCCGGCAGAGTTCCAAAAAATTATTTCCGCGTGTATTTAAATAAACCTAGTTCATATGATGCGACCAATTACTGAGGCGGGGGATGTACAAGGACGGTATGTGATTGTTCGCTCATCGTGCAACGTACCACTCGTAGATGGCGTCGTCGGGAATATGTATCGCCTCAAGCGGGCTCTCCCTACCTTGACCTACCTCCATGAAGCAGGAGCCAAGGTTATCTTGATTGCGCACATTGGTCGCGATGCGACTGATACTTTAAAGCCAGTCTATGAGGCCCTGAATACCCTCATCCCTTGTTCGTGGGGTGGGGCTCTTGGTACCCCGGAATTGGCCGCTGCTCACGCCGCGATGGCTGATGGGGATGTACTCATTGTTGAAAACCTTCGCCAGCATGACGAAGAGTCGAGCAATGATGCTGCCTTTGCTGCTACCTTAGCAACGCTAGGTGAAATCTACGTAAACGATGCCTTTGATAACATTCATCGTGAGCATGCCTCGATGGTCACCCTTCCGACCTTACTCCCGGCCTATGCTGGCATCACCCTTCTTGAAGAGGTGGGTCACATTGAACAGGTGATGCAGCCAGAACATCCATCTCTCTTTATTATTGGGGGAGCCAAGTTTGAAACGAAGATGCCACTCGTAGAAAAATACCTCGCGTCGTACGACCGGGTATTTGTCTCAGGCGCGCTTGCGAACGACATTATGCTCGCTGATGGACTTGAAGTCGGGACCTCGCTCGTGTCTGATGTATCAATAAAAGGGGCAGCCTTTCTCATTAACCCAAAACTGATTCGCCCAGTTGATCTCATTGTCGAAAGTACTCGTGGAGTGCGAGTGGCACGTGTCGACGATGTACAGGCTGATGAAAAAATCACTGATATGGGTCCGGCGACCGTCGCTCTCTTGGCGCCAGAGATACAAGCAGCCAAAACCATTCTCTGGAATGGTCCACTTGGCCTCTACGAAAATGGTGTACCTGGTAGTACGCAGGCAGTGGCGAAGCTCATTGCCGCAAGTGGGGCCATGAGTGTGCTGGGCGGTGGTGACACGGTTGCAGCCGTAGAAGAACTTGGGCTCAATGATCAGTTCGGATTTGTTTCAATTGGGGGTGGCGCGATGCTGACTCTCCTTGAGGAAGG
>JACCDV010264104.1_pt1 | contig 13722 bp, 20 predicted proteins | sample 7446131 | NCBI WGS metagenome assembly JACCDV01 (sample SAMN15323448, study PRJNA562643) | freshwater metagenome | isolation source: river surface water | place: USA:Blue River Watershed | collected 2017-08-17 | reverse complement strand
TGGATTGGACACGGAACTGCGCGGCAATTAATTTTTGTTCGTCAACATTCACCTTGGCAAGGATCACGCCCTTATCCGCATAGTCAGCGGCAATTTTTTCTAAGATCGGCGTTAACTGCTTGCACGGGCCACACCATTCTGCCCAAAAGTCAAGAATGACCAGCGCCGTCATTGAAGGTTCAATGACGTCGCGGCGGAATGCGTCTAACGCCGCCTTCTCATCTGCGCTCATGCCCAAGCTGGCCAAATTCAACCTCCTCTTAATCTACCCAGCCCCTATGTGGGGATGCACTGGGCAGAGACAACCCAAAAATAAATCGCCCCTATGTGTCTGCAAAGACCACGAGGCAAAAGCGCCAAACTCCTGACATGTCAAAAATGCTGATAGATGGGGTTGCAAAGCGTTTAAGCCGCTGTTAACAGCCCGGCTCCCGCGCAGGACAGACTGTCCGCGCCAACGCCAGAGCGGGCGTAGCTCAGGGGTAGAGCACAACCTTGCCAAGGTTGGGGTCGAGGGTTCGAATCCCTTCGCCCGCTCCAGTTTTCCGAGGAAAATCAAGGGTTTAACAAAAACCCTGTTCCCCAAAATCCAAATTTAGACCATCTTCGGATCATGTTCGGATTCGTCGGGAAGTGTTCGGATTTTGGAAAAAACAGGCCTCAAGAAATCTGCGTCAGCTGCAAAGTCGGCCAAGACCACTGAAAATGGCCCCAAGGGAGCCGTTACTGAGTCCCGAACGTTTCGTGATGGCTTGATTTATATTTATCAAAGAGCGGACTTCAAAAAGCCGACCTGGCTGTGCCGTGTGAAGATCCCAAATGGCCCTGGTTATGTGAACCGCAGCACGGGAACGGGCGATGAGCACAAGGCGTTCAAGTTTGCGGACGATCTCTACAACCAGCTTCTTGTCAAATCACTGACGGGCGAGGCCCCTCCCACCAAGAGCATGGGACCAGCAATCCAGTCTTATATCGAAAGACTAGAGGCTCAGCCGCACAAGCTCTCTATCCACTATAAAATCCTACTGATGAAACGTCTCAAACCCTTTTTGGGACGGAAGAGCTTCGACGATCTCTCAACCTCCCTGCTTTCAAGGGTGGTTGATGAACAAATCGCTTTGACTAAGAGCGGAAGGCTCTCACCGAACACGATCAAGCGGACATACTCAGACCTAAAGCACTTCCTGCAATGGTGCGTTGAGCAGGGATATTTAAAAGAGCTTCCAAGGTTTCCGAAGGTGAATGGAGAAGCCTCCAGTCGCCCGCATTTTGATGCCAAGGATTGGGCAAAGCTGACCCGCTATCTTCGGGAATTCATTAAGATCGAGAACAAGGCCGTTCTTCGAGATCGCAGAATGTTGGTCGACTATGTCCTTATTCTCGCCAACACAGGAATTAGGGTTGGCGAAGCCAGAACCTTAAAGTGGCGTGACGTTTCTCAGGTTGGCGGCCGAAAAGGCGTTCCTGCAAACATCGTTTTGTCGGTTAACGGAAAGACGGGGAAGCGAGAGGTCGTTGCCAGATCAGCTGACGTCAAAAAGTATTTTAAGCGGATACATGATCTGAGGATCGAGGAACTGACGGTCGAGGGAAAGCCCAAGCCTCAGATTGATCCAGATAGCCTGGTCTTCTGCCACAAAGATGGGACAGAGATAGGTAGTTTCAAAAAATCATTTACGGCGCTGATCAGGTTCGCTGGCGTTGAACGGGACACCCATGGCAACATGAGGTCCATCTATTCCCTCCGGCACACCTATGCGACCTTCTGCCTCCAGCATGGGGTTTCGGTCTACACACTGGCAAAGAATATGGGGACGTCCGTCGCCATGATTGAGCAGTATTATGGCCATACGACCAACATCGCTTCTGCAGCGGAGCTGACGAAGAAGGTCAAAAAAGAGGCGAGTGGGGCTGCTTCATCGCTGAGTTGGCTGGAATAGTCTACTTGCTCAGAGAAGCCTTGCCGCTGGCCGATACAAAACCAACAAGCTCAAAGGTACATTTAGGTTGCTTTACATTATCCTCTTCGGCCTGTTTTATTTCCCAATACCACTTCGTACACTCATAGCTTCCAGAACCGTCGGTAATCGGAATTAGAACGGCCTTCTGATCGCTCTCAATCTTGTCGCCAACCGTATTTTTGATGTTGGCAACCAAAAAGTGAAACTGCTTGTTGTCAGAGTTCATCAGACTGATTTTGTAGTTCTGTACCAAGTTGAATGAGACCGTTTCGTCTGACGACCATTCTCGGCGATCGGTCTTTTTAGGAATTCCATCCGTAGAAATTTTGTACTCTCGGTTGCCTTGGTTGGGCGTCTCTTTGCACCCAGACAACGCCAAAACCGCTGTTCCAAGAAGAATACATGATTTCGACCAATTCATTACCAGTTCCCCTTTAACCCAATTTAAAAAGCGTATCTGAAATTAGATTGGCATGGCAAGCTCAGGAATGCCCGTGGACCTTAAAAACGAATGAAGGGACCCCCGACATATCAACCAAGGAGATATGTCGATGGAACTCAAGTTCACAGCAAATACCCGACCTGAAAAGGCTTCTGCTGACGTCCAGCGCAGGAAGAAATTGGTCCGCAAAATTGATCAGCAAATTACCTACGTTCGCCAGATGCTCGAGGGCAAACAGCCCCGGGCTGCTTGGGTCTGGATGGATGATGCGGGCACTTATTTTCTTCCCATCAAATATGGTCGTCAGCCGATTGAGCTGAAGAAGGGAATGTTCTCGATAATGTGTACTGATCTCGATCATGCTGAGGCAGCTCTTTGCACTATCAGGTCCATGGTCCTGCAGGGAGAGTTTGATGCCCAGTTGACCAAGGCTTCGGCGGACATTCGGGAGAAGTTTCAGACAGTGAAGACAGCCAAATAAGAAAGGGATGCCGCTTTGGCACCCCTTTCCGTCGAGGTTGTCTGCTACTTCTTACGGGGTTTCGACTTCACCTGATCCTGCGATAGAGCAGAACCTGCCAAAGCGAGAACCTCGGCCCGAGTGGGCTCATAGCCGGCCATGGTCCTCCCAGCGATCGAAGCAACCCTCGGACTTGTTTTGCGAGGCGTCTTAGCCATTCTGCAACTCCAATTGACCGAGAAATTCGAGTTGTGGTACGAGACCCCGTGGCGGTTGTAACCGCCACGGGGTTCGCTTTACGTTATTATGGTAATGGGCACGAGGCGCACTGTACCTCCACCCGCTACAATAAGTAGCAAAGTGATGACCTCCTTCCCGAGGGCTGAGCCGCCTTGGGTCGACTCTGCTTGTGGCAGTTTGGCTTGGTCGGGGGCATCAACCCATCGACCGTTCTGACGAAGTTACAGCTTCGTCGGCGTCTGAGCCGCTAGATGCGAAAAGCGTCTGCGGCTCATTTTCGTTATGGCTCCCGACTTGGCTCGGCGCCATGATCTCAAATGCACTATAGCCCTTAGGCGTGAAACGAAACTTCCCGTTTTCCACACGATGAACAAGTCCGTCGTTAGCGTACGTCATCATCTTCGTTCGCAGGCTCGGGCGTTTTACATCAACGCTCAATGACGTTGCTGCTTGCATGATGTCGGCGTAATCGAACCCATTCGGCGAAACGGAAGCGATTTGCTTGAAGATCGCACCCCACTCGGTAGAGGGAAGTCTAACCCTCTGGCGATTCTTCCTATCCTTTGAATGAGGAGCCTGATTTTCGAGGGTTTCCAAGGAAAAAGCGAATGCTTCGACCCGTGCCATAGCCACTTCTCTCTGGCGCTGCAGGCTTGCGATCTGTTCTTCGAGGCGAACAACCTCACAGCGAGCGAGGTCTAGCTGGGTGCGAATCGGATTTTCCATAACGCAAGACTGCCAGAATCTCATCGGGGGGTCAATTACAACGCAACGCATATCATAAAATATACCATTACGTACGCTATGAGGCGCTTATGCCCGGACCTCATTCATTACTAGTCGTCGAACGATGAGGCACGCATTCTTGGCTTGCTGAACGGAAAACGCTCCGCCTCGTGGAGCCCTGAAATTCATAGAGTTCAGCGCTCTGGCAATCTCTGAGTACGATGCACCGCTCGCAATCAACGCCTGTAGAAACGGCATAAGCGTACGAGCGAAGCGCTCAGCATCATTTTTATTGCGTTCTGCAAGGCACCGCCCATTTGCGCCCAGAACAACGCCTCGCCTTTTCGCCTCAGCAAGTGCATTGCGGGTGCGTTCGGAAATTAGGCGACGCTCTTCCTGGGCGAGTGCTGCAAAGATGTGCAGCTGGAAATCGGTGGCATGAGGCATCTCTGCCACCACCAAGCCAATCCCCTGTTCCATGATTGATGCAATGAAGCTGACCTTGCGAGAGAAACGGTCCAGCTTGGCGATGAGTAACTTGGCGCCATTGCGCTTTGCGTGATTGATCGCCTTCCAAAGTTCTGCTCGTTCGTCGTTCTTGCCGGACTGAATTTCGACGTACTCGGCGATCACTTCATCACCGTCTGACAGGAACCGTTCGATCAGTGAGTGTTGGGCAGCTAAGCCCAAGCCTGACTTACCCTGCTTCACCGTCGAGACCCTAAAATAGGCAACATATCGAGCCATTTTTCGCTTTTCCGTCAAAAGTAAACGTTGGTTTATGTTTGACGGGGTCCGCTGAATTGGCTTGGATGACAACGCAGCAGCTGGGATGGACTGATGAAACCAGATGAGCCGTACCTCGATTATTACGACGTTGACGGGGAGATCAGATGGAACTGGAAGTTCCCCGACGAGAGCTTCGTGTCTCAGGAATTTGATTGCGAGGAGGAGGCCCTCGAAGCTTGGCGAAACGACAAGCTTGTATGGGAAGAGCGCCCGCAGTCGCTTTGGGACTAGAGTCTTTCGATCACGGTTCAGGTTAATCGAACAACGGATCTATATCTGCGCTCAGCAAGGGTGATCAGCTGCTCTTTTAATTCGGCTTGGTGTTCTGGCATTCCGCTATAGAAACTGACTGCATCTGCAAACATCCCAAGTCTGCGATTTAAGTCGCCTGCTATGATAGCGTTCCGTGGTTCGTTCGGTAAAATCTCGATTAACCTCGACATGTTTCTAACTGTTGGTTCAGATAGCTGAAGGGGGGCTTCGTGCTGAGCATCTAATGCAGCTGCAATTTGCAATGCTTGGATGCGATTGGTGCTTTCATCATTCCACCACCCTCCGAGCCGCAGAATGGGCTCAAAATCATTCTCCGGAGACCATTTATTGGTGTGGACCAAGAACGCACATTTCTCCATTCGCACTGGGTCCAAATAGCGCTTTCTGCGGGGCTGTGTTGCACGCTCCCTGCCTGCTCTCCACGGACGATCTGTCTGAAAAAGTTTGTCAGTATCCGGAGCGCTTGGATCAAAGCGATCACATACCCCAAATGTGAAAACCCAATTACAAATTTGGCACGAATAAAGCCCTGTTAGGGGGTAACTGCAGGGACTAGCACTGCACCCATCAGACCAGAATTCTCCTCCAAAATTGTTGCTGGAAGATATCCAAAAGAGATCATAGGCTAGATGGCAGTTCGGACATTTAATCACCCATTCTTCGTGAGTAGTCATGTGGCTTTCCTCGCAAATCCTGGCTTCTACATGTGTGTGTGATGGTCCAAAGCGACGAAGAGCTTGTCAATTCCTCCAGAAAATAACTGCCGCTTGCATAACACCTCCCAGATCTGACATGATCCTAAAAAGGGGAAGGGGCGATGAGGCAGTTCTTACGCAAGTGGGGAGCAATGATTGCCCTAGTTGGGGCAATCAGCCTCGTAGCTTACTTGCTACCGGATGGATCTGGTTCGACTGAAACGAGCGCTGATAATTCAAGGCCGGTGGAAGCGAGAACATTCCATGGTTACGCCTGTAAGACAGATTGTAGCGGCCATAAGGCGGGATACGCCTGGGCAGAGCGCAAAGGCATTACCGATCCTGATGACTGCGGGGGTAAAAGCCAGAGCTTCATAGAGGGGTGCAAAGCTTACGCAGAAGATAATTTTTAAGATATTTCAAGGGGGAAGAGATGTTTCAGATTGGATGCATCCTGTTTGCGGCAATAGGAATTACCCAGCTTGTGCTTGGTGTGATGGGATTGCAGCACGAATTTGGTGGATGGGGAACATTCTTCGGCCTAGCAGCAGCGTTTGGTTTCAGGTTCATGCTGCCACTCACAGTGGGAACCTACCTTGGCGCTGTGGAGGTGCTCGGATGGCCTTGGTGGGGAGGCGTCTTAATTGCCGCTCCGGGGCTCTTGCTAATCATCCCTACGTTTCTTGCGCAACTCACAGAGGGAATTAAGTCGTTCGCAAAACGCTAATTCCTGAGCAGGCAGTTTGTGATTTCCATCTATTGTATTGAGAATAAATTTTAGAGGTTCATATGAACGACAAAACCACCGACAGCGCTCAGGTACTTCAGGGAATTATCGTTCATATATCAAATTTACTAATAGAGAAAATAACAAAGCACGTGGATGAGGAAGATATTTCTATCGAAAAATTGTTATTTTTTGTTATTTCGTTTGTTTCTCGTATTTACATGATAAGCACGAAGAGGCCTGACTGGAATTACATATTGCATTCAGTTATTCATGATATGATGAAATTCATTGACGAGGAGTTTTTTGATGAGCCTAGATATCAGTATCTTGTAGATAGTTATGAAGCACACCGAAAGATTTACTGGGACAATGCTATAAAGGTACTTATCGATGAAGAGGGAGCTTCATCGGAAGCAGTCAACACAATGCTGCAAGATTTGTGGATGAGCAGCATAAAAAGAGAAGGAATGGCGCCTCCCGCACAATATTTCTCAGATTGCGGCCAGATACTAAGAACTTACGGCCCGCTGACACGTGTAGGCGTGATGAGGAATGGGAATTAGCATATCGACCTTCTGCAAGCATCCAGTGTGGCCAGATAGTGCGACGCATTCATTTTCATTAACCAAAAACTTTTAAAGAGCTGAGAGCGCAGACATGAGTGCAACATATGGACAGTTCTCGGAGCGGTACGCTCGCATGTCTGATGACCAGCTATCATATGAGTATGGGCTGATATCGCAATTGACGCCTGAGGCGGCTCAGGCATTGAATGCAGAGGTCGGAAAAAGGGGCTTGGACACCTCTGGCGTCGTTATGGCCGACGCTGAAGCTCCCTATGTGGGTGGCGAAACGGTTGCCTTGCGGAAGGCTGCGTCGATCTACAAGAAGATCGTTTATTGGAATGCTGTGGCTGCTATCGTGCTGATCAGCATATTTTTTGTCGCACAAATGTTCGGGTTTGAGCTGTAGCGCTCGAGATAAGTGTCTTCCTTAGATCTGAGTTAGGCGAACATAATCAGGCTTCTACGGGGCCTGCCATGAACGTTCTATACCAATGCCTTCCTGAGCCTACGCACACCACTCGAACCGTGCGGCCACGAAACGTAACCAACTTGCTCTTATCCTTGGCCGAAACTTCGTAGATGCAGGAGTCTCCGATGCGAGAGAGGTGCAGGCTGCCAGAATAACTCTCAAATTCAACATAGCCCTTGCGGCTCATTAAGCTCTTCACTTCTGCTACCAGCTTTCGCTTTTCAGAGTTCATGAATTGAATCGCCTGAATTTTTGATAAGAGTGCTCCAATTTCATCGGAGACAGTGTCTTCAAGCGCATCCCATTTACCTGGCATAAAGGCGGATTCCTCCGTGGCATCTAGGTAATAACAATTACTGTTATTGGAGGCGGAAACTTAGATCATATTAGCGCCTTATAGAAGCACGATCACGGCGGCAGCTTTGCGTGCAAGCTCGGGCTTGGCTGGAAGTTTGTTCAAGTCAGCCCCCTCGTATATTTCAAATGATTTGATCGAGGCTGATTGCAGTGAGCGGATTAACTCCTGCTTGGTTTTAGGCTTTTGGATCTTGGACAGCATCACCATCCCTCCTGACCATTAGAAACCAAGAATTCTGGTGGGGCTAATTCTTCATTAGAACGTTTTTGAATGGCGTCTCGATGGGGTCGGGATTGATTGCCCCAGATTTGGCAATCACGCATCAGAACCGAATTTTCTCCCAACGTCTGATCAACCAGCTTGAACCCGTAGTTTCGGCTGGCAAGCAGTTTGGATTGAGTAAGGATATAATCGGTCATCAGCTCAACGAGGACTGACGTCCTCGTTCTGCCACTGGCGTGGCAGATCGCATCGAAGCGAGACTTTAGCGGGATTGGTACGTTGAAATTGGTTAGCGAGCATTGGTTCATTCGGTTCTCCATTGGATGTTTCAGGGACATACTGAACGATCAAGATCCCGTTAATTTCAGGATCAGATCGTAGGGGGCTGAAAGACAGGACGATTGAAAGGGGTGTGTACCCAGCGATCAATTAATATGCAGGTTCGTCCAGTCGATTGAGTCTGTATAGTTCGGCTTGTCACGGAACTTGGTGATGTAATTTACCCAGCCAGCATCAGGATCACGCTGGCAATCAAGCTGGTGATAGCCCCAGTTTGTTGAGCGCCAGTGATGAGCGATGATGTCAGGAAAGCTCTCGACCAAATCTGCTCGGGGGCAATCTAGCAGAAGGTGGTAGTGCAAGCGTTTAAAAGCCCCTCCCTCTAGGACAGGGATGCAGGCAACCGACTTCTTGAAGCGAAGGGCGGCCTTACCGAAGATTGATCTGTTGAGCTTATTGAGGAAATGTCGGAGGTTCTGGGAGGCTAGGGTCTCATTGATCCACATCTTCGCAGCGGGCGTTCCATTTGGAACAGTGACGCACTGCCGCAGTGTTAGGGTCACAGCAAAAGGCTGAACGAAGTTCTGCTGAGAAATCCAGTTTCGTAAAATCAGCTGGACTTGGCCTCTTTCCCCATAGGTCATTTAATTTAATCCGATTTCTATAAAGATTAGATCTTTGTGACCTATTTATAAAAACGGATTTCTCAGGCACTCATTGGGTGCGGGCCAGGAGCGCACACTCAGCATTTATCGTCGAGATCAGGTCAATCATATCGTTGTTGTTGATGACAAAGGCATCGACTTCCAGGAGCGGAAATGTCCCAAGAAGCTGAGAGAGAGCGCCATAGACCGCAGGTGTTGGTGGACATTTCTTCGGTTCGAAGGTCTTCCTGGCCCCATTCTCAACGTCTGCTCTGGTGCAAGGAATGCCAGCCTTGGTCAGAATATTTGCAAACTCGGCATTGCTGATCCCGTCCTGTTGCCAAGTTAATCCTGCCTTCGAGTGACGCCAGGCGGAGCCGAGAGACTGTCGCAACCGTTTAATGTCGCCGCCGGCTCGCCGAAGGTATTTCCCTCCTGACTTTCCAAGTGACGAGTGCGTCATCACGTAAGTGGCAAAATGTCGATAATCGCCAATAGTCTTCAGGCAAAATGGCGAGTTAATGGCGAACTGCTCCCAATATTGACGCATCATCAAAAACTGGTCGACGCTGTCCCAAGGGTCAGTTGAAAATGCGACATGCTGGCAGCTTTCAACCTGCTTGGCGGCACGGGGTTTACGCTTCCAATCAAATTCCATGCTCAAACGTTTAGTGAGGCTCTTGTCGACGAGATCAGCATCGAAAGAGATCATGTCTCTGACACTGGTCTTGATCTTCATCTGGATGAGATCGTCTGGCTTCCTGTTGAAGAAGAGGCTCAGAATATAATCGTTCTGCATCCAGGCATCATCAAGCCCTTCAGGCAGGAAGATGCCACCTTTTGCGAGCACGATATTTGATGGGTCATCAGAGGGGCCTGTGCCTGGTTTCAGTGTTGCCTGACCCCGAGTTCGCCAGCCAAGTGGTTGACGGACTCGGTGTTTGATTTCGAGGATTTCTGGATCGCCGGTCAGTGAAGCTCGGCTCTTGCTGTAAAGTGCAGCAATCGGGCCTCTAGAGGCCATCTCCATCTGTTTAGAAGTGGCGTTAGTCAGAAAGCCATCTGTTGTGCAGCTGAAGACACAAACATCTTCTGGCAAAGAGTTCAGGATCTCGCCCAGGACGGACCTTACGAATGAGGTGATGTGCGCTGCAAAATATGGGTTTGTAATCTTGCTGGGGGGCAGTGGCTTTGTGCTGCGTTCCCTCAGATCAAATACCCGTTTCTCTCGAAGCCCTTGAGCGGTCTTACCGTAGGAGGAGTTGCTGAGTTCTTTCCAGAAGAGGTTCTCAAGCGACCCCTTGGGAAACGATCTACGCTTTTCGAGGCAGTCAGCGATGAATTGTCCAAAGACCGGCTGCTGGCTTTTGTGGGGGATGACCACACCCCGCTTGATAACAAGCTTGGCGCCTAACGACTTGGCCAGCGCAATCTCAGGCGCCGCACAATTGCTGGTGCCCTTTCGTGGAAACAGAAGGCCATTATCCGTTCTAACAGGCAGTGTTGGAAAACGGACTGAATTGGGGAATTCGAAGTCCACACAAGCAACGCCGAGCGTTTCAGGTGTGAAGTCGCTGACACGGTTTGTTACTCTGGCTCGACGCCAATCTGGCATTCCGATCATTGCCATCGCCGTTGGATAGGCACTGGCTAGATCATAATCGGTCCAGTCATCCTCAAATGCCGGTCCGAACCAGAACTGTTCATTGCGACCGCCATGATAGCTGTCGGTTGCGAGCGGAATATCCCAAGCAACTTCTTGCAGATCAACAACCCGTTTGTTGTTTTCAAAATACCCTTTCTTCTTGTTGTATCTCCTTTCTGTCACGACCTCCTTTCCTAGGATTTCGTGGGGATCCATCCCGGGATTTTGGTCCCATGACTTCCATAAAAGGTCAACGCCGATGGATGTGAGCGTAGCGGGTAGTTTCGCCGACCCGAGAAGGGTCTGGCTTTGCTCAATCATTCGTTCGGCGTAGCGGACGCAAATAACTGCATCGTTGAGTGCATATTCCTCAAATAGGTTGGGCTTCTCCTTCAGGAGGATGTCCATATTCTGTTTGTACCAGAGGTCTTTCTTCGGGTCGGCATCAAGCTCAATCTTCTCCTGGCCAACGAGTTCGCCGAGAGCTCTCAGGCTTTTTGAAGATGCAGGCGTCAGCAGCATCGTGTCCCGAAGGATGATCTTAACGGGGACAGCGCTGCCATCGGTACAGGGAATGTCGACTGCAATATGCCCGTCGATTGATAGGAAGGTGTTGCGAACACTAGACATCATCTGCGTCAGATCTTTGAAATCTGAAAACGCTGGAATGTCAGCTCGGGTAAAGTGTCCAACGAGGTAAATCTTGTCCGGGACAGACGTTACAACACCGGTATCGACGCCCTTCCAGACGGCAAATCTGAGCAAGTCTGACAGGCTCAAGCGGTTGTCGATTTCGCCATCTTCTGGGTAACAAACGGCGCCCCACTCTTGGCTGTTCGCTTGGCCGGGTTCGAAGACCTTGCAATAAACTTGATAGGAGAGAACCTTATTTCGGCCTAGGCCTTCTGATAGCGCTTCTCGATCCAAAGAATGATCTGGCGTCTTGTATTCAGTGTCAAAGCCAATTATTAAGAATGGTGAATTCTTTGATCCCTTCTGTGCTCCGTAAAAGTTATCACTCTCCACCCATATAGAACTTTTACTGAATCTGTGATCTGAATTCTTTTCATTAATCAATATATGATTGCTTACTGACATCATGTCTATCCGACGGCTCGAGCGCTGTAACAAGCATGATCGCTCTGATCGTTCCCGCTGGCAAGCATGTGCTTTTGCCGCCACTTTTCCAGCATCACGGACAAATCTCAGCAGACACCTCTGTCCTAAATTTTAAGTCCACCTCCGGGCATATTGAGAACATGGACAGAGGGAGTCGTTCCCGCTGACAGTTAGGAAACTACGATGTTCGGTTACAAAATCAAAAAAGGCACTAGCTTGGAATTGGAGATTTACGGAATTCATAATCACAAAGATGAGCCATCCCGCATAATGTGCGTGCACGATAGGCATTTTTATGAAGAGCAGTTAACAGACGAATTTGAAGAAGATGGAGAGAATTTTTACGTGTTTTCGGTCACGGCCTTGGAGTGTCCCAGCATACCTTGCGGGATCGGAATTATCGTAAATACAAAAGACGTGATTAAGCTGTAGTGTGTTTGGTGGTCGCTGAAATCTGCCTTTTGGGACAGAGACGCAAACATCCTCAGCATTCCTGATAGACCTCCGCATTTGCAAGTGCGGAGGTTCCCTTTCCGGTCAACAGTGGCTTCAGCAATAGGACACTTTGAGGCCACTTCGCCTTGGGTCGGCTCAACAGCTTATCCGAGGGAGAGATGCTTGTCGAATGCAGCGTTATCACCCTGGCTTAACGGACACATCTCAGTCGTTACCTCTGTCCTAAATTTAAAGCTCACATCGGGGCATATTGAGAACATGGAAGACGGAATCAACCGTCAAACATGGAGTATCAGACATGATTAATCAGGAAGAAATCATAAACAACGCAAACGCATGTGCAGAACAGGATATTGAAAACCATTTTAAGATTTACTCAAAAGCTAAAATCGGTGATTTGAGAGAGCAAATGACTGAAGAGGAGTTTCGGGAAATCGAGAGTTTTGTGTACGTCAGTGCACCGGCAAGGACACGAAAAGAGTGCCACGTTTCCTTTAGAAACGTTGATTTAAATATCCTTGCATCAAAAACCAGAGCGTTTCAGTCATTGCACCACCGTATCTCTTTATACAGTCTCCAGGAACATGGCCGCCATGATGAAAGCACTACATTGGCGTTTCTAGCTGATTGCATGATGATCAAGCATTGTGGACGAGCTCGTCCGCCCCAAATGAGTAAGTTACCAAAAGCGATGCGAAAGGCTATTCGGGCGATCCATTGGGATGTGTTAGAGATTTTCCATCACATCGCCTCTACGTATGGAAGAAGTTACTTAGAGGATATGCAGGACAAGACCCTCGAACTGGCTAGTGAAGTTGTTAGTGCAAAGTCATTGCCCTTGGCCGCTTGATCCGCCCGGACTTAACAAAAGTTTAAGGAAATGTCCCTTTAGACACTGCTAGGCACACGTCCTTAGCCTTCTGGATCGACCTCCGCATTTGCCGAATTTGCTCTTCGGCGAAGCGGGGGTTGCCTCTTCGATCAACAGTGGCTTCACGGAGCAGAAAGCTCGGCAGCCACTTCGCCTTCGGGCGGTTTAGCAGCCTATCCCTGACCGCTTGTAGGAAATCTGAGTTGATCGTCGGCTTTCCCATTTCCAGCCAAATACAGTAAATCACATGAGCTTCGTGGAGCGGTCGCCCACGGAGCTCTTTTGCGTTTATCTCATAGGTGCCAAACCCTGCAGTTAGAGACTTAGCGCCCTTTGGGTCCAGACCAAGATGCTCTAACCGTTCCCGCTGCTTAGCCTCGATCAGAGCCTTGATCTCCGGCAGCGTCTTGGTGACAGGCAGGTTCAGAGGGATCGAGACGTTCAGGACGTTGGGAGCTTTCGATACCTTGGTAGCTTCCTCGACCTGGGTGGCACCGAACAGGTAGCCGTGATCCTTCCACCATACACGAAAGTCCACCCCACGTGGATCCCCCCACGGCTCGTAGAAGTTCCGAACTTTGGCGAGATTGACCTGAAGGGCAGGGTCATCAAGGGCGAGTTTGTAGAACTCAAACCATAGGCGAATGTGCTGTCGGCGGGATTTGATTTGGGGTTGTGTCATGGGCCTGATTATTTTTACTCCAACGTCCCAAAGCCACCGAGTCACTTGGCCATTGGCTTACTCGCCCGAAACCCAGTTAAACACGCTCTCATTGT
>JACCDV011083660.1_pt1 | contig 13723 bp, 14 predicted proteins | sample 7446131 | NCBI WGS metagenome assembly JACCDV01 (sample SAMN15323448, study PRJNA562643) | freshwater metagenome | isolation source: river surface water | place: USA:Blue River Watershed | collected 2017-08-17 | reverse complement strand
AGGCCGCCCGGCCGCACCGGCGCCCGCCAAGAGCTCCAGCGGCTTTGACGACATGGACGACGACATTCCGTTCTGAAGCCGCGCCTCGATCACCCGAAACAGCCCGCCCCGTGCGGGCTTTTTTGCGCCTGCACGCACGCGGTAGGAGCCCAGCCCTCTGGGCGATTCGCGGCCTGCAAGAACCGGCGCCTGTGGGCACGGATCGCCCAGGGGGCTGGGCTCCTACCGGGCGGCGGGAAGTCAGTCCCGCTTGAGGGCCACCAGCGGCTTGACGTCGGGCGCCTGCAGGCGCGGGCGGTTGGGCTCCACGGCGCTCAGGGGCTGGACTTCGCGCATCGTGGCCAGGCAGCGTTCGGTGAGGTTCTGGTAGGTGTGGGTGCCTTCGAGCTTCCAGGCGACCTCCTGGTCCTTGAGCGGGCGCATCACCTTGGCCGGAATGCCGGCCACCAGGTGGCGCGGCGGCACCTTCATGCCGGCGGGCACGAAGGCGCAGGCGGCGACGATGGCTTCGGCGCCGACCTCGGCCTCGTCCATCACCACCGCGTTCATGCCCACCAGCGCGTCGTGGCGCACCACGCAGCTGTGCAGCACCGCGCCGTGGCCGATGTGGCCGTTTTCCTCGACCACGGTGTCGCGCTCGGGAAAGCCGTGCATCACGCAGGTGTCCTGCACGTTCGCGCCTTCCTTGAGCACGATGCGGCCGAAGTCGCCGCGCAGGCAGGCGTTGGGCCCCACATAGCAGCGCGGGCCGACGATCACGTCGCCGATCAGCACGGCGGTCGGGTGGACGTAGGCGCTGGGGTCGATTACCGGCACCACGTCTTCAATGGCGTAACAGGGCATGACAGTCTCCTGGCAGGGTCATCGCACCGATGACCCGGGTTTTCCCGGGGCCTGATGGCCTTGCTGGCCCGGCCGGCCCCGATTTATTATTCAACCGAACGGTCGGTTTATGAATATAGCCGACCTCGGCCCCTCCGGCCAGCCCGTCCTTTCCCGCATTCCCCGGCTGCGCGCCGGCGCCCCAATCCCGACGCCCATGTCTGATGCCCTGATTCTTTCGAGCACCCAAAACGGCGTGCTGACCCTGACGCTCAATCGGCCGAGCGCGCTCAACAGCTTCACCACCGCCATGCACGGCGAGCTGCTGGCGGCGCTGAACGCCGCCGCTACCAACAGCGCCGTGCGCTGCGTGGTGCTGACCGGCGCCGGCCGGGGCTTTTGCGCGGGCCAGGACCTGTCGGACCCGGCCGCCGCGCCCGACCTCACGCCCGGCGCCAAGCCCAAGGACCTGGGCGCGCTGGTGGCCGGTTACTACATGCCCCTGGTGCAGCGCCTGCGCACCCTGCCGGTGCCGGTGGTGGCGGCCGTCAATGGCGTGGCCGCTGGGGCCGGTGCGAACGTGGCGCTGGCCTGCGACATCGTGCTGGCGGGCGAGTCGGCCAGTTTCGTGCAGGCGTTTTCCAAGATCGGCCTGATCCCCGACGCTGGCGGCACCTGGCTGCTGCCGCGCCTGGTGGGCCGTGGCAAGGCACTGGGCCTGGCCATGCTGGGCGACAAGCTCAAGGCGGCCGAGGCCGAGCGCCTGGGCCTGATCTGGCAGGCCGTGCCCGACGCTGAACTGGCCTCGCAGGCGCAGGCCCTGGGCGAGCGCTTGGCCGGTCTGCCCACACGCGCCCTGGCCGCCACCCGCCAGGCCATGGACGCCGCCGGACAGATGAGCCTGGACCAGGCCCTGGCCGCCGAGGCGCAGCTGCAGGGCCAGCTGGGCGCGGCGCACGACTACCTCGAAGGCGTGAGCGCCTTTTTCAACAAGCGCGCGCCGGTGTTCACCGACCGCTGAACCCGGAGACTGACCATGGACACCCGCAGCGCCCAGGCCACCGCCGAACTGGTGAGGGACGGCATGTTCCCCAAGGACCACGCCACCCGCGCCCTGGGCATGGAGGTGGTGAGCATCGGCCCCGGCACGGCGGCGATGCGCATGACCGTGCGCCGCGACATGCTCAATGGCCACCAGACCTGCCACGGCGGCATGATCGCCACGCTGGCCGATTCGGCCTTTGCCTTTGCCTGCAACTCGTACAACGAGCTGACCGTGGCCTCGGGCTTTTCCATTGACCTGGTGGCCCCGGCGCGCGAGGGCGATGTGCTGACGGCCACTGCCTGCGAGATGTCCAAGGCCGGCCGCACCGGCGTCTACGACGTGGAGGTGCGCAACCAGCACGGCGAGCGCATCGCGCTGTTCCGCGGCCGCAGCTACACCCTCAAGGGCAAGCCGGTGGTGGCGGCCTGATCCCTGTTTGAAGAAGAACGCACGGAGACATTCCCATGCCGGTCAAGACCCCCCGCCCTGGCGACCTCGAGCCGATTGAAACCGCCAGCCGCGACGAGATCCAGGCCCTGCAGTTGGCGCGCCTGAAGGACACGCTGGCGCGTGCCTACGAGAACGTGCCGCACTACAAGCGCGCCTTCGACGCCAAGGGCGTGCACCCGTCCGACCTCAAGACCTTGGCCGACCTCGCCAAGTTCCCCTTCACGGTCAAGACCGACCTGCGCGACAACTACCCCTTCGGCCTGTTTGCCGTGCCGCGCGAGCAGGTGGTGCGGGTGCACGCCTCCTCGGGCACCACGGGCAAGCCCACGGTGGTGGGCTACACCGCGCAGGACATCAGCACCTGGGCCGACCTGATGGCGCGCTCCATCCGCGCAGCCGGCGGCCGCCCGGGCGACATGGTGCACGTGGCCTACGGCTACGGCCTCTTTACCGGCGGGCTGGGCGCGCACTATGGCGCCGAGCGCCTGGGCTGCACCGTCATCCCCATGTCCGGCGGCCAGACCGAAAAGCAGGTGCAGCTGATCCAGGACTTCAAGCCCGACATCATCATGGTCACGCCCAGCTACATGCAGGTGATCATCGAGGAGTTCGTGCGCCAGGGGCTGGACCCGACCCAGTCTTCGCTGAAGGTGGGCATCTTCGGTGCCGAGCCCTGGACCGAGGCCATGCGCCGCGAGATCGAGGCCAAGGCCGGCATGGACGCGGTGGACATCTATGGCCTGTCGGAAGTGATGGGCCCGGGCGTGGCCAGCGAATGCGTGGAAAGCAAGGACGGCCCGGTGATCTGGGAAGACCACTTCTACCCCGAGATCATCGACCCCGTCACCGGCGAGGTGCTGCCCGACGGCAGCGAGGGCGAGCTGGTGTTCACCTCGCTGACCAAGCCGGCCCTGCCCATCATCCGCTACCGCACGCGCGACCTCACGCGCCTGCTGGCGCCGACCTCGCGCAGCTTCCGCCGCATGGGCAAGATCGTCGGCCGCAGCGACGACATGCTGATCATCCGTGGCGTCAACGTGTTTCCCACGCAGATCGAGGAGATCGTGCTGGCGCACGACGCGCTGTCGGGCCAGTACCAGATTCACGTGGACCGCCAGGGGCACCTGGACACCGTGGAGGTGCGCTGCGAGCTGCAGCCGGCGGCCAGCCGCATGGACGAGGCCGGTGTGCGCGAAGTCGCCGGCTGGGTCGAGCACCGCATCAAGACCCTGGTGGGCATTTCCACCCGGGTGCAGGTGCTGCCGGCCGACTCCATCGAACGCACGCTCGTCGGCAAGGCCCGCCGGGTGTTTGACCGCCGGCCCAAGCAACAGGCCTGAGTTTTTTCCGGACGCTGACGTTTTTTTCAAGGAACCGCCATGTACACCCAAGCGATGGACACCATGGGCCGCGAGGGCCAGGACAGCCGCAAGCTCGTGCGCTCGGCCGACGAGATGATGCAGGAAGAGCGCTTCGAGGCCCGCATCGACGCGGGCGACTTCATCGAGGCCAAGGACTGGATGCCGGCGCACTACCGCAAGACGCTGCTGCGCCAGATCAGCCAGCATGCGCACTCGGAGATCGTGGGCATGCTGCCCGAGGGCAACTGGGTCACGCGCGCGCCCACGCTCAAGCGCAAGCTCATCTTGCTGGCCAAGATCCAGGACGAGGCCGGCCACGGCCTGTACCTGTATTCGGCCGCCGAGACCCTGGGCTCCTCGCGCGACCAGATGCTCGACGCCCTGCACACCGGCAAGGCCAAGTACAGCTCGATCTTCAACTACCCCACGCTGACCTGGGCCGACATGGGCACCATCGGCTGGCTGGTCGATGGCGCGGCCATCATGAACCAGGTGCCGATCTGCCGCTGCTCGTATGCGCCGTATGCGCGCGCCATGATCCGCATCTGCCGCGAGGAGAGCTTCCACTAGCGCCAGGGCTATGAGTCGCTGCTGGTCATGATGCAGCAGGGCACCGACGCGCAGCGCGCCATGGTGCAGGACGCCGTCAACCGCTGGTGGTGGCCCTGCCTGATGATGTTCGGCCCGCCGGATGCGGAGTCGCCCAACTCGGCGCAGTCCATGCGCTGGGGCATCAAGCGCGTGAGCAACGACGAGCTGCGGCAGAAGTTCATCGACGCCACCGTCGAGCAGGCCAAGGTGCTGGGCGTGACCCTGCCCGACCCTGACCTGAAATGGAACGAAGAGCGCCAGCACTATGACCACGGCCCCATCAACTGGGCCGAGTTCTGGGCGGTGGTGGGCGGCGACGGCCCCTGCAACAAGGAGCGCCTGGGCGCCCGCGTCAAGGCCTGGGAAGACGGTGCCTGGGTGCGCGAAGCGGCCCTGGCCCACGCCCGCAAGCACACGCCGCACAAGCAGGCGGCCTGAGGACCGATCCGTGTCTCTTCCCCTGTCATTGCGAGCCGCAAAGCGGCGCGGCAATCCAAAGAGCCGGCCCGGCGGCAGGGCTTCTGGATGGCCGCGCTTCGCTCGCCATGACATCCGGGTCGCCCGCCAGGGCTGAAGGCCCGCGGCGATCCATCTTTACGTAAGGAACACACACCATGACCACCCCCGCCGAATCGAAAGAATGGCCGCTCTGGGAAGTCTTCGTCCGCAGCAAGGCCGGCCTGGACCACAAGCACTGCGGCAGCCTGCACGCGGCCGACGCCAAGCTGGCCATCCAGCTCGCGCGCGATGTGTACGCCCGCCGCCAGGAAGGCGTGAGCATCTGGGTCGTGCCGTCCAACCAGATCGTGGCCAGCGACCCGGGCGAGAAGGAGAGCTTTTTCGACCCCATGGAAGACAAGGTGTACCGCCACCCGACCTTCTATACGCTGCCCGACGCGGTCAACCACATGTGAGGTGGGCATGCAAGCATCTGTCCAGCCCCGCCGCGACGCCAGCGCGCAGTACCTGCTGCGCGTGGCCGACACCTGCCTGATCCTGGGCCAGCGCCTGTCTGAGTGGTGCGGCCACGCGCCCATCCTGGAAGAAGACATTGCCCTGTCCAACACCGCGCTCGACCTCATTGGCCAGGCGCGCGCGCTGCTGGCCCACGCCGGCCGCGCCGACGGCGAGGCGCCCGCGCTCGACGAGGACCAGCTGGCCTTTTTGCGCGAGGAGCGCGACTACCTGAACATCACCATGGTCGAGCTGCCGCGCGGCGACTTTGCCTTCACGGTGCTGCGCAACGTGATGGTGGCGACCTTTCTGAAGCTGCTGTGGCAGCGCCTGGCCGAGTCCACCGACGCCGAGCTGGCCGCCATTGCCGGCAAGGCCGTCAAGGAGGCGCGCTACCACCAGCAGCACGCTGGCGACTGGGTGCTGCGCCTGGCTGGCGGCACCGACGAATCGCGCCGCCGCACCGAAGACGCCCTGGCCCAGCTGTGGCGCTACACGCCCGAGCTGTTCGAGGCCGATGCCGTGGACGAGCAGGCCGCCGCGCAGGGCCTGGGCCCGCGCTGGTCGGAGCTGCGCGAGCCCTGGATGGCTGAGATCGGCGAGCTGCTGCGCGAGGCCGAGCTGGTGCCCCCGGCCGACACGGCCTTTCGCAGCACCGGCAAGCGCGGCCTGCACAGCGAATTCCTGGGCCGCATCCTCACCGAGATGCAGTATCTGCAGCGCACCTACCCCGGAGGCGCCTGGTGACCCTGGCTGCCCCCGCCACCGCGCAGGCGCGCTGCGACCAGGCCTGGACGGTGCTGGCCGGCGTGCTCGACCCCGAGGTGCCGGCCCTGTCGGTTTGCGATCTGGGGCTGGTGCGCGACGTGCGGGTGGACCAGGACGGTACCCTGGCGGTGGTGATCACGCCCACCTACTCGGGCTGCCCGGCCACGGAGTTGATCGAGCAGCAGGTGCTGCAGGCCGTGGAGCAGGCCGGCCTGGGCCCGGCCCGGGTGCAGATGCAGCGCGCACCGGCCTGGAGCAGCGACTGGATCAGCGAGGACGGCCGGCGCAAGCTGCGCGCGTACGGCATTGCCCCGCCGCACCTGGCGCCCCAGGACACGGCGCCCGTGCGCTTTGTCAACCGCGCGGCCCTGGCCGAGCCGCAGGTGGACTGCCCGCATTGCGGCAGCGCCCAGACCACGCGGGTCTCGGCCTTCGGCTCGACCGCGTGCAAGGCGCTCTACCGCTGCCTGAGCTGCATGGAACCCTTTGAATACTTCAAGCCGATCTGAGCTTTTCGCGAGACCCAAGCCCATGAGCACCCTGTTCCATTCGCTGACCGTGCGCGAAGTGCGGCCCGACACCGCCGACGCGATGATCGTGTCCTTCGAGGTGCCACCCGAGCTGCGCGAGACCTTCAGCTTCACGCAGGGCCAGTACCTGACGCTGCGCCAGCAGGTCGATGGCCAGGACCTGCGCCGCTCGTATTCCATCTGCGCCGGCGTGGACGACCACGAGCTGCGCGTGGGCGTGCGCAAGGTGCGCGGCGGCGTGTTCTCCAACTGGCTGCACGAGCACCTCAGGCCGGGCGACCAGATCCAGGTCATGGCGCCGCAGGGCCGGTTCTTCGTGCCGCGGCAGCCCCAGGCCCAGCGCCACCGCGTGGGCATTGCCGGCGGCAGCGGCATCACGCCGGTGTTGTCCATCCTCAAGACGGTGCTGGCGCGCGAGCCCCTGAGCCGCTGCACGCTGATCTACGGCAACCGCCAGCTGCGCTCGACCATGTTCAAGGAAGAGCTGGAAGACCTCAAGAACCGCTACATGAGTCGCCTGGTGCTGCACCATGTGTTCTCGGACGAGCCCACCGACCTGCCGCTGAACAACGGCGTGATGAACCAGGGCAAGATCGGCGAATTTCTCAAGACCCTGGTGCCGCCGGCGCAAATCGACCATGTGTACATCTGCGGGCCTTTCCAGATGAACGACGAGGCCGAGGCGGCGCTGCTGGCTGCCGGTGTGCCGCAGGACCGCATCCACATCGAGCGCTTTGGCGTGGCGAAGGCCCCTGGCGGCGCCAGCCAGACCGTGGGCGCGGTGCTGCACGAGGCCCAGCCCGGTGACGCCGAGGTCTCGCGCGTGACGCTCATTCGCGACGGCCTGCAGCGCGAGGTGGAATTCCGCAAGGACCAGCCCAGCATCCTGGACTGCGCCTCGGCCGCGGGCCTGGAGCTGCCGTTTTCCTGCACCTCGGGCGTGTGCGGCACCTGCCGCGCCAAGGTGCTCGAAGGCCAGGTGCGCATGGAGCGCAACTTCGCCCTCGACAAGAACGAGGTAGCCGCCGGCTTTGTGCTGACCTGCCAGGCCCATCCGCTCACCGAGCGCGTGGTGCTGTCCTTCGACGACCGCTGAAATTCCCATGGCCCGCCCCCGTTCCGCCGGTTACGACGAGCAGCGCGAGATGATTCTTGCCCAGGCTGCGCGCCTGTTTGCGCGCGGCGGCTATCCCGGCACGTCCATGAACCAGGTGGCCGAGGCCTGCGGCCTGTCAAAGGCCACGCTCTACCACTACTACAAAGACAAATACAGCCTGCTGGTGAGCATTGCCGAAGGCCATGTGAGCCTGCTCGAGCACATGGTGGCCGACATTCAGGCGCAGCGCCTGGCGCCCGAGGCGCAGATGCGCGAGCTGATCCGCCGCATCCTGCAGGAATACGCCAGCGCCCAGGACGCGCATCGGGTGCTGACCGAGGACGTGCGCTTTCTGGAGCCTGCCGACCGCGAGCGTGTGCTGGGCCGCGAGCGCGCGGTGGTGGCCGGCTTTGCCCGCGCCGTGGGCCAGGTACAGCCGGCGCTGCAGCAAGCCCTCCTGACCACGCCGCTGACCATGCTGCTGTTTGGCATGGTCAACTGGATGTTCACCTGGATGAAGCCCGATGGCGAGCTGACCTACGAGCACATGGCCGACATCGTGGCCGACCTGTTCATGGGCGGCTTGCCGGCGGTCAGGCGCCCGCAGGCCGACGCCCCGGGGAGTACCCCATAGACAAGAAAGGCGAGTGCACGTCAACTCGCCCCGCTTTGATTTTTTCAACCACCCTCAAAAGAGAAGGAGACACACATGAAACTTTGGAAAAAACTGGCCCTCGCGGCCGCCATGGTCGGCGCCGCAGCCGCCCAGGCACAGGACATCAATGTCGGCGTGGTCGTCTCGGCCACCGGCCCCGCTGCGTCGCTGGGCATTCCCGAGCGCAACACCTTTGCGCTCATGCCCACCAGCATCGGCGGCAAGAAGGTCAACTACATCATCCTCGATGACGCCTCGGACACCACCAGCGCCGTGGCCAACACCCGCAAGCTGATCACGGAAAACAAGGTCGATGTCATCATCGGCTCGACCATCACGCCCAATTCCCTGGCCATGATCGACGTGGTGGCCGAGGCGCGCACGCCCATGATTGCCATGGCCGCATCGGCCCGCATCGTCGAGCCCATGGACGACAAGCGCCGCTGGGTGTTCAAGACCCCGCAGAACGACAGCATGATGGCCCAGGCCATCGTCGAGCACATGGCGGCCAACAACGTCAAGACGGTGGGCTTCATCGGCTTTGCCGACGCCTACGGCGAAGGCTGGTACCAGGAGTTCTCCAAGGCCGCCGAGGCCAAGGGCATCAAGCTGGTGGTCAACGAGCGCTACTCGCGCACCGACACTGCCGTGACCGGCCAGGTGCTCAAGATGATCGGCGCGCGCCCTGACGCGATTTTGGTCGCCGGTTCGGGCACGCCCGCTGCCCTGCCGCAGAAAACCCTGGCCGAGCGCGGCTACAAGGGTGCGATGTACCAGACGCACGGCGTGGCCAATGCCGACTTCCTGCGCGTGGGCGGCAAGGACGTGGAAGGCACCTTCCTGCCCGCCGGCCCCGTGTTGGTGGCCGATCAGCTGCCCGATGCGCACCCGGTCAAGCGCACGGCCATGAACTACATCAGCCGCTATGAGGCTGCACACGGCAAGGGCAGCGTCTCCACCTTCGGCGCGCACGCCTGGGATGCCGGTGCCCTGATGGCCGCCGCCGCCCCCGAAGCCCTGAAGAAGGCCCAGCCCGGCACCGCCGAATTCCGTGCTGCCATGCGTGACGCGCTGGAAGGCCTGCGCAACGTGGCCGGCGCGCACGGCGTGTTCAGCATGTCGGCCACCAACCACGTCGGCCTGGACCAGCGCGCCGTCGTGATGGTGCGCATTGAAAACGGCACCTGGAAGTACCAGGCCGGTCGCTGATCGACGCGCTGGTTCCCGTTTGCAGGCGGGCTCCTGAGGGGGCCCGCCTGCTGTGTGTTTGACGGCCCCGCCGGGCCCTTTTTTCCAAGCCACCATGGACCTGCAGATTGCCCTGCTCCTGGGGCAGGACGGCATCATCAACGGCGCGATCTACGGGCTCATGGCCCTGGCGCTGGTGCTGGTGTTTTCCGTGACCCGCGTCATCTTTGTTCCCCAGGGGGACTTCGTCGCCTTTGCGGCCCTGGCCATGGCGGCCCTCAACGCCGGCAAGACGCCGGCCCTCATCTGGTTGCTGGCCGCACTGGCCGCAGCGGCCCTGGCCATCGAGCTGGTGCGCTGGCGGCGTGGCGCCGAGGTGGACTGGCGCAGCACCGCCGTCTGGACGCTGTTGCTGCCGGCCGCCGGCATCGCGGCGGCGCTGGCCAAGCCTTCGTCGCTGTGGCTGCAGGCGCTCACCACCTTGCTGCTGGTGGTGCCGCTGGGCCCGCTCATCTATCGCCTGGCCTTCCGGCCGCTGGCCCATGCCACGGTGCTGATGCTGCTGATCGTCTCGGTGGCGTTGCACGGCGTGATGGTCGGCCTGGGGCTTTATTTCTTTGGCGCCGAAGGCTCGCGCTCGCCGGCGTTTTCAGACCTGCGGCTGGACCTGTCGGGCCTGGCCGTCAGCGGCCAGTCGCTGGTGGTCATTGGCGTGACGGTGGCCCTGGTGGTGGCGCTCTACCTGTTCTTCGAGAAGTCCATCGTCGGCAAGGCCTTGCGCGCCACCGCCTTGAACCGCGTCGGCGCGCGCCTGATGGGCATTCCCACCGCGCTGTCGGGCGACCTGAGCTTTGCGCTGGCCGCGCTCATCGGCGCGATTTCCGGCCTGCTGATCGGCCCGCTGACCACCATCTATTACGACACGGGCTTTTTGGTCGGCCTCAAGGGCTTTGTGGCGGCCATCATCGGCGGGCTGGCCAGCTACCCGCTGGCGCTGCTGGGCGCGCTCATCGTCGGCCTGCTGGAGGCCTTTGCCTCGTTCTGGGCCAGCGCCTTCAAGGAGGTGCTGGTGTTCACGCTCATCATTCCGGTGCTGTGGTGGCGCTCGCTGCGCAGCCACCATGTGGAGGATGAAGAATGACGACACGTCACTTGACCGTGGCCTTCATCGCGGCGCTGGCCGTGGCCTGGGCCCTGCTGCCCGACTTCAGCATCACGCTGCTCAACTACATCGGTCTGTATGCCCTGGTGGCGGCAGGCTTGGTCATGCTCACCGGCGTGGGCGGCATGACGTCCTTCGGCCAGGCGGCCTTCGTCGGCATTGCCGCCTACGCCACCACCTGGGTCTGCACCTCGCCCGCGCTGGCCGGCGCCATGCCGGCGGTTGTGCTGCCTTGGCTGGGCCTGGCGCTGGGCCTGGTGCTCACGGCAGCCGTGGCCTGGGCGCTGGGTTCGGTCACGCTCAAGCTGTCGGGCCATTACCTGCCGCTGTGCACCATTGCCTGGGGCCTGAGCCTGTACTTCCTGTTTGGCAACCTCGACTTCCTGGGCGGTCACACCGGCAAGGGGGGCGTGCCGCCGCTGACGATGGCTGGCGCCTCGCTGGCCTCGCCGCGCGCCCTGGGCATCCTGATCTGGGCCCTGCTGTTGCTGGCGCTGTGGGCGCTGCACAACCTGCTCGACTCCCGCGAGGGCCGTGCCCTGCGCGCGCTCAAGACCGGGCGCGTGATGGCCGAGTCCATGGGCGTGGACACGGCGCGCTACCGCATCAAGGTCTTTGTGTTGGCGGCGCTGCTGGCCGCCGTCTCGGGCTGGCTGTATGCGCACCTGCAGCGCTTTGTGAACCCCACGCCCTTCAACCTGAACGTGGGCATCGAGTACCTCTTCATGGCGGTGCTTGGCGGCGCCGGCCACCTGTGGGGCGCGGTGCTGGGCGCCACGCTGATCACGCTGCTCAAGGACGAGCTCAAGACCTTGCTGCCGCAGCTGCTGGGCCAGGCGGGCAACTTCGAGATCGTGGTCTTTGGCCTGCTCATGCTGTTCGTGCTGCAGCGCTTTTCCGAAGGCCTGTGGCCCACGCTGGCGGGCTGGACGCGGCGCCTCCTGAAGCTGCGCGAGGCCAGCCCCGTGAGCCTGCAAGGCGCCGCGCCCCTGCCCGAGCGGCCGCTGCCGCAGGCCGGCCAGACCGTGCTGGTGGCCCGCGAGGTGACCAAGCGCTTTGGCGGCCTGGTGGCCAACAACGCGGTCAGCCTGGACCTGAAGGCCGGCGAGATCCACGCGCTCATCGGCCCCAACGGCGCGGGCAAGAGCACCTTCTTCAACATGATCTCGGGCGTGGACGATGTGACCACCGGGAACATCCAGCTCATGGGTGTGGACGTCACCAACCACGCCTCGCGCGAGTTTGCCGAGCGCGGCCTGGGCCGCACCTTCCAGCATGTGCGCCTGCTGGGCCAGCGCAGCGTGATCGAGAACGTGGCGCTGGGCGCGCACCTGCGCGGCAGCAAGGGCTGGCTGGCTTCGATGCTGCGCCTGGACCGCGCCGAGGAGGCCTCGCTGCTGGCCGAGGCGCACCGCCAGATCGAGCGCTGCGGCCTGGGCGCCATGGCGCACCTGCCGGCGGCATCGCTGGCGCTGGGGCAGCAGCGCATCGTGGAAATTGCGCGGGCGCTTGCCGGCCACCCCGCGGTGCTGCTGCTGGACGAGCCGGCCGCCGGCCTGCGTCACATGGAAAAGAAGGCCCTGGCCGAACTGCTGGCGCAGCTGCGCCGCGAGGGCCTGGCCATCATGGTGGTGGAGCACGACATGGAGTTCGTCATGAACCTGGCCGACCGCATCACGGTGCTGGACTTTGGCACCGTCATCAGCCACGGCACGCCCGCGCAGGTGCAGACCGACCCGCGCGTGCTGCAGGCCTACCTGGGCGCCGACTTCGAGGTCGCGCAAGCGCCCCAGCCTGCGCTGGCCGGAGGTGCCGCATGAGCACGGCCCTGCTGGAACTCAAGGACTTCTGCGTCTCCTACGGCGAGGTGCAGGCCGTCGACCATGTGAATCTGCGCGTCGAGCCTGGCGAGATCGTCACCGTGATCGGCCCCAAGGGCGCGGGCAAGACCACGCTGCTGTCGGCCGCCATGGGCCTGCTGCCCTCGCGGGGCACGCTGGTGCTCGACGGCCAGAGCGTGGCCAAGCCCAGCGTCGAGGCCCTGGTCGCCCGGGGCCTGGCACTGGTGCCCGAAAAGCGCGAGCTCTTCGGCGAGATGTCGGTGCAGGACAACCTGCTGCTGGGCGGTTTTTCCAACTGGCGGCGCGGCCAGCGCGACCAGGCCGCGCGCATGCAGGACATCTTTGCGATCTTTCCCCGCCTGCAGGAGCGGCGCACGCAGCTGGCCTCCACGCTCTCGGGCGGCGAGCGCCAGATGCTGGCCATCGGCCGCGCGCTCATGGCGCGCCCGCGCCTGCTGATGCTCGACGAGCCCTCGCTGGGCCTGGCGCCGCTGATCGTGCGCGAGGTGCTCAACGTGGTGGCCTCGCTGCGCAAGCTGGGCGTGTCGGTGCTGCTGGTCGAGCAAAACGCCCGCGCCGCACTGCAGGTGGCCGACCGGGCCTACGTGCTCGAGATGGGCGCAGTCAGCCTCAGCGGGCCGGCCGCGCAGCTGCTCAGCGACCCGCGCATCATTGCCAGTTACCTGGGGATGAACGGGCGCAAGGATGCGCAGCCGGCGTGAAGCAGCTGTTCCCCTTTCTCCTTCCCTCTCCCTCTGGGAGAGGGTCAGGGTGAGGGCTCGCGTGGCACACCCGTTTCCTCATGCGTGCCCCTCACCCCAGCCCTCTCCCCAAGGGGGAGAGGGAGTCAGTCACTCCATATGAACGCCCATGACCACCCTTCTCCAAAGCCACATCGCCGGTCGCTGGATCGGCCAGCAGCCCGCGCAGGCGCTGCGCAGCGCCATCCACGGCCAGACCATCGCGCACACCCATGCGGAAGGCATCGACTTCGCAGAGGCCGTTCACTACGCGCGCACGGTCGGCCTGCCCAACCTGCTCAAGCTCGACTTCCAGGAACGCGCCCAGCGCCTGAAGGCCCTGGCCAAGTACCTGGGTGAGCACAAGGAGCAGCTCTACGCCGTGTCGGCCCACACCGGCGCCACGCGCGCCGACAGCTGGGTGGACATCGAGGGCGGCGCGGGCACGCTGTTCGCGTATGCCAGCATGGGCAGCAATGAACTGCCCAGCGGCAACCTCATTCACGAAGGCCCGGCCTTT
>JACCDV010840051.1_pt1 | contig 13726 bp, 11 predicted proteins | sample 7446131 | NCBI WGS metagenome assembly JACCDV01 (sample SAMN15323448, study PRJNA562643) | freshwater metagenome | isolation source: river surface water | place: USA:Blue River Watershed | collected 2017-08-17 | reverse complement strand
GTGTGAAAAGAGAGTGTCTGAACTTTAACTTTGACGACACACCAGAGGGAGAAATGATTGAAACGATGATGGCGGCTCAAAATCAGTATCATCGACAAAATAATCGTAGGCAGGTTATTCAGAAGCAAAAAGCACGGTTAGAGAGTGGCTATTGGGCATTCGGTAGTAAAAAGGGCTATAAGATGCAAAAACACCCTCTACACGGCATGATTTCTGTTCCTTCTGCTGAAGGAATGATCCTTAAAGAGGGTCTAGAAATGTTTGCAAATCGGAGTTTAATCCGAAAAGTTGATTTGTGTCGTTTTTTAGTCGAAAAAGGGTTCTGGAAAAACCAATCTCCAGAGAGATATATTGATAAAGTTACCCTTATTTTAAAGGATCCTTTTTACTGTGGTGACATAGAGTATCCAGCATGGGGAGTTACTCGTAGAAGTGGTCAACATGAGGGTCTAATAAGCTCCGATACATTCGGATTTATTCAGAATATTCTACATAAAGAAAATTCAGGAAAACGTATCCGAAACGATATCTCTGAAGACTTTAGGTTACGAGGTTTAATCAAATGTGATGATTGTAAAAGTCACATGACTGGGGCATGGTCAGGTGGACGTTCAAAAAAGTATGCTTACTATGTTTGTAACAACAAGACCTGTCCAAGTAAAGGAAAGTCTATGCCTGCTAAAAAAGTTGAAAATGATTTTCTTGAATTACTAAAGTCGATACACCTTTCAAATGAAGTCGATGAGTTGATATTAAAGGTCTTTGATCGTGTTTGGTCTGAAGAAGTTTCACTACTTGAAGAAAAGCAAAAGCTTCATGCAGAACAAGTAGTAAGTCTTGAAAAGAAAATGAAGTCTTTAACTGATGAATTTTTGAAAACCAAAAGCGAGACACTTAGAAAAGTTTTTGCAGAACAGCTTGAGGATGCAGAAAAAGAGAAGGACAATCTCATCTGGGATGAAACAGGGTTGTTGGATATTAATGTTCCTTATCGAACCGCTCTCGATAAGAGTAAAAAAATGTTGAAAAGCCCTTATTTTACTTGGCAGAATTTAAGTGTGGTTGAACAACAACGCTATTTTTTCTTTGTCTTTGATGAAAAACTATCTTATAGCAAAAAAGCAGGTTATCGAACCGATAATCTGCCTTGTGCCGTAAGGTTATTTGAGGATTTTGTAACCTCAAACACCCAAGATGTGGAGATGTGGAGAATTGAACTCCAGTCCGAATCAGGTACCACAGTGTGAGTCTACAGTGTGTAGACACTTCTTTGATTTAGAGTATCTGCCTTAAGAAGTGGCAAAACAACAGACACTCGAGTTGTTACAATCTTGAATCTAGGTGACAACGGCGCCCAGCTCCACAGTCTCGTGTTTATTCTACAACTGAAACGTATGAGACGTTTATCTCAGTCGCATCGATCCGGGTCTTGGCGAATGGTTACGCAAGAGCGGGAGCGAATCCAAACGCGTTAGCGTATGGACTTGGCATTGCTTTGTTTGCAAATACGGATTGGAACCTTTTAACGAATTGATTACCAGTTTCGACACTGCACACAATGGGTAGGCTAACCGTCGATGCCTAGCATCCCCTGAAAAAGCCGGGGCTTTTTCGTAGGAAAGAGGGAAGTGGGTACTTCCCGGCGCTTTCAGGGAATATCGTGTGTTTGTGATGACGGAAGTGAGGCCTTCGTCTTACTGTCCTTTCATGATGCGGTCTATCTCACGCTTGGAGTCGCGCTCCTTGAGGGTCTCGCGCTTGTCGGCTTTCTTCTTACCCTTGGCTAGAGCAATCTGGAGCTTAAGATGTCGATTATTATTATACCACTTAATTGCCACTATTGTCAATCCTTGCTTCTCGCTACCTTGCTCGAGTTCGGAGAGCTGTTTTTTAGTCAGAAGGAGCTTACGAGCTCTTTCTGGGTCGTAGCCTTTTGGGGTATTGGCGACCTGATACGGGCTAATACTGGCGTTTACCAAATACGCTTCGCCACCACGAATGACCACATAAGCGCCGTTTAGGCTGGCCTTGCCAGCTCGGAGGGCCTTCACCTCATGACCAAAAAGAATGGCGCCCGCCTCAAAAACTTCGAGAAACTCGAAGTCGAAATGGGCCTTTTTGTTTTGGACGTAATCAGCCATAAATGGGTCTAGGCATTATACCTATAATTTAGTCTAAAGATAAAGCCAAACATAGTAAATCCACGGTTTTTCTGTATAATGCACCGTACTATGTCTAATGTAGAAAATAATCAGGAAAAGGAGCCAAAGACCCCAATCCCAGAAGCGGGAGACAAGAAGGGTGGTCTTTCTAAACTTAAAGAAGTCGGAAAGCAGGTGCCAGTTGGTCCAGGCAATTTTTGGAACAACATGCTGTCTACTGTCCTTATGCTTATCGTCATTGTGATGATTTTTAGTCAGGTCAGTGAGACTAAGGTAAAGCCAACTGAGCTATCAGTTTCAGAGGTGGTGGGACAGGTGAAGGCTGGTGAAGTAAAAGAGATTATCGTGCGCGGTAGTGAGCTCGAGATTGCTTACGTGGACGAGACTCGTACTAAGGGAGTAGCTAAGCGCGAGACCGACGCCTCTGTGTCTGAGTCTTTGGCCAACTTCGGTGTGACCACCGAACAGCTAGCCGCTATTAAGATTGATGTGCAGCGCGAGACTGGCTTTGCATACTGGTTTGGACAGTTTGCACCGTTTCTCTTCCCATTAATCTTTTTGATTCTTATCATCTGGTTTTTTACTCGTAGTGTTAAGGGAGCCGGGATGCAGGCTCTCAACTTTGGTTCATCAAAGGCGCGTATCATTGATCCAAACGACAACAATCAGAAGGTGACCTTCAAAGATGTGGCGGGAGCCAAGGAGGCTAAGCAGGAGCTCGAAGAAATCGTCGACTTCCTTAAGAACCCAAAGAAGTTTATTGAAATTGGAGCGGAGATTCCGAAGGGTGTGATGATGATGGGTGCTCCAGGTACTGGTAAGACTCTACTTGCTCGCGCGGTAGCGGGTGAGGCGGGTGTGCCTTTCTTCTCAATCTCTGGTTCTGAATTTGTGGAGATGTTTGTGGGAGTGGGTGCTTCACGTGTACGTGACCTTTTCTCGATGGCGAAGAAGTCAGCTCCGTCTATCATCTTCGTGGATGAAATTGATGCGGTAGGACGTATTCGTGGTACCGGAGTAGGTGGCGGTAACGACGAACGTGAGCAGACTCTTAATCAGATATTGGTGGAGATGGATGGCTTTGAGCCAAACGCTAAGGTGATTGTGATGGCGGCCACTAACCGCCCAGATGTACTTGATCCAGCTTTGCTTCGCCCAGGTCGCTTTGACCGTCGGGTAACTATCGACCTACCAGACCGCAAAGACCGCGTCGAAATCCTTAAGGTGCATTCACGTAAGAAGCAGCTACAGGACGATGTAAATCTAGAAATCATTTCGCAGCGTACCCCTGGCTTCTCTGGTGCTGAGCTTTATTCACTCATGAACGAAGCAGCTATTCTGGCTGCTCGTGAGGGCAGGAAGCAGCTTGGGCAATTTGATATTATTCGCTCCATTGAGAAGGTGATGCTTGGTCCAGAGCGCAAGACTCATGTGCTCTCGAAGCGTGAGCAATTAGTTACTGCCTACCATGAAGTCGGGCATGCACTAGTAGCTTCAGTCCTTGAGTACGCCGATCCAGTGCAGAAGATTTCTATCATCTCTCGCGGACGGGCGGCTGGGTACACCCTGAAGCTGCCGGACGAGGATCGCAAGATGCATACCAAGAAGGAGTTTTATGACGACATTGCTATGACCCTTGGTGGCTACGTCACTGAGCAGATGGTCTTTGGTGACCTGACGACCGGTCCAAGTAATGACCTGCAAGTGGTAGCGAATCTCGCTCGCGATATGGTAACCAAATACGGCATGAGTTCACTCGGCCCAATTGCGCTTGAGGGTACTGGTGGCCGCATGATTGGTGGGGGACTATCTGAAGATAGAGGTTACTCACCACAAATCGCCAAAGCGATTGATGATGAAGTAGCTAAGATTATTGAGGAAGGGAAGCGAAGAGCCGAAGAGGTGCTTACTAAGTACCGCACCGCGCTTGATAATATCTCAAAGCGTTTGGCTGAAGTGGAGACACTAGAGCGTGAAGAGTATGAGGCGCTTTTGAAGCAAGAAGGGGTACCACTAAACGATGTCTACAAAAAGCAGCGTGAGGAGGAGGCGGCGCAAGCTGATCCGACCAAGGTACTAGAGCAGAAGTAGAGACAGAGAAAAAACCGGCAAGCGTGCGCTTGCCGGTTTTGCTTAATATTGTCATCGCTTCAAGCTCTCACTTTGGGTGTAGAAACCTCTTCCTCCCGCTCGCAGTACGCTTTCCCGCTCCTCTTCGGCTAGAAAAAGCTCGGTCCAAATTGGTGTTTGCAACTTAAAGGTGTTGCGGGTGATGTGGAGAAAGATGATCGTTTGATGGAATCGACCGCGAGTGTTTTCCTCGGCCGAGCGAAGAATGATGCCGTACCAAGGTGATTGTTCGACTTGCTCCAAGAAGGGTCGGCAGTAAACATCGGTCTTTTTGGTATGAAGCAAAAACCTCTTGCCACCAAAAGATGAAGCTTCTGCCCAGAGTTGAGGTAAGCTGCCAGGGTAGTCTTTGGTGTCTAGTACCAAGCCAGAAAGACAATGCTTACTCAAGCCCTGATGACTGTGACGATTGATCTGCTCAATCAACCAACCACTATTTTCAGGAGCCAGATAGAGGAAAATCTGATGATTACTCTCCAGGCTTACTGCCCGGAGATAAGGGAGTTTGCTGTTTAAAAAATCAGTTAGGTCTTTTTCGGATTCTTGACCAAACGGTCCAATCACCAGGTCGTAATCGTGAAGAATTTCCTCCATCTTTTCCCGCTCGGTAGCAGGCAAGGTGAGAACAATTTCAATTTTGCTCATTGGTAGCTCCTTGATGAAGAACAGTTAGAACGAGTTTGCTGTTAGGCTAGCAAAACCTAGATGGTAAGTAAAGAACCGTCAAACTCTTTTGGGTTTGACGGTTCTTTATAATTATTTCAAATCCTCTTCCAGTACCACCACTCCGTCTTCCATGTGGATGATGCGGTCGGCGCCAAGTGCGTATTCACGTTCGTGGGTAACCATCACAATAGTCTGTTTTTCGGTGCGGTTTAGGTTGGTGAGGAGTTCGATGATTTGTTCGCCGGATATACTATCCAGGTTGGCGGTCGGTTCGTCAGCAAAAATAATCTTGGGCTTACCGGCCACGGCTCTTGCGATAGCTACTCGCTGCTGCTCACCGCCAGAGAGTTCAGACGGTAGGTTTTTGTATTTACCTGCTAGCCCAACGGCGTCAATAGCTCGGTGGGCGATGGCTCTGGCTTCATCACTTCTCATGCCGCGCATTAGAAGGGGAATCATTACATTCTCTTCTGCAGAGAGGTCTAGTACTAGGGCGTAGTCCTGAAAGACATAACCGAGGGTATTGAGGCGGAAGGAGGTCTGTTCGGATTCGCTTAGTTTGGTGACGTCTACACCGTCTACTACTATCTGGCCGTCGGTGGGTTCATCTAGAACTGAGAGTTGATACATGAGAGTAGACTTGCCGGCACCCGACTTACCCATGATAGCAACAAATTCCCCTTCGTTCACAGTAAGGGATACGCCCTTAAGAACGTGGGTGAGGAGATTATCTTTACCAAAAGATTTGGTGATATTAGTGGCGGTGATGATGGGTTTTTTCATAAAGTTTATTTGCGCCCTAAAATAGCATTAAGCGTATTACCACGCACAATCATCCAGGCTGGAATAAAGCCAGCGATGAGAGTAGTGATAAACAAAACTACAAACCGTACAAAAGTCTCCTCTAGTGGCGCTACTAAGATACCGTCACTGAAAGGGAAGTTGATAGGATTGGCTTTGAAGTATTTGATAAGAAAACCATAGGTAATAAGAGCGCCAAGGGCTGAGCCAAAGAGGGCGTAAAGACCAGCCTGAATAACATAAGCACATTCAATAGCCCGGCGGTCGATACCAATCCCTTTGAGGATACCGATGTAGCGACGGCGAGCCAGGGCGTTGATGAAAATGATAATGAAGATAGTGATTGAAGCCACTACAAGACCAATCGAACCAATAAAGGTACCGAGCAGGTTCATAGTATTTTTGATATCAGTCAGGAACTTAGGTACACCCTCTTCGTAGGTTTGGATTTTGGCTAAGTTATCGAGGCCACCCGCTTTCATGGCGGCGGCTATCTTGGTGTTGTCTTCGGGGGTGGAAAGTCTGGCGACTATCTGGTCGGCGTTGCGATCGATACGACCAAAGAGGCGACGAAACTCACGCTCGGGGATGTAGGTATTAAGTGATACTTCGTCTACCTTTGACTGCACAATGCCTTTTACGATAAATTCTTTAGATACATCACCGCTAGTCAGGCGTACCTTATCTCCAACATTCACACCCTCAACCGTTTCAAAAATATCGCCGTAGTTACTTGCGTACTCTTTGGTGTAGAGGGCGCCAAGAAGGATATAACCCTCTTCTTCAGGGTCTAGGTACTCACCAACAATAACCTCATCTTCAAGGTTGGTCATTACTGACTCAGCTACCGGGTCGATGCCGGTTACGGTGATGTTGGCGATATCGCGTTCGCCGGCTAGGTCGCGCCGCTCACGGTAATTAGCCTCGAGGACACCGGCGCTCTTAAAACGAACGGAGTATGCACTTACTTCTGGATAGCTACCAAGTTCTCTTATAAAACGTTCGGTCTCAAGAATGTGTTCTTCGTCATCACGGGCGGTAATAATGATGTCACCCAAAGATTTTTCACGTACTGCTTCTTCAGCGCCGGCAATCAAACCTACTAGGATGCCAGAGACCGCAATAAGGTTGAGGAAAGTGAGAGCCATCACAAAGATGATGAGGATGTTGGTCCACAAACTAGCTCGCTGGATTTGGCGAAGCCCTAAGAGGAGACCGATGCGTAAACTGCGCATACTTAAGGAGCGACCACGGTGGTGCCAAGCGGCAGGCCACTTACCGCTGCGTAACTATCGTTACCAATAAAGTCGACCGTGATACTGGTGGTGGCCGTCTTGGCGCCATTAGGTACTAAGACAGCTTGGCCACTTTCGGTATTAAGTAAAAAGCGTTTTGGTAATCTAAGGACATCAGTTTGTTCTTTGATGATGATGTCTACGTCAGCGTTGAGTCCAGCCCGAATCCAATCTGGAGTTTGATCTAGATCAATGGTGGTTTTGAAATAGGCTACACCATCTATCTGGGTAGCAATTGGTGAGATGTAGCTAATCTGGCCACTTAGCGTGGTGTCGTCTTTGGCGTCAAAGACTGCCTCTACCTTTTGGCCAAGCGCAAGCTTGGTAATATCGATCTCCGGAATGCGAGCGGTAAGTGTAAAGGCGTCTTCAGCTAATACACTCATCACTGAGTTGCTGGTAACCACTTCACCGACAGTTACTGAAACATCAGTCACTACTCCTTTAAAGGGGGAAACAATTGAGCGATCAAGTAGGCGAGCGTCAATAGCGTCTAGTCTAGCGCTGGCGGCATTTACTGAAGCCAGGGCTTGGGTTAGTTCCTCACTTCTGGCAGGTGCTGTATTAAGAGTACTTTCTTTTTTGGCTAGAGAGAGTGCGTCGCTGGCGGCGGTGATAGCAGAGTTGGCACTAGTTTTGGCTAAGTCGTAAGCACTTTTTAAGGTTACATAACTGCTGCTACGAGTGTTTGGGATTGCAATAGTCCAAGTAGAGCCACTATAGCTTTCGTCTTCAGTGAATTGCAGGTAGAGTCCACACTCACCAAGCGGAGCGGGCTGATCAGTGCTTACTACCCCTGAGGTATTCTCCAGTCCGCTAGTTCGATAAGACATACCAGAAACACTGCCTGAACTATAGATATCAATAGTGTAGATACCTTCTTCAGTACAGCTGTAAGTGCCGCTTACTGTTGGGGCTGGGCTGTTTTCGTTTTCGTCATTAGTTTCGGCCGTGAGTCCGGTAGAGAGAAGAGTGGCTCTGGCGTTCTCAACTTTTTGGTTTTCTTCGGTAGTAGTACGAGTGAGGTTGGCTTCAGCATTGGCTACCGCGGCTCTTGAGACATCAAGTAGCTCACTGCGTGGTCCGGCCTCTAGAGCCTGGAAAGCGGCTTCAGCTTTACTCAGAGTGCTTAGAGCCTCCGCTCTTTCAGCTACTAGTTCGCTAGATCCAAGAGTGGCTAGAATATCACCAGCCTCTACTGCATCACCTTCTTTGGCTAAAACTGCTGTTACCGTACCAGAGACAGGAAAAGAGAGGTCGGCCTGGTCTTTGGCTTCGATAAAACCAGAGACAGCTACTGTCTCTCGTACATCACCGGTTTCGATGGTGGTGGTAGTCCAATTAGGAATTTCAGGAAAGAAGTAAGAATGAATCATCACTCCCAAAATACTAAGTCCAATTACGGTGCCAACGACCAAAGTTTTTTTCATGTAGTACAGAAATTATAGCACTGCCTGTTTTGGTTTATTTGGTTTTGTCCAAAGAAAAAGTCGGCACTAAGCTTTGCTTAGTGCCGACTTTTTCTAAATGTCCATCCACCTGGACTCGCACCACAAGGGTATTTCCGAAATTATAGTCGAGGAGTCCTCTCCTTAATTTCTAGGTCAACCAAGGACCATATGTAGCAAACTCAAACTTTGTCCGCCCTCTTGGATTCGAACCAAGGACCACAGAGGTATAAGCTCTGTGCTCTAACCAACTGAGCTAAGGGCGGAGTGCAGAAACTATACCGTATTTGCGTAAGAGAGACAAACAAAGAAAAAGACCCGCTGCTTTCGCGTTGGGTCGGGGTATGGTCTGGTTTACCGGCGCTTGGCGCGGTGGTGTTTTTTCTTGGTCTGGCTCCAAGGGTTGTACTGCCTGGGGAACTGCATCTGGAGATGCATAAAGGGGGTGATGGGTACACCATTTGGGTGAACCTGGGCGGTACTGGCCATGCTGAAAGCTTTGGCAATGAGGCTGCGAAATAAGAACATAGTGGTCTCCTTTTCTGGTTATAACTTTATATCGCGCGAGAGAAAATGTAAATAAAAAGAAAGCCCGGAAAGAAAACTTTCCGGGCTTGTTCAGAATGGGTGATGTTGTCTGCCTTACTACGGCCAGTCCATCTTTACCTCCTCTCTTGGTTGAGGCATGCCCGTCACGCGAGTGAGCGGGCAGGGGTTGGCGGGGGGCGTGCGACAGCTAGTGTCGCCGGCCAGCCGCACGGCCGTTGATCAGGAGGCGCCGGTGGCACCCGCGGTCTTTGCGGGGTCGCCCAGGGCGGCGGGGGAGTTGGCCAGGTACTTGGAATGGACGTACTGAGCGCCCTGCGGGGGTGCGGTTTTCTGGACCATGGGATTTCTCCTGGTGATGGTCACTTTCGTGACCGGGTTGAAGGTGCTGTCATCCTCGGTGCGAAAGAAAGGCGTCGACGCAACAAGGACATTTAATATAGCATATATAAAAATAAAGTCAACCCACCAGAAAGCAAAGCCTTTCTAGGGGTTTTGACTACTCCATATGTAGCGTCTTGCTAATGGCAGCTACTTTCTTGGCGATAAGTGGATAGCTCTTTAGTTCTTGATCTTTGGCTATGAGATCGCTGGCTTCTTTACGAGCGGCTTCTACCATCTTAAGATTTTTGATAGCTTCCATGCCGAGGTCAGTGAGGCCCCATTGCTTCATGCCGTAGAGTTCGCCACTGCCACGAAGGGTAAGGTCGTACTCCGCTAGCTCAAAACCATTTTTAGCTTCAGTGAGAGCCTTTAGTCGCTCCATGGTCTTACCGGTCTTGCCGCTAGTATCTTTGGAAGTGACAGCAAAACAGTATGGCTGGAAAGTACCACGCACTACTCGGCCTCGGAGCTGATGTAGCTGAGCGAGACCAAAGCGCTCAGCTCCTTCGATGATGATGTTGGTGGCGTTCGGTACGTTCACCCCTACTTCCACCACTGAGGTAGCCACCAAGATGTCGATTTCATGATTAAGAAACTTCAGCATCACGGTGTCTTTTTCCTTTGGAGTCATCTTGCTGTGGAGGATGTCGATACGAGCAGTTTTAAATACTTGCTTCTTTAGTCTTTCGGCTTCTTGCTTCACACTCTTTAGTTGCAAAGCATTTTCTTTACTAGGGTCTGGTTCATCAATGCGCGGACAAATCACGTAAGCTTGTCTACCGTCTTTTAGTTCACCTCGGACGTGCTCATACACCTCGTCTATCTGGCTTGGAGCATAGACCTTGGTAATGATGGGTTTGCGACCCTTAGGCATTTCATCAAGGAGGGAAATATCTAAGTCCCCATAGACGGTGAGGGCGAGGGTGCGGGGAATCGGTGTGGCGGTCATCGAGAGGAGGTGGGGCATGCGTTCATCCTTCTTCGCTAGGGCGCGTCGTTGGTTGGTACCAAAGCGGTGCTGTTCGTCGATAATGACGTGAGCCAAGTGTTTAAATTCCACTGACTTATAGATAAGTGCGTGAGTACCAATGAGAATCGGTACCTCACCATTTTTCACCCACTTCAGAAGCTGGGCTTTTGATATCGGGGTGGGTTTTTCGGGATTACTTTTAGACGGGAACTTAAAACAACCACTACCGGTAATAAGACCGATTTGGATCGGGAGGTGTTTGAAGTACTGAATAAAACTTTCAAAATGTTGCTTGGCGAGAATCTCAGTGGGGGCCATATAGGCCACCTGTAGATTTCCAAATTGTAATTTGGCTTTGGCGCCTTCTGGCGGACGTGAAGTAGCGACCGCATAAGCGGTGGTAGCGGCCACGGCTGTCTTGCCACTTCCTACATCTCCTTCAAGTAGGCGAGACATTGGGTGCTTACCACTGAAGTCGGTGAGGATATCTTTGATCGCTCCTGCTTGGGCTTTTGTCAAAGGAAAAGGAAAACGTTCGGTAAAAGCTTTAATATGGTCTTTATCGGTTTGTACTACGTAGCTCGATGAGACAGTGATGGCCGCGCGCTCTTTGGCCTTAGCGGTTTGAATGTAAAATACTTCTTCAAAAGCAAAACGCTTCCGGGCACTTTCAGCGTGTTCGGCTTTTTTGGGAGTGTGTATCCACTGCAAAGCGGTCTTGAGGGTAGGGAGGTGATAGCGCTTGAGAATAGTTTCGGGAATAGGGTCACTAAGTACATCAAGTACACCAGCGGCAAAACATTTCTGTACAGTATGAAAAAACCACTTAGAGGTCACCCCCTTGGTCTCGCGATAGACCGGATATAGGGTGTCGTCTAGTTCTTCAGTGCCACTAAAGATGGAGTCATGTCTATCGATAGGGAGGCTGTCTAGTTTTTCGATTTCGGGATTAGATAAATAAACCTTGTCCTCACTGCCGGCTACCTTACCAGCTGCTTTTACATACATGCCGTCACTAAGCATCTTGGCGATGTATGGTTGATGGAACCACATAATTTTGATGCGGGCGGTACCATCTTCAATCCAACCTTCCGATATAGGCATCTTACTCTTCCAGGCTTTGCGGGTCTTGAGGCCACCGAGTTGGCCAAAGACCACAGCGTCTTGGCCTTTCACTAAAGTGCCTACTGATTGAATATCGGAAATATTTTCGTAGCGCTGGGGGAGATGAAGGATAAGATCTTCAACGGTAAAGATGTTAAGTCGCTTGAGGGCTTTTTTGTGCGGTTCGTCTAGACGGAAGTGGGTGGTAAGTAAATCAGAAGGAAGCATGGCTTTAATAATAGCAGAGATTACCGCCCTAGCTTAACCATTGACAGATAATTAGAGAGGAGTAGTATTTTTATATCGGCAATGGAGCCGGTGTACATTTTGACCAAGTGACTTTGTCATTTGGTTGGGGAATTAGCCTGTGAGTAGTGCAACGACACGACTGAAGCTAGGGCTGGACCCGCAACAGGCTTGCTGACGCAATGATTCCTGGACTTGTTCTTTTTAGACCATATTTTGGTCGCCGTATTTGTTTTTTGTTTTGTTCTTCTGTTTGTAAACCGCACATTTGTGCGGTTTTTGTATGTCAAAATCAGAAATATCATTGACTTTTACATAAAAATGTGCTATTATAGAAACAAGCTACGAGACGGGTGTCTGGTGGCAAAAACAGAAGAGGAGTTCAGACATGTGCTTTGTTTTCATTGCATCCCACGGTTTGGTTTCCAAAGTTCCGGCGGATGCGCTTGAAGCGAAGAATCGCATCGAACCGGCCAAGAAGTCGGCCAAGCCTGTTGCCAAAAAGAATAAGGCGCCGGTGTACCGACCCACTGAACCGGCTCCGCTGCAACGGGGTGGAACCTTGATCTCCAGCAAGCATACGCCGTATTGGAGCAAGGACGACAGTTCTGAGCACTATCGCCAGCGCTGCGGTGAGCACAATCACCGGCAACAGGCCTGTTCCAAAACCAGTCGCCGCCGCCAGACGGTGCACTACTGAAAGTAACACCTACTCAAATTCAAGCCCAGGGAAGACATTAGTCTTCCCTGGGCTTTCTCTTTATATTGACTTTAATACAAAAGTGTGTTACTGTATTGAACAGTCGGTGATACCCATAGGTGTCCCACTTGTTCGTCCTTGCGCCATAGTGCTTGGACTTTTTCAATCTTTAAAGGAGTCTTTCATGAGCAACCGTTCTGTCTCCCCCGAACAACTCTTCACCGAAGAGCAGCGTCTCCCGGCCAATTGCTTCACGCTGAAGCGCTACGGCCCGGTGGCGGAGGGCATTGAACTCTCGTTCGAGCAAGGACCGCACCAGAGCAATCCCTGGGCGCCTCACGTCAACGTGGGGGGCTGGCGGGTGCAACATGACACCTACAACGGCTGTGGCTACCAGATTTTGTCTGGTGGGCGCGGTCTGATCCGCCGCACTGCGCTGCGGACCTGCCTCAACAAGTCCAACGGCAAGGATTTCTCCACCCTGGTTCGCCCGGATGTGGAGAAGCCCGGCTTCAGTCTGGTCAAGGTTGACCTGCGGCTGCCGGGCGTCAAAGGTTCGGTGGTCGAGGTCAAGGGTCGTACCCTCAATCTCTACTCTGGGTCTGCCGGCGGGCGCATCGTCGAGTGCAATGACTACGAAGCTTTGATCGAGCTGAAGGAGGGCGAAAAGCTCACTCTCTTCTACTCGGACGGGGCGGTGCGTCGTTTCATTCGCGAGGCCAAGCCGGTCGAGCGCCAGCTCACGGTGGAGGCCCAGCTGCAGGCCCGTATCGACCAAGCTTTTGCGATTCTTGAAGAGCAGGCGCAACTGCCGGTCGAGCAGTGTGGCAAGGCCATGGCCTGGACTCTGCAGGGGATGGTCGATCTGATCAACCTCACCGCAGTCATGGACCGCAAGGGTGAAGGGCAGGAGCTCCGGCTTATGCTGCTCCGGGAGTTCTTCTTGGAGCTCGATCAGGCCGTGTTCGGTCTTTGCGAGCGCCGTCTCGTCGCTGCTCTCTACCAAATCGATCCAGCTTTGGTGGATGTGGCTACCGGCAAGGCTCCGCCCCGGACTCTGCCGGAAGGTGTGGCTGACCTGGATGCGACTCGCCGCGCTCAGGAACGTGCCAAGCGTGATGCTCGTCGTGCTGCTAGCCGGGCGGCGCGTGAAGCACAAGCTCCCAAAAAGACGGCGAAGGTTGGTGGTGGCAAAAACCACCAGACTTCCAACCCGGATAAGGCAGCCAAGCGTGCGCGCAAGCACGGGCACGCCGCCTGACTCGTTCCTTCCG
>JACCDV010952778.1_pt1 | contig 13739 bp, 11 predicted proteins | sample 7446131 | NCBI WGS metagenome assembly JACCDV01 (sample SAMN15323448, study PRJNA562643) | freshwater metagenome | isolation source: river surface water | place: USA:Blue River Watershed | collected 2017-08-17 | reverse complement strand
TGCCACTAATCCGGTAGCTGAACAACATTATTCAGCCGATGCAGAGGGCAACCTGTTGGTTTGGGATTTTCACTGGAATTTACTTTTGAACTTGCCATTTTCTTGTGGTAAAATCCGTCAAATTGTGGTGGCTCCTGACGGAAGTTTTCTGTTGCTTGCCGGCGCCGATGGCTATTTTCGCAAGATCGACACTACGTTTTTCAATGAAACGCAACAAATTTTTGCCCATCATGAAGGATGCACGGCACTTTGTGTATTACCAAGCGGCCAAATCCTCAGCGCTGGAAAAGATGCATATATTAGGCGCTGGTCTGAGAGTGGCCAAAAACTAAATGCCTTTCCTGCGCATCTTGGTACCATTTACCAATTGCTTTGTTTGGCAGATGGCAACTATGTGTCAGCCTCCCGAGACAAAACCATTAAAATTTGGTCGCAAAGTAGTGACCAAATTCAGCAAAAGTTAGACTTGCAAATGGCCGGTCATCGGCATTCCATTAACGCCCTCATCGCTCTAGAAAATGGTTTTGCCAGTGCCGGTGACGACAAAAGAATTTTGCTGTGGCATGCACCGAACCCAAAAACACCGTAATTTTAAAACATGAAGTGCTGGGTCTTTGTGTTTATTTGTTGTCAGTTTGCTGTTCGGGCGCAGTTTCAGTTCAATTTTACTGATTTTATCCCTGTTATATCCGAAGGTCAGAATTTGTCCAAGGCATGGAATGGTGGTTTCAATACCCCGCAGTTTTCTTCCCTAGACTACGACTACGATGGCGACGACGACCTCCTTGTTTTTGATCGTGGCGCCGACCAAATCAGGTTATTTAAAAATGTAGCTGTAGGAGGTATGCCTACGTATCAACTCGATTTGCGCGCGCATTTATTCTTTCCGCCCAATTTACACTACCGCGTCACTACCTATGACTACGATAACGACGGTCGAAAAGATCTTTTTTGTTATGCGGTCGGCGGCATTCAAGCGTTTCGCAATGTAGGCTCTGCCGCCACTGGTCTTCAATGGCAAGCTTACAGCCCTTATTTGGTATCCAACTATGCTGGGCCAAACCTCAATTTATATATTTCAGGAGCTGATATCCCTGCACTTGTAGACGTCGAAGGCGACGGAGATATGGATATCCTGACTTACCATATCAGTGGCGAACACTTGCAATACCATCAAAACCAGAGTCAAGAACTTTATGGCCATTCCGATTCGTTGGTATTCGTTCTGAAGAACAGATGCTGGGGTAAATACCGCGAAGACGTCACGAGCAATACCCTTTTTTTGAATGACACCAGTTCGTATTGTACCGACGGCAATGTCAGCAATCCTGAACTCCCCACCAATGACCAACTCAAAGCGCATGCGGGCTCAACCGTTTTGGCTCTGGACCTCGATCAGTCGGGTGTGCTAGATTTGGTTTTGGGCGATGTTGCGTATGGTAATCTGATCCGCCTAATGAATGGCGGCACAAGCCCCAACACCAATTCCCCAATGGTGAGTGCTGATTACAGCTTTCCGAGCAACACCACGCCAGCCAATGTGCAAATTTTTCCAGCGGCATTTTGCCTTGACCTCGATTTTGATCAAAAGAAAGATCTTGTAGTGGCGCCCAATGCCAATAATGTTTCTGAAAATGAGAATAGTGTCTGGTACTATAAGAATTTAGGCAGCAATCAGGCTCCGGTTTTTGTGTACCAAGACAACGATTGGTTGCAAGGCGACATGATAGACCACGGTGCAGGCTCTGTGCCCTTGCTATACGATGTCAATGCCGATGGTCTTACAGACATGCTGGTAGCTAATTTTTACGCATACAAACCTGTACTCAACAAAGAAGCACGAATTGCCTATTACCAGAACATCGGAACGTCAGTAAGTCCGCAGTTGCTTTTAGTTGATCAAGACTTCCTGAACCTAGCTAGCTCTAACCAAGGCTTGCGACTATTGCCTGCCATGGGCGACCTCAACTCCGATGGCAAACCTGAGCTTCTTTTAGGCAAAGACAACGGTCAAATTGCTTATTTTGAAAACACCAGTACGGGTGCAACTCCTACTTTTCAATTGCAAACCAGTGCACTAACCGACAATAACAATATAGTCATTCAAGTTCCACTATTTTCGGCACCTCAACTTTTTGATTACGATGAAGACGGCTTACTCGATCTCATGATTGGTCATAAAGGAGGAGCCATTCATTACTATCGCAATACAGGTACAGCAGCGGCGCCTATCTTTACGCTTGAAACCACTCAATTGGGAGGTGTAAGCGTGCAAAGCAATGGTCCTGATGGTTATGCCATACCGCAGTTTTTCAAGTATCAAGACACCACTTATTTAATGGTTGGGGCCTTAGATGGTCGCATTCATTTTTATGACAGCATTTTCTCTGGGGCAAATATAGCTTTTCATGAGCGCAGCTCTGACTTCTTAGGCCTTAGTGTACAAATTGGCGCTTATGCAGCAGCGGCTATTGCGAATTTAGACAACGATGCCCACCTTGAATTATATGTAGGGCAAGATTTAGGAGGCGTGTTTTTACTTGAAAACGAGCCAGGCTCAGACCTTAGTGTTGGACCATTGCATGTTGCGCCACTACAAGTTTATCCAAATCCGACTACTGGTACGCTGATCTTAAAAGGAATACAAGGACTTTGTCCAGGTACACTTGTTTCCTTGAGTGGACAGGTGGTAATGTCCTTTTCTGAATTGAAAAATCAAGAGCAATTAGATATTTCTTCAGCTGCCGAAGGAACCTATATTTTAAGGCTTTCAAATGGCCAAAGCAGCTTGGTTGTCAAGCAGTAAATTAGGCAATACGGAGTTCGAGGAGTTGCTCTCCATTGAGCTCTGCAGTGAGCACATCGCCTATTTGTACCGGCCCGACGCCAGCAGGGGTGCCTGTAAAGATTAAATCACCGGTTTTGAGTGTTATGTACTGAGACACATAAGCGATGACGGTATCAATACTGAAAATAAAATCTTTTGGATGCCCAATTTGTTTCACATTTCCATTTTGAAAGAGTTTGAATTCGGCAGTTTCTAGATCAATTTCGGTTTTGGGTATCCAGGTGTTGGAAAGAGGTGCGCTGTGGTCAAAACCTTTAGCGCGTTCCCAAGGTAGACCGTTTTCTTTGCAGTGTTGTTGGAGGTCGCGGGCTGTGAAGTCGATTCCTAAGGTAAAGTGCGTGTAGTATTTATGTGCAAATTCTGCTGCGATATGCTTGCCTACTTTTTCAATGCGCACAACGAGTTCACATTCAAAATGTAAGTCAGATGTAAACTTTGGATAATAAAAATCGCCTTCTCTGAGCAAGGCAGTATCAGGTTTTAAAAAGTAGAGCGGTTCTGTCGGAAGCGCAGCCTTCATTTCTTTGGCATGGTCTGCATAGTTGCGGCCAATACAGATGATTTTCATGGCTTTTTGAATTTATTCTTCAGTAATTCGAGCTTGTCTTCAATTTGATGATTGGCATTGGCGGTTTTGAGACGCTCCATTTCTTTGCGCAAAACTTGTTTGGTATTCAGAGGGAAGTCCGCTTCGAGCATCCAGCCGTAGTAACCTGGTTCTAGTTTGAGCACTTGAGCAACAGTTTTGCCTTTGTGTTTGCCAAAATTGTAGCAGACCTCTTGGTTGTCATCAAAAGACAAACGGCCTGCGAAATCAGCGTTTTTTTGCGTGCCAACTGTCGAAAACTTAGCCAAACCAGCAATGTTGTTGTCGAGGTCGGTGTATTTCTCTGTTTGCGCTTGCAGTACTTCTAGTGTGGCAAGGGTGTCGTATAGCGCGTTGTGTGCGTTTTCGATTTGCTTGCCGCAATAAAACTTATAAGCTGCAGCGAGTGTGCGCTGTTCCATCTTGTGAAAGATGTTTTGCACATCCACAAAATGGCGCGCACCTAAATCGAAGTCGATGCCGCAGCGCAGGAGTTCTTCTGAAAGCACTGGGATATCGAATTTATTGGAGTTGTAGCCTGCTAAATCGGAATCGCCAATAAAATCGAGTAGGCGAGGAGCGAGCTCTTGAAATGAAGGAGCATCGGCCACCATTTCGTTGGTAATGCCGTGAATGGCTGCAATTTCCGCAGGTATATTTTGCCCAGGATTAACGAGTTCATTGAATGTTTCGGTATGACCGTCTTCGAATAATTTGATGACGGCAATCTGAACAATGCGGTCTTTGGTAATGAGCAGACCCGTTGTTTCGAGATCAAAAACGCATAGCGGGCGTTCGAGTTGAAGCGCCATGCTTAAATGGTGGTTTCTGGATCAAATCCTTCGAGGTAGTCGGCTACACGACGCACAAATTGCCCGCCTAAAGCGCCGTCTACAACGCGGTGGTCGTAGGAGTGAGACAAGAACATTTTGTGGCGGATACCGATGAAATCGCCTTCTGGAGTTTCGATAACAGCAGGTACTTTACGGATAGCACCCAAGGCGAGTATGGCAACTTGCGGCTGATTGATGATTGGTGTACCCATGACATTTCCAAAAGTACCAACGTTGGTAACGGTGTAGGTGCCACCTTGGATGTCTTCTGGCTTGAGTTTATTGTTGCGGGCGTTGTTGGCCAATTCATTGACCGCTTTTGCCAAACCAACGAGGTTCATGCGGTCGGCGTTTTTAATGACCGGCACGATGAGGTTGCCACTCGGAAGGGCAGCTGCCATACCTATGTTGATGTCTTTGCGTTTGATGATGTTGGTACCTGACACAGATACGTTGATCATTGGGAAGTCTTTGATGGCTTTGGCTACAGCTTCCATGAAAATTGGTGTAAACGTAAGGTTTTCACCTTCGCGTTTTTTGAATTCGTTTTTCATGCGCTCGCGCCACTTAACGATGGTAGTGACGTCGGCTTCTACATAAGAGGTAACGTGTGGAGAAACATGTACGGACATCACCATGTGTTCGGCGATGAGTTTGCGCATGCGGTCCATTTCAATGATTTCGTCACCGCTATTCGGAATAACGACTGGTTCTTTGATTTGAATGCCATTGCTTGCTGGCGCTTTTGGAGCAGCTGCTTGTGGCGCTGGAGCCGCTGTTGCTGCAGCCGTTGGAGCTGCTGGAGCTGCACCTCTTGTTTCGAGGTAGGCTAAAATATCTTTTTTGGTAACACGACCGTCTTGACCGCTGCCTTGTATAGCTGCGAGTTCGTCAGCACCAATGTTTTCTTTGAGTGCAATGGTGCGTACTAGCGGTGAATAAAAACGACCATCGGTTCCTTTGGTCAGTGGAGCAACTGCAGTTGGGGCGTTGTTGGCTACAACTGTGTTGGTGGTTTCAGTTGGTGTACTGACAGCAGCTGGTGCAGGTGCGGCTGGTGCAGGTGCGGCGCTTCCGTCTGTAGAAAGTATGGCAATGACGTCACCGACTTGTGCAACTTGGTCTTTTTCAAAAAGAATTTGAATAAGGGTGCCTGCAGCTTCTGAAGGAAGTTCGTTGTCTACTTTGTCGGTGGCAACTTCTACGAGTGGTTCGTCCATGGCAACGGAATCGCCAATATTTTTGAGCCAATTGGTAATGGTTGCTTCGGTAACGCTTTCACCCATTTTAGGTAGACGAATTTCTATTTGTGCCATGTTGCTGTTAAATTGATGTCGTTGATTTGAGTGCAAAATTAAGGAAAATCAGACAATTATTAGTGTGCTTCGTTGTCTAGCTTTCGGAGTTGTTTCCAGACGGAAGTGAGGTCGTGCTTAAGTGCATAGGTTTTAGTGTAGATAAACGCTTGCAGTTCAAAAGGTTGATCGTTGTTGAGGAGGGGTTGAACTAGAAATAATTTACCCCTCTTTTGCGTATCTTTATTTCTGCCAACGCCCACAAAAGAATAGCGTCCTAAAAGTACTTTCAAGAGGTTCAAAACAAAGCGTTTGGGTTGTTTGTAGCCCCAAATGAGTAATGGTGAAAAGCACAATAAGACCAAAGCTAAACTCAAGTCAAATAGGCGCTTGATGCGTTTATTGACCGGGAGTTGTAGGGCATCAAAATGAATATTGTAATAGGTGCCGGCTTGGTCAATAGAGGAGCTACCAATCAGATAACTCGTATTAGGTTGTGCAATTTTGTATTCGAGGTCAAGAGCGGCGGTATCGGCCATCAGTTGAATGATTCTAGAAGCGCCAACATCTTGTGCCGAAAAAATGAGTTCGTTGAGTTGGTGAACCCGAATGATTTCATCTAGCTGCGCTAGAGGCTGAACTTCACCATCGTTTACTGCTATTTGAAAAAGCTGCTCAATTTGCGGATATGTCGATTTTAAAAGTTCGGCAATGCGCTCATATTCAGTGGCGTTTGCGATAATGCCAAAGCGTTTTTTGGGGAGTTTGCCAAAATCAATACGGCCTTTTGTAAGAAGTTCTTTTAGGGAGCGCGTAAAGTAAAATGAAAGTAAAAAGCCAACTGCACCTAACAAAATAAAGAGCCTAGAAAACTGCCAATCTTTAGGGAATAGGGCATAAGCCACTAAAATGGTGACCGTGCCAAAAAAGGTGCTTTTCCAAATTTGATGTATACGTGTGCCGCGGTCATACAAGCCAAAGAGCCAAGAACAGAAAATCCAAATGCCTACGTAGAAAGGAATGAGTACGTCGTATGCCCATTCGGGAAAGCGAATTTGATGTTGTTCCCATTGTTGGGCTAAGACATATAAAAAGCTGACAGAAATAGCGGTGTCTATGGCGGGCCAACTCAGGTTTTGGATCACCCTTTTGAGTATTGAAGCGCTCGCTCTGAGGTAAATAGCCATGTGGATGGCGAACGAAAAAATGCGTGCGTATCTTGCTGAGAAATGTTTCTTGGCAAAAATGACCATGGCGTTGTAAAAGACAAAAACATAGTTCAGGGAGCCTTTTTTGGTGCTTTCTCCTTTGTAATGAATGATTTTTGTCTCGGGGAAATAAACGTTTGAATAGCCGCCTTGCTGAATTCTATAGGATAAATCGATGTCTTCGCCGTACATAAAGAACGCTTCATCTAGCAGACCTACTTGATCGAGTGTTTCGGCGCGCATGAGCATAAAAGCACCGCTCAGGACGTCGATTTCATGGATCTGATGCTCGTCGAGGAAGCCTAAATGATACGTGCCAAATTTTTTGCTTTTTGGAAAGAGTTTAGAAAGACCAAATATTTTATAAAACGATACAGCTGGGGTAGGTAGGCCTCGTTTAGATTCCGGCAAGAAGCGGCCTTTGCCATCGAGCATGCGCACGCCCAAACCACCTGCTTTTGGATGCGTATCCATGTAGGCGATGCATTTGTCGAAGGTGTCTTGCTCCACAACTGTGTCGGGGTTGAGCAAGAGCACATAGCGGCTGTTACTTAGTGAAATAGCTTGATTATTCGCCTTCGAAAAACCAACGTTTTCGGTATTGGCAATTACTTTGACGGTCGGAAACTTTTCTCTGACAAGTGCTACAGAGCCATCTACGCTGTTGTTGTCCACAACGAAGATTTCAATGCGCAGGTTTTGACTTGCGGCCAGCACACTATTGAGACACTGTTCTAGAAAGTTAACTACATTGTAATTAACGATCACGACACTCAAATCATGGCTGCGTGCTTTGGTCATTTTTGGGCGATACAAGAAATTTCGATTGTGACATCTAGTGGTAAACGCGCCACTTCAACTGTTTGGCGCGCAGGTGCAACACCTTCAAAATAGCTGGCATAAACTTGGTTCATGGCGCTGAATTCGCCGAGGTCTTTCATGAAAATACTGACCATTACTACATCTTGGAAGCTGAATCCTGCTTCTTTGAGCAAAGCACCGATGTTTTGCAACACGCGGTGGGTGGCTTGTTCGATGTGATCCATCTCGAGTAGGCCAGTGCTTGGGTTCAGTGGAATTTGTCCGCTGATATAAAGTGTGTTGTCTTTTAAGATGGCTTGACTATAGGGGCCAACAGGTGCTGGTGCATTGGGTATTTGAATTGGTTTTTTTGCTGTTGACATGCCGCTTGCTTGAATTTACTACTTTTGCAAAGTAACAAAAAACAAGCTACGTGAGGGTTCTTTTGATCGATTTTTATGACTCTTTTACGTACAACCTTGCCCATTATTTGGAGTCTATGGACCTCCAGCTGACGGTTTGCCGCTACGACGCACTCAGCACCCAATTGCTCGAAACCTCCGCGGCCTTCATTTTATCGCCAGGGCCAGGTTTGCCTCGTGAAAAGAAAGGTTTAGAAGAGCTGCTCTCTGAGTTTATTGGTAAAAAACCAATTCTTGGCGTTTGTTTGGGCATGCAGGCCCTCGTTGAACACATGGGCGGCACACTCGAAAATCAAAGTGAAGTCAAGCACGGTGTTTCAGAAAAAATCAATATCCAGCACCACCAAGGCTTATTCAAGCATTTGCCCGCACAAATTGAAGTTGGGCTCTATCACTCTTGGAAGGTGGTTTGTCCGCAAGACTGGATTAGTGCCACAAGCCCAAGCGGTGTACCTATGGCCATCGAGCGTCCAGAGCTTCAGGTTTATGGGGTGCAATTTCATCCCGAATCAGTCATGACACCCATGGGTAAAGAAATTTTGCGCAATTTTATACAAATTGTTCACCATGCCTAAGATTTTTTATTTGCTTCTTTTTTGCTTCATTGGCTTTTGGTCACAAGCGCAGTCTTGCACCGGCTACTGGATCACCATTGACGACGCCACCGGCCTCAAAAAGTCGATAGTAGAGCTGTATAAAAAAGATGGTGTGCTCTACGGCAAGGTAGTTTACATCTACAAAAGAGGAAAAGATGGTCCAAACTCTAAATGCACCGAGTGCAGTGGTAAACTTTATAATCAGCCGGTCATGGGAATGCTCATTGTCAAGCAAATGCAATGGAGTGGCTCGCAATGGGAAGACGGCACTATACTCGATCCAGACAACGGAAAAACCTACACCTGCACCATTTGGCTCAATGATGCCAACAAAGACAAACTGAACGTTAGAGGCTACATTGGTCCGTTTTTTAGAACCCAAGAATGGATCAGAACAGATAAAATTCCGGCCGATTAAAACCTTTTTGTTTAACTTTTGTTGTTGTTTTGTATTCGTAAACTTCAACAAAAAATGAAACACATTCTCCAAACACTCTTCTTTTTTATTTTTCCGCTTTCCTTCGTTGCCCAAACAGGTGTGTTGTCTGGTAAAGTCAGTAATGCAGCTAATGGAATCCTCGTTTTTCCGGCAAAAGTTTCAATTGTAGAACTTCAGCAGCTCAAAGCTGTTGACCTCGATGGCCGCTTTATTTTTGAAGCACTAGCGCCGGGCATCTATACCGTGAAATTCACGGCGCCTGGTTTTGAAGACAAAATTCAGTCTGAAGTACTCATTACCAATGCGCGCCCAACGGAGCTCAACGTCGAGCTCGAAGAAAAAGTACAAACCTCCAAAGATGTGAAGGTGAGTGCCGCGCCGTTTCAGCGCAAAGCGGAGTCGCCAAACTCTTTAAAGACGCTCAGCGCCACAGAAATAGAACGCCTACCAGGCGCGAACCGCGATGTAAGTAAGGTAATTGCGGCACTCCCTGGCGTGGCTGCGCGTGCTACTTTTCGCAACGATATTATCATACGTGGTGGTTCACCTGGCGAGAACAAATTTTACCTAGATGGCATTGAAGTTCCTAATATCAATCACTTTGCCACGCAAGGGAGTAGTGGCGGGCCTGTAGGCTTGCTCAATGTCAACTTTGTTAGAGAGGTAGAATTTTATTCAGGAGCCTTTCCGGCCAACCGCGCCAATGGTTTGTCATCTGTGCTTTCATTTAAGCAAAAAGATGGCAACAAAGACGGCCTGATTACCAATTTCGCTCTAGGTTCTTCAGACGCAGCACTTACTTTCGATGGTCCTATCGGCGATAAAGGCGATTTTATCTTTTCGGTCCGTCGCTCCTATCTACAATTTCTCTTTGCAGCCCTCAAACTACCCATTCTACCTACCTACAACGACTATCAATTCAAATTCAATTTCCAACTCGACGCTAAAAACAAGCTGTCTATTATTGGTTTAGGCGCGCTTGATCAATTTGGTATCAATGCAAGTGTAAATGATGGTTTGACTGACACGACTCAACTGGAATACAACAACTACATATTGAATGGCGTACCAATGCAAAATCAATGGAACTACACCATGGGTGCAGTTTGGCAGCACTCTTCCAAATCTTCAATTCAAACAGTTGTTGCCAGCCGCAATATGCTCAACAACCGAGCATATCGTTACAAAGACCGCATCGAAGAACCACAGAACTTACTCCAAGATTACACCTCATTTGAAGCAGAAAACAAATTGCGCTTTGAGCACACTTATATCAAAAATGGCTGGCGTTGGAATGTCGGCGCTGGATATGAATACGCCAAATACTTTTCGGATACCTATCAAAAAATCACTGTTTTTGGGCAGCCTGTTGTAATCGACTTTGAATCGACCCTGAACCTCCACAAATATGCAGCCTTCTCTCAACTGAGCCGCTCTATCCTCAATGAACGATTGCGTTTGTCTGTAGGTGTACGTGCAGATGGCACTTCTTACAGCGCTCAAATGCGCAATCCTTTCAAACAATTTTCACCAATGTTTTCGGCGTCGTATCGCCTCACCGAAGATTGGGCAATCAACACCAATATTGCGCGCTATCACCAATTGCCAGCCTATACAATTTTAGGTTACCGCAATGCAGCAGGCGAGCTTGTCAATCAACAAAATGGTGTACGATATATCCAAGCTGATCATTTTGTTTTAGGTACTGAATACCTGCTCAAGTGGAATGCACGCATCACCTTAGAAGGTTTTTATAAAAAGTACAATTACTATCCGTTCTCCTTGAAAGATTCCATTTCTTTGGCCAATATTGGTTCAGATTTTGGTGTGGTAGGTAACGAAGCGGTCAGCTCTACTTCAAGCGGGCGAAGCTATGGTACAGAATTTCTCTATCAACAAAAATTATATAAAGGATTTTACGCCGTGTTGGCCTACACTTGGGTACGCTCTGAATTCCTCAACAAAAACAACATTTATGTGCCTACCGCATGGGATAGCCGCCACATCGTTTCTTTAACCGGAGGAAAGCGCTTCAAAAACGGTTGGGAGTTCGGAATGCGTTGGTTGTTTTCGGGTGGTGCGCCATACACACCTTATGACATCGCCACTTCAAGTTTAAGCGCCAATTGGGATGTAAACGGAATTGGCCTGCTTGATTACACGCAGCTCAATACACAACGCGAGAGCAGTTTTCATCAGTTAAATGTGCGTGTTGACAAAAAGCTTTATTTGGATAAATTCAATATGAACTTCTATTTAGATATTCAAAACTTGTACGGATACAAAGCAACACTTGCCCCTATTCTTTTGGTACAAACAGACGCCAATAACCAGCCTATTGTGAACCCGAACGATCCATCGCGTTATCAAACAAAGCTCATTGAAAATGCTTCTGGAATTGTTCAGCCCACACTAGGAATTATTGTGGAGTTTGTCACAAAGAAAAGCAAGTAAGGACTTTTCCTTGATTATTCAAAAAAGTGGTATCTTTGCACCCAAATTAAAGAAATACATGGCTACCAACAGAACTTTTACAATGCTTAAGCCCGATGCAATCGAAAACGGGCACATGGGCAAAATCATCGACATGATCATTAATGCTGGTTTCAGCATCAAAGCGATGAAATACACAGTGCTTACTGAAGCGCAAGCAAAAGAATTTTATGCGGTTCACGCAGAGCGTCCGTTCTACGGCGAACTCGTTGAATACATGACCAGCGGTCCAATCGTTGCTGCAATTCTAGAAAAAGACAACGCTGTTGCTGATTTCCGTGCTCTTATCGGAGCTACAGATCCAGCTGAAGCTGCTGACGGAACCATCCGTAAAGCATATGCTGAAAGCAAAGGTCGCAACGCAGTTCACGGTTCTGATTCAGACGAAAACGCTGAAATCGAAGGTAAATTCCATTTTGCTGCCAACGAAATTTTCTAATTTCGCTTTACAAATAGCTTTTTAAAGACCGCTTTGCGGTCTTTTTTTATGTTGCCCCCATGAGATTCACAGAAGCCACCGAGAAACGCCGCACTTTTGGCATTATTTCCCACCCAGATGCAGGTAAAACCACCCTGACCGAAAAACTCTTGCTTTTTGGTGGAGCCATTCAAACGGCAGGGGCCGTTAAAAACAACAAAATCAAGAAGTCGGCTACTTCCGACTTCATGGAAATTGAAAAGCAACGCGGGATCTCCGTGGCTACATCCGTAATGGCTTTTGCTTATAACGGCAAACAAATCAATATCCTAGACACGCCTGGTCACAAAGACTTCGCCGAAGACACCTTTCGCACCCTAACCGCTGTGGACAGCGTGATTCTCGTGATCGACTGCGCAAATGGGGTAGAGGCACAAACAGAACGCCTCATGGAAGTTTGCCGCATGCGCAAAACACCAGTCATCATCTTTATCAACAAAATGGACCGCGACGGTAAAGAGGCTTTTGACTTACTCGATGAGCTTGAGGCCAAGTTATCTATCAAAGTGCGTCCGCTTACATGGCCAATCGGTATGGGCGACCGCTTTCAAGGTGTATACAACATATACCAACAAAGTCTGAACTTATTCTCGGCCAACAAAACCAAAATTGCCGAAGATGTCGTCTCTATAGCCGATACCTCCGACCCCGCACTCGATCAAATCATTGGCGAAGCTCCGGCCACCGAATTGCGCGAAGAACTCGACATGATCGAAGGTGTATACGATGCCTTTGATCGCAATACCTATTTGTCGGGCGACGTCGCACCTGTTTTTTTCGGATCGGCTGTCAATAACTTTGGCGTCAAAGAGCTACTCGACACCTTCTGCGAAATTTCGCCGTCGCCTCAAGGGCGCGAGAGCGACACCCGTGTAGTAAACCCAGAAGATGAGCGCTTTTCTGGCTTTGTTTTTAAGATCCATGCCAACCTCGACCCCAAACACCGCGATCGCATTGCTTTTTTACGCATCGTTTCAGGTCGTTTTGAACGCAATAAGTTCTACCATCATGTGCGCTTGGGCAAAGACATGAAATTCCCGAATCCAACCTCTTTCATGGCTCAAGACAAGAGCGTCATTGACGACGCTTATCCTGGAGATGTGATCGGTTTGTACGACACCGGTTCATTCAAAATTGGCGATACCCTTACTACAGGTGAAAAAATGTTGTTCAAAGGTATCCCTTCTTTTTCGCCAGAAATTTTCCAGGAGCTTGAAAACCTCGATCCATTGAAATCCAAGCAATTAGAAAAAGGCATTCGCCAGCTCATCGACGAAGGCGTAGCGCAGTTATTTATACAGCAACCAGGTAACCGAAAAATTGTCGGGACTGTTGGGCAACTTCAATTCGAGGTCATCAATTACCGCCTCATTCACGAATACGGCGCCAATTGTCGTTTTGTACCGCGCAATTATTTCAAGGCTTGCTGGATTACATCAACCAATCCAGAACAACTCGCTAATTTTCAGCGCGCTAAAAGCAATTATTTGGCCCTAGACAAGGATGAAAATCTGGTTTTCTTGGCTGAAACGCCATTTTTATTGCAAATGGCCGAACAAGACTACCCAGATCTTACCTTCCATCAAACCTCCGCATTTAAATTAGAGGCCTAGTTTGATAAATTGACCTAAGTCAATCTAAATTCATGGCTAAAAGTTTTAATTTTAGACAAACTTTTGAGTTATGTCTAGTCCTTTAGAACGCCGTTCCTTTTTGTCTCGCCTTGGCTTAGGTCTTGGC
>JACCDV011193760.1_pt1 | contig 13741 bp, 12 predicted proteins | sample 7446131 | NCBI WGS metagenome assembly JACCDV01 (sample SAMN15323448, study PRJNA562643) | freshwater metagenome | isolation source: river surface water | place: USA:Blue River Watershed | collected 2017-08-17 | reverse complement strand
GCCACTACTGTGGAAGAAGTGAATGAACTCATCAAGAAGGCCAGCGAGAGCGGTCCATTAAAAGGCATCTTGGGTTACAACACCTTGCCTTTGGTTTCTATTGATTTCAATCATGATCCACGTCCACGTATCTTTGACAGCACCCAAACGCGTGTGTCCAAAGATGGCAAATTGGTCAAAATCCTTGCTTGGTATGACAACGAGTGGGGTTATAGCTGTCAGATGTTGAATGCCACAAAGGCATTGATGGCTACAAAGTGAGATTAATTAATTTTAAACTTTACTACTTGCGCAAATAACCATTCTTATTCCTGTAATTCTTCCTGGTAAATCTGAAAGTCGATATTGACCGATTTCTCTTGAAGCATATCCTAAGCCATTTATAAAATCAATGATGGGCAGATATTTTTGGAAAAGACCTATTGTCGCGCAGCTAATTTGCCAAGTATGTACCAGCAGGATGGTAAAAAAATACTTACGGTGACTAACCGCAATTATTGGTTTATGAGTCGTGATAAGTTAGAAAAGGCGAGTTGCAATAGCACTTTTTTCTTAGAGTTTTGTCGCAGTAGTATAGTTCTACATATTGCATTAGTAGCCCTAATTCTTATCTTAGTATTTGATTACTTGATCCTAGATGAGGTGGCTATCCTTATGCGGTAAAACGAGCGGCGCTCTTAGTAAATTTCTACATGATTTTTGGTATTCAAACTGGCTTGAATGAAAATTTTTAAAAATAAGACCCAAATATGACAATGAAACAAAAAGTCGCTTTAATTACTGGTATTACGGGTCAAGATGGCTCTTACTTGGCTGAGTTCTTATTGGAAAGAGGGTATCTTGTCCATGGCATCAAGCGTAGAGCCTCCTCTTTTAATACCGCCCGTATTGATCATCTCTACCAAGAGCCACAGGTCAATCATCCTAATTTGATTTTGCATTATGGTGATTTAACAGACACTAGTAATTTGGTGCGGATTATTCAAGAGTGTCAGCCTGATGAAATCTACAACTTGGGAGCGCAATCCCATGTAGCAGTATCTTTTGAATCACCAGAATACACTGCTGATGTTGATGCAATTGGCCCACTTCGGATGCTGGAAGCTATTCGAATTCTTGGTTTAGAAAAGAGGACTCGATTTTATCAAGCATCGACTTCAGAGTTATATGGTTTAGTCCAGGAGATTCCTCAAAAAGAAACTACGTCATTCTATCCTCGAAGTCCTTATGCAGTCGCAAAGATGTATGCCTACTGGATTACTGTGAACTACCGAGAAGCTTATGGCATTTATGCCTGTAACGGTATTTTATTTAACCACGAGTCTAAACGCAGGGGAGAGACATTTGTTACCCGTAAGGTTACTCGTGGTTTGGCTAATATTGCGCAGGGTTTGGAAAAATGTCTTTATATGGGTAATATTGACGCCTTGCGTGACTGGGGTCATGCAAAAGACTATGTGCGCATGCAATGGCTAATGTTGCAACAAGAAGAGCCTGAGGATTTTGTGATTGCCACCGGTATTCAATACACAGTTAGAGAATTTATCATTCGTAGCTCTAAGCAACTCGGCATCATCCTTCGTTTTGAAGGTAAAGGGGAAAATGAAAAAGCGATCGTGGATTCTATTAAAGGTGATAAAGCTCCGGCTCTTAAAGTAGGAGATATTATTATGCAGATCGATCCACGTTACTATCGTCCTACCGAAGTGGAGGCGCTGTTAGGTGATCCTACTAAGGCCAAACAAAAGCTTGGTTGGGTTCCAGAGATCACCCTCGATCAAATGATTTTCGAGATGGTAGAAAATGACCTGAATCAGGCTAAGCAGCATGCTCTCCTGCAAAAATATGGTCACGCAGTTACCGTAGGTAAGGATAATTAAAACACTGAATCAGCTTTATAGATTGTGTTAGCAATCTTATCCTTTGAATTAGTGATTTGTTTGGGCCTTTTTTCTTTTGTATAAAAATCTGGTTTTATGTTGTTTTTTTATATTTATTGGGCTGATTAAACCCCCAAGAAGCATATAATATTTATAACGATATGGGCAGGAATGTAATTCAGATTGGCAAAAGGCTTCCATGTAGGTTATCACCCTGTAAATAATTGATTTAATTGAATAATTAGTCTAAATATGAGTAAAATAGCGTTAATCTGTGGAGTCACTGGTCAAGATGGTGCCTATCTAGCCCAATTATTGCTCTCAAAAGGCTATAAAGTAATTGGCACATCCCGTGATATTGAAGCCAGTACTTTTTCCAATTTAAATAAATTAGGCATTAAATCGCAGATTTCTTTAACCTCGATGTCCTTAAATGACTTTCGCAGTGTTTTACAGGTCGTCACCAAATACGAACCAGTAGAAATTTATAACCTAGCCGGTCAGACTTCGGTTGGTTTATCTTTTAGTCAACCTGTTGAAACTATGGAGAGTATCTCTGGCGGTATTCTAAATTTATTAGAAGCGGTTCGCTTTACCAATAAAAAAATTCGGGTATTTAACGCCGGTTCTGGGGAGGTCTTTGGCAACACCGGTGATGAGCCTGCAAATGAGGAGTCAGTTTTTCGGCCGCTAAGCCCCTATGCAGTTGCTAAAGCGGCAGGTTTTTGGCAGGTCGCTAATTATCGAGATGCCTATGATTTATTTGCATGCACAGGTTTACTCTTTAACCATGAATCGTCGCTACGGCCCCAGCGCTTTGTAACGCAAAAAATTATCAGTGGCGCAAAAGAAATTGCCGCTGGCAATTTACAGAATATGATTTTAGGAAATTTAGATATTACGCGGGACTGGGGGTGGGCACCTGAATATGTCGAGGCTATGTGGATGATGTTGCAAACTCAAACTGCGGATGATTATGTTATTGCTACTGGCACTTCATATTCGCTTGGGCAGTTTGTAGAGAAAGCCTTTGAGCCTTATGGGCTGGATTGGAAAAAATACGTTCAGGCTGATAAGTCATTTTTAAGGCCGCTTGATATTCATATCAGTAAAGCTAACCCAGTCAAGGCTAAAGAGAAATTAGGTTGGCAAGCAAGTACTACACTTGAACAAGTTATTGAAAGAATGAGATCAAGCCATTCTTGATTTCCTATTTCCTATTTTTATTTTGTAAAAAATCGAGAGTAATAGGCCAATCAAGAGAACAAGTTCGGTGGCGATGCTGGAGTGCGCTGCTGCTGCTGTTCCATATTCGGGAATAAAAAGGTAATTCAGGCTGATATTGACAATTGCTGCGAGCGTTGCGGTCAATACATAATACTTTTCTAAGTTAAGAGCTAAGGCAATCTGTGTGAGTACCACATTAGGAATGAGCAACACAACCATCCAGCCTAAGATGTTTAACAGGTTAGCTGCTTGCGCGTATTCCGCACCATAGGTCAGTAGAACCAGTGAATTTGTTATTGATTGAATCAAAGCCAAACCCAGTAATCCAAAGACTACGCTGATTAGTATCGATTTAATTATGTAGTTAGCTTGCAAGAGGCTCTCTTCATGGAGAAGACGCACCTTGCGAAAGATGATGATTGATATCGGGCTAGCGACTAAGATGACTATTTCAATTAAACGATGGGCGGCGGCGTACTGACCAATATCACTATCGGTTACCTTAAGGCTTCTGAGCATAATCAAATCAGAGCGGAAATAAATGGTTGTCACCAAATCAATCCACAGGAGTGGCAAAAGCGAGCGATACAGTTTGAGATTGAGATTGAGCGAGATTAGGGGCTTAAAAATAGGTTTGAATCTGAACCCTTCTTTCAAAAAGAAATTAGCGCACATGGCTCCAAAGGCCCAAGTGAGTAGCAACTGCCAAGCCTCAAAGTAGCCGAGTAAAACAGTAGTAAAAATTAAAATAGAAGTGAGCGCTCGTTGTTTGAGTTGCCACAGTGAGTCAGCCTTGAGGCGGCCATCGCCTCGCAATATTGCTGAAGCATATTGGGTAATCACCGCGCCCCAAAAACACCAAATGATTCCAATCCCCAGATACAGTTGATCGGGAAAAGCAGTAAAGCAAATGATGCTGGCTAGTATGGCAGTCATGAGTGAGTAGCCCATCGCAATGTACGGTAATGCTTCATTGAACTCGCTGAGATGTTTACTTGCTCTGGTACGCTCACGTGTCAGTAAATTGCGCATCCCACCATCAATTCCAATGGCTAAAATGGAGCCAATTGCTAGCGCAGTGGAGTACTCTCCAAAATAAGAAGAGCCCACTTGTCTGGCGATAAAAAGATTGAGCACAAATGAAATAGCACCGACGACAACCGAAGAGACGAGCTGATAGAGATAATTCATGAAGTACGATTCATATGATGGCGCTCATCCTATTGGGCGATTTATTACTTACATTCTTTGGATGATAGAGAGTTTTTCACTAGAAAACTGATGAAGATCTTATTAAAGAATTCGAAAGTTGATTTAACGTTTAAGAACTTTTTGATAAAGCTCATAATATGATTGCGCCATTTGCTTGGCGGTAAATAGCTCTTCATAGCGAGCGCGAGCCTTTTTACCCATTTCTGAAGCTTGATCAGTGTGATTCCAAATCCAAGTCATCGCATTCGATAGTGCCAATGAGTCCGAGGGCGGCACTGCTAAGCCGGTTAAGCGATCAATGTTGATATAAGTGGTGCCAGTCCCAATCTCGCAAGAAATAAGGGGTTTCCCAAACATGGCACTCTCTAATAGGGAGACTCCAAAGGCTTCTGAGCGAAGATTTGAGGGAAAGATGCAGCTATAGCAGGCTGCCAGAAGAGAGCTTTTATCTTTCTCGGATACTTGACCCAAAAAAAATACATTATTAAGTTGATGATTTGTTACTAAGGCTTTCAATTTTTTTTCCGCGGGACCTGAACCTACAATGACAATTGGGTAGCCTGTGATTTTGGCTGCTTCAATCAGAAAAGGGAGGCCTTTATAATATCGAAAGGCACCAATAAAGAGAAAGAAGCGCTCACCAAGACGTTCTCGATAGTATTGAATTTGGGTTGGATTCGGTTTAGGGTAACTCTTCTGGTCAAGTCCAATTGGGATAATGGATGTTTTTTCAGAAAAAGATTGTAAAACACTGCTTGTATGCAGGTAGTTAGGAGAGGTTGCGACAATCTGATCAACGGAGCGAAGAAAGCTCTGTTTTAGGGGGTTATAAAGCTTAAGAAGGAGCTTTTGACGAATAATGTCTGAGTGATAGGTGAGAACGGTCGGTTTTTGGGGGTTGACTAAGTGATGTACCAGATCCGCAAACGGCCAAGGGAAGTGATAATGGATCAAGTCTGCTTCAGCGGCTAGATTCTTGAAAAGAGCCAATGATTTTCTAGAAAAGCCATTGGAGGCAATTTCAAAGTCCCGTTTGACAGTTATAAGTTCATACCCATTTATCGGAGTTGGTATATTGGCTGGATGGTTGCTTAGTGCTAAAACAGTGTTCGAAATTCCCAATCTTGCTGTGCTCTGAGCGATTTGATCTATCACCTTCTCGACCCCGCCAATGGATTCGGGGAGTGCGTTTTTATAAAAGTGAAGAATACGCATTTGTTAAAGCCTAATTTTAAATATTCGCAAAGCATTAAATTGAACACAATTATCTATTTTATAATGATTCAGATCTTTTTCAATTAATATCTTTGAGCCTATATAGCAAATACAACGTGACTAAGAAAATATCAATTGTGATTCCGGTTTATAACGAGGCTGGAAATATACTTAATCTCCATTCTCGTTTAGAAAATGTTGTTGCCTCTTTGCCGCAATTTGAATGGGAGTACATTTTTGTCAATGATGGTAGCTCCGATCACTCTTTTGATGTGCTCAAAAGTCTTGCTGGTGTTGATAAAAAAGTAAAGGTTCTTGATTTTTCGCGTAACTTTGGTAAAGAAATTGCTTTAACTGCAGGAGCTCATGAGTCGGAGCATTCCGATGCAGTGATTTGTATTGATGCCGACTTGCAGCATCCGCCAGAGCTTATTCCAACTTTAGTTGCCAACTGGGAGGATGGCGCAGAAGTTGTTGTAACAATTCGAACTGAAATCGAAAAACAGCCATTGTTAAGACGGGTAGGATCTTTTGTTTATTACTGGATGATGAAAAAAATGTCAGGCATTGATCTTAAAGCCAAGACAACCGACTTTAGGTTGTACGATAAAAAAGTCGTTCAGGCCTTTATGAAGACAACTGAGCGTGAACGTATGTTTAGGGGCATTATGGATTGGCTAGGGTTTTACCGTTCCTATGTTGAATTTAAGGCGGATGCTAGAGTGGAAGGCCGGGCAACTTACTCCTATGCAAAGCTGTGGCGCCTTGCAGTAAATAGTCTCACAGCTTTTTCCTTATGGCCATTAAGATTGGCTGGCTATTTGGGAGTTCTCATTTCAACAATTAGTGGCGGGTTATTTATTTGGATGATTTCCAATTACCTAGTTTTCAAAATATGGATATATACGCCATTAGCAATGGTGGTAGTGATTAATACCTTTCTGATTGGGATTGTATTAATGGCGCTTGGACTTGTAGCTCTTTACGTGGGAGTAATTCATACGGAAGTGATTAATAGGCCTCTGTATATCATTCGCGCACGTCTGAACAAAAATAATTAGGGCTTTGTGAATTTTAGTATTTGGTTTAAACGGCTGATATCAAGAAATCGATTTCTTCATTTCGGATTTCTTTTAACCGCTCTTCATATTTCCGGTGGCGCATTAGGATACTTATATCAAATAATAATGGGCCGTATTCTATACCCCTTTGAATTTGCTTTGTTTAGCTCCATTATGGCCTTATTTATGTTTTTGTCTGCGCCGATGGGCGCGATGTCAATGTTAATTGTTCGTAAGGTTTCGGCTTTAAAAGCACATGAGAGTTTATCTTTATTGAAATCACTATTCTTTCATATTAACAAACTACTATTGATTTTTGGTGTTGTTGTTTTCACTCTTTTTTGGCTTGGCAGCTCTCATCTTCAGCGCTATCTTAGAGTTGAGAGTTTGACCCCTATCACCTTATTTGCACTTATTCTTGTTTTTGGCTTCTTTACAACAGCTTGCATGGCGTTTATGCAGGGTATACAACGTTTTGTTGCGTTAGGATTTTTTGGCTTGCTGGGGGTGCTCGGTAAATTATTAATTGGTGCGTGGCTTGTTAAGCTGGGTTTTGGGGTGGAGGGTGCGCTTCTTGGAGTATTCTTGGCGATGCTATTAACTTATGTTTTTGCAATACCAATTTTATTTAAATCTCTACCGCCACAAGTTTCTCATCGTAGTCTACATTTCAATGCACCTTTTTTTAAGCGGGCCTTACCGGTACTAATTGCAAATACCGCTTTTGCTGCTATGACTCAATTGGATATGGTGCTTGTAAATTGGTATTTCCCACCAGAGCAGGCTGGGCTTTATGCTGCTGCATCTGTCCTTGGGAAAGCGGTCTTATATCTTCCTGGCGGCCTGATTTTGGCTTTATTCCCTATGGTTTCAGAGGGTCACGAAAAACGCGAAAACAGTTTCGGACTTTTTCGTCAGGCAGTCTTTGCAACCGTTGTGGCTTGCGGAGTAATTGCGACCACCTATTGGTTCTTTGCTGACTCTATAATTTTCATTTTGTATGGCGAAAATTACAAAGGTGCCGGAGAAATATTGCGCTGGTACGGTCTGGCCATTCTTCCACTAACAGTTGTGTTGATTGCAGAGCAGTACTTAATCGCAAAAGGGCAAGTTTTGTTTGCCTGGATTTTTTTATTAATGTTGCCGTTGGAGTTATTGGCAATCCATATTTGGCATTCTGAATTGTGGATGGTATTGCTAGTCATGGGCTTTTCCGGATTTTTATTAGCCATAATTGGTTATAGTTTAATGTGGCGTTCAGTTAAACTAAACACCGTTCAATAGTTTATAATTACTAGAATGAAAACATATTCTATTTTAAGTATTGAACATAAATCTCAAAATACATTTTGCTTAAGAGTTGAGCGACCCATAAACCCCATTAAAAGTGGCCAATGCTTCAATGTGGGTATTCCAGGAATGGATGTTAACCGTGAATATTCAATGTATTCAGGCGCAGACGCACCTTATTTGGAATTTCTCATTCGTGCAATAGATGATGGATTAGTAAGTTCACATTTACAAAATTTGAATGTGGGTGATGTAGTGGAGGTTGATGGTCCTTACGGAGAGTTCTGCATACCTCCAGAAAAGATCAATTCCAAATTCACATTTATTGCAAGTGGAACAGGGATAGCGCCATTTCATTCTTTTGTAAAAACATATCCAAACTTAGATTACAAAGTTTTGCATGGTATTCGCCATGCAAATGAGGTATACGATTCTAGCGACTATCAAAAAGGTAAATACATTGCATGCATATCGCAAAATAAAAATGGGTCAAGCATGCGCGTAACAGATTATCTTCTTGCCAATCCAATATCCCAAGACTCGGTTTTTTACCTTTGTGGAAACCGTAATATGATTATCGACGCCACCCAAATTTTGCTCGATCAGGGTATTGGTGGCGATCAAATTATTAGCGAAGTTTTTTTCTAGGATTTATATGCGAGTAGCTATTTCATATCCACCCATTGTTAATGAACTTGGTCAGAAAGCGATGGTTTCCCAAAATCGTAACGTCCAATTTTTCAAAGAACCTACTTATTTGTTGCCTGTTACATATGCTCAGGCTGCCACTTGGCTAAAGCAAGATGGCCATGAAGTGCTTTGGGATGATGGAAATGCCCAATTAAAAACATATCAGCAATGGATTGATGATTTGGTCAAGTGGAATCCTGATCTTATTGTTTTCGAAAGCACCACTCCGGTCATGAAATTTTACTGGAAAACTATTGATGAAATTAAATTGCGACTTCCTAAGGCTATAGTTGCAATGACGGGTTATCACTCAATGCGTATGCCAGACGAAACTATGCAGGCATGCGCAGCTGATTTGGTTATTCGCAGCAGTAATGTGGATTTTGTTTTGCATCGATTGGTTGATTATATCTCTATGAATCCATCTTGGAGGTTAACTTGCCCTCTTGAAGGTTTGCATATTCGAATGCGCGATAAAGAGTTTCGCTCGACGGGAAATTTTAGACAGGTGGAACCTCTTGATAAATCTCCTTTGGTTGATCGAGACTTGGTGTGCTGGAAAGATTACGCTTATGAGAATGGAAATTATTTGCAGACCCCTGGTACTTATGCAACAAGTGTTATTCGAGATTGCATGTTCGGGAAGTGCACATTTTGCAGATATAACGGTCCTGAGCTAACTTTTTCAATGATGTCTGTTCAGCGTAGTCTAGATGAATATGAAGATCTTATAAAAAATCATGGTGTGAAAGAAATATTTGATGATTCAGGTGTTTGGTATAGAGGAAAAGAGGCTCGTGAGTTTGCGCAAGGCATTATTGACCGCGGGTTGCACAAAAAAGGCTGTTACTTCGGCATCAATACTCGATTTGAATATCTTGATGAAGAAACAATTAAGCTAATGGGTAAGGCAAATTTTAGATTTGTTCTTTTGGGATATGAAGCCGCTGATGATGAAACCCTACAGCGTCTAAATAAAGGCTATCAATTGCAGCACGTGGAAAATTGCCTGAAATGGTTGACTAAGTATGGAATGCATCCCCATTTAACTATTATGGTTGGCTACTTTTGGCAAACTCAGCAGCAGTTAGATAAAACTGTTTCAGAGGTAAAGCGCTTAATGTTAAGTGGTCTGGCAAGAACATTGCAGGTCACTCTGTGCACCCCTCTAGACTACACTCCTTATCATCAAGAATGCATTAAAGAGGGAGTTCTTTTGACAAATAATTACGATGATTTTGATATGAGTAAGCTCATTGTCAAGACTCCAATCCCACATGATCAGTATTATAAAGCGGTGAGAGAGATGTACGGTATTGCCTTTAATCCGCTGTTTATTTTACGCCAACTAAGATTTTTGCTAAGTGGACGCAAGAGAGATTGGCAATTCTTATTTACTTATAGTGTCAGAGCAATTCGAAGAGTTCGTCAACATATTTTCAATTTGACAAGACACGAAGGTCTTTCAGCAAAAAAAGGGGCTTAGTGAAGTAAGTTGATTCGGGGTTGCTAATTGCGCATTGATTTTGGGCATTTTTTATCGGATTTTTTTGGATGGTTTTTGTTCGAAAAATTTATTTCCTTGCGAGTTCGTTGGTTATTAGGAGAAATAGAAGCCGATCAAATATATGGCTTCTTGATTTATAAGATTAAATCTAATAATTAAATTTAAGCCTTGTCTCTACTGAAAAGCATTTTGATATTAATCATGGAATTATTGTGCCTTTACTATTCGGAATATTCGTCCCAGAGTATGGGACCCGCTTGATATCTCCCTCACTAGCGTACAGTACCCACTTATTTCAGAATCAGTGTAGATATCATGTTTGTACTTTTGGGTATTTCATGGCGTCTTACATAAATACACGTTTTGCATATAAGAGTTTCAGCGGGGATAGTGATGCTTAAGTTTTCGATTATCATCCCGGTTAAAGCTATCAACGATTATGTCAGAGAAACAGTTCCGCATATTCAAGCCTTAGATAGCAATGAGTGGGAATTAATAATACTTCCAAATGAATTAGACCGAAATGAATGGAGCGATGATCGAATTAAGATCGTTTCAAGCGGAAGAATGGGCCCAGCAGCCAAAAGGGATATGGGGGCCAATATTGCAAACGGTGAAATTCTGGTTTTTTTGGATGATGATTCTTATCCCAGCCACAACTTACTTAGCGTTGCTTCCCCATACTTCGACAATGAGGAAGTTGTTGCAATTGGCGGCCCAGCAATCACTCCATCATCCGATAGTTTCTGGCAAAAAGTTTCAGGCGCTGTTTTTTTAAGCAAATACTCGGGCGGTAACCCTGAGCGTTACATTTCTATCGGCTCTGTTAAGCAGGTGGATGATTGGCCTTCAGTTAATTTTATGGTGAGGCGTAATGACTTTATAGAGGTGGGCGGCTTTGATTCCCTTTATTGGCCTGGTGAAGACACAAAGCTATGTTTTGATTTAATTGAAAAAACAAATAAAAAAATTTTATATATTCCAACTCTTTTAGTTTGGCATCATCGACGCTCTGGATTGCGTGCTCACTTAAAGCAAATTGGTGCTTATGGACTTCATCGTGGTTACTTTGCAAAGAAATATCCCAGGACGTCATGCAAGCCACTATATTTTATGCCAACAGCTCTTTTTTTATTTGTAATTGCCTCATTTCTTCTTCTGTGGTTGCCTGAATTTTTAAAAATCATAATTTTGACTGGATGGGTAGTTTATGGAGGAGCTTTACTTTTTTCTTTTAAGGACATTACTAAGTATGAGGCTGTGAATGTAGCAATATGCGCGGTCTTTTATATATTTCTTACGCACTTATATTATGGTTTTAATTTTATGCGTGGGTTGGTAACTGCTAATTTAGTTAGCAAGCTTCGTTAGGGTATATTAACTAAGGGTTAATTTTTTGAGTTTGGATAAGCAAAGATAAAGTCAGTTATGAAGAATATTTTAATTACTGGAGGGGCGGGTTATATTGGCGCTCACACCGTCCACCATTTGATAAGTAAGGGATTCTCTCCAAATGAACTTATTGTGCTGGATAATTTAAGTCAGGGACATCAAGACTATTTACCCAATGGTGTTATTTTTGAATATTGCGACTTAAAGAACTCAGACGAAGTGCTAGATGTTTTTTCAAAAAAACAAATCGGTGCAGTTATTCATTTTGCGGGATCTGCTTATGTTGGTGAGTCAATGGAAAATCCAGCCAAGTACTTCGAAAATAATGTAGTTTCAGCAATAAATTTATTGAATGTAATGGTTGCGAAAAAATGCCAAAAAATTGTTTTTTCATCTACCTGTGCTATTTACGGTACGCAGCAGTTAAATACAATTACAGAGTCTCATCCGCAAATACCAATTAACCCATATGGTGAAACCAAGTTAATTATTGAGAAGATGCTTGATTGGTATGGTGCTGTATATGGAATAAAATCCGCAAGTTTGAGATATTTTAATGCTAGTGGGGCAGCATATGGAATTGGGGAAAAACATGTTCCTGAAACTCACATTATTCCACTAATTTTGGATGCAGCGATTTCTAATAAAGCTATATACATAAATGGTAATGATTACCCCACACCAGATGGCACCTGCATTCGAGATTACATACATGTACTAGATCTTGCTGAGGCGCATTCTTTGGCGCTGGAGCATCTAGATAAAATGGAAACAAATCGCGAATTTTTTAATTTGGGTGCTCAGCAAGGTATATCTATTTTGCAGTTAGTCAAAAAGTGTTCTGAAATCACTGGAGTTAATATTAAATATGAGGTGACTCATAGACGTGCTGGTGATCCTCCTATGCTTGTTGCTGACTCTGGGAAGGCTAAACGTATTTTGGGGTGGCAGGCTCAACGAACTATTAATGAAATTATCACTAGCGCCTGGGATTGGCACCAATAAATCTTTTCGGGCCATTTAAAAAGATAGCATTATGAATAAAGTATCAGCCATTGTAGCTACGCGCAATGAAGCTTTGAATATAGAGAATTGCCTTAAGAGTCTGAGGGAGCAAGTCGATATCAGAGTGGAGATAATTGTTGTAGACAATAACTCCAGTGATGGTACTAGGAAAATCGCCGCAAATTTTTCTGATAGGGTCTTCAATCTAGCCGATGAAATTGATTTGACTGGAGTAACAAATTTCCGTGGTGCCCAGGTAAATTTTGGAGTTGCCTGTGCTACAGGTAGCATCATTTTTTTTCCTGATGCAGATATGACTTTTGATCAAGGTTTGCTGTTTGAATGCGCTAAGACATTAGAAGAAATAGACGCCTTATATATTCCTGAAGTAGTTTGTGGATTGGGTTATTTCGGAAAGATTAGGGCATTTGAGCGGGAATTTTATAATGCTACTTGTATTGATGCGCTGAGAGTTGTAAAAAAAGATTTATTTGAGAAGGTTGGAGGTTTTGATGTTAACAATATTGTATTCGGTCCTGATGACTGGGACTTAACTAAGAAAATACGTGGACTTGGCATAAAAACAGGATTAACTAAAAATCGCATTTTTCACCATGAAGAGTATTTAACACTGTTAACTTATATTGAAAAAAAAGCAAAATATACCCCCACCCTAGATGGGTATATAACTAAGTGGGGTAAAGATGACCCCGATATACGCAAACAATTTGGTTTATGGTACAGATATTTCGGTGTATTTCTAGAGAATGGAAAGTACAAAAGGCTTTTGTCAAGACCAATGTTGAGCATTGGCATGTATTCACTTCGGGTGCTGGTGGGGCTTAGATATATTATTCGGCGGCGCCTAATGGGGTGACTTTTAAGTTTAAACTTAACCGTTCCCCTTAGATTATTCATTTTTTAATTTTTGGAATATAGCGTAGAAATTTATTTTTTCTAGGCGCTAAAAAATAATAACAAAGGCCATTATTGCTCTACATTGAATCTAGATTATCTATTTGTGGCGTCTAATCGTTATACTAGTCCATCTTTTTGGTTAATGACCTATTTGAATGCTTCTTAGAACTAAGCTAATGATTAGTATTAGTAGCCTTAAGAAATTTGGGCTACGCTATTCGTGCAGAAAAATCTAAATGAAATTCTTGTTTATTCAAAATACTGTAAGTATTAGCAGCTCGTTAAGCGGGGGTGAAACCCGTTTTTATCATATCTACAGATTCTTTGAAGAAAGGTATGAATGC
>JACCDV011169518.1_pt1 | contig 13741 bp, 14 predicted proteins | sample 7446131 | NCBI WGS metagenome assembly JACCDV01 (sample SAMN15323448, study PRJNA562643) | freshwater metagenome | isolation source: river surface water | place: USA:Blue River Watershed | collected 2017-08-17 | reverse complement strand
GGCGCTGCCCGAAGACACCAAGCTCATGCTGCTCGCGCCCATCGCGCGCAACCGCAAGGGCGAGTACAGCGAAATCTTCACGCAGCTGCAAGCACAGGGCTATGTGCGTTTTCGCATCGAGGGCAAGGTGTACGAATACGACGAGCTGCCCGAGCTGAAAAAAACAGAGAAGCACGACATCGACGTGGTGGTGGACCGCATCAAGGTGCGCCACGAAGCGCCAGCGGCCCCCGCACCTGTAGCCGCGCCCAGCATTGGCGACATTGCCGTGGCCGCACCGCCGCCTGGCTTGCGCCAGCGTTTGGCTGAGAGCTTTGAAGCCGCACTGCGTTTGGCCGAAGGCCGCGCTATTGCGCTAGAGATGGACACGGGTGTCGAGCATGCGTTCAATGCCAAATTTTCTTGCCCACAGTGCACGTACTCCATCAGCGAGCTTGAGCCCCGCTTGTTCTCGTTCAACTCACCCGTGGGCGCTTGCCCCTCGTGCGACGGCTTGGGGCACCAAGATTATTTCGACCCTGCACGCGTGGTGGCTTTTCCGTCGCTCAGCTTGGGCAGTGGAGCCATCAAAGGCTGGGACCGCCGCAACGCGCATTACTTCACCCTGCTGGAAAGCTTGGCCAAGCACTACAAGTTTGACCTCGACACGCCTTACGAAGACCTGAGCGCCGACATTCGCCAAGTGCTGTTGTATGGCTCGGGCGAAGAAGAAATCAAATTCAACTACAGCCTTGAAAACGGCTCTGGCAAAAAGCTCAGCAAGAAGCACCCCTTCGAAGGCATCTTGGTCAACATGGAGCGCCGCTATCGCGAGACCGACTCGACCGTGGTGCGCGAAGACCTGTCGCGCTACCGTGGCGTGCGTGCCTGCACCTCATGCGGCGGCACACGCTTGCGTCGCGAAGCGCGCAACGTGCGCATTGGTGAAGGCGAACAAATGCGTGGCATTTTTGACATCAGCCACACCACACTGGGCGAATGTTTTGGTTACTTCAACACGCTCAAACTGCATGGCGCAAGAGCGGAGATTGCCGACAAAGTGGTACGCGAAATTGCGTCACGCTTGAAGTTCTTGAACGACGTGGGCTTGAACTACCTCAGTCTTGACCGCAGTGCCGACACGCTGTCGGGCGGTGAGGCACAACGCATTCGCTTGGCCAGCCAAATTGGCTCGGGCCTCACAGGGGTGATGTACGTGCTGGATGAGCCCAGCATTGGACTGCACCAGCGCGACAACGACCGACTCATCGACACCCTCAAACACCTGCGTGACATAGGCAACAGCGTATTGGTGGTGGAGCACGACGAAGACATGATTCGCGCCGCTGATTTTTGTGTGGACATGGGGCCCGGCGCAGGTGTGCACGGCGGCCAAGTGATGGCTCGCGGTACACCCGCAGAGATTGAAGCCAACCCACACTCGCTCACAGGTCTCTACTTGGCACAAGCGCTGCGCATTGACGTGCCCGCCAAACGCAACGCCTTCTTACCCGTGGAAGCAGAAGAGCTGAAGTTCCAACGCAAGTTACACAAAGATGCGTCACCACACCAAGTGATTCGCATCCGCGGGGCGCGTGGCAACAACCTGAAAAACGTGACCGCTGATTTTCCTGTGGGCTTGCTCACCTGCGTCACCGGTGTGTCGGGCTCCGGCAAATCCACCCTGGTCAACGACACGCTTTACACCGCAGCCGCGCACACCATTCACCGTGCGCATGACGAGCCAGCGGCGCACGACGAAATCACGGGCCTCGACTATTTCGACAAAGTCATTAACGTCGATCAGTCGCCCATTGGTCGCACACCACGCAGCAACCCTGCCACCTACACCGGCCTGTTCACACCCATCCGCGAGCTGATGGCCGAAGTGCCAATGGCACGCGAACGCGGCTATGGCCCAGGGCGCTTTAGCTTCAACGTGGCCGCAGGCTCAGGCGGTGGCCGCTGCGAAGCTTGCCAAGGCGACGGCATGGTCAAAGTGGAAATGCACTTCTTGCCCGACGTGTACGTGCCTTGCGATGTGTGCCACGGCTTGCGCTACAACCGCGAAACGCTGGAGGTCATGTACAAAGGCAAAAACATCGCGCAGATTTTGGACCTCACGGTTGAAGCTGCGCTGGTGTTTTTCAATGCCGTGCCCAACATCGCGCGCAAGCTACAAACCTTGATGGATGTGGGCTTGTCGTACTTGCAACTCGGCCAAGCCGCCACCACCCTCTCAGGCGGTGAAGCGCAACGCGTGAAGCTGGCCTTAGAGCTGAGCAAACGCGACACAGGCCGCACGCTCTACATCTTGGACGAGCCCACCACCGGCTTGCACTTTGCCGACATTGCATTGCTGCTCAAAGTGCTGCAACACCTGCGTGATGCGGGCAACACCATCGTCATCATTGAGCACAACCTCGACGTCATCAAAACCGCCGACTGGCTGATCGACATGGGGCCCGAAGGAGGCAGTGGCGGTGGCACGGTAGTGGGCGTGGGCACGCCCGAAGACTTGGCAGCCAACCCTGCCAGCTTTACCGGCAAGTACTTGAAACGTTTGCTGCACAACTGAGCGTCAGCTTAAAACAAGTCGAAGGCCTGCGGTCTAAGCCTTGCATGGCCTGCTAACCGTGGGCCAACGCGGCATTACTCGCGCTTAATGCTGATGTCCGTGTGTCCCATGCACATGGCGGTGGGCAATTTCTTCCGCCGTTGCCGCGCGTACCTCGGTCACGGTGCAGCGAAAACGCAAAGCTTGCCCTGCCAACTCATGGTTGCCATCCAAGTGCACCTCAGGGCCTTTGATCTTCATCACGTTGAACACACGTGGCTGGCCGTCATCGCCCGCGCCTTGCAACTGGCCGCCCACTTTCACGCCGGGTGGAAATTCTGATTTAGGAATCACGCGCACCAACGACTCGTCGCGCTCGCCAAAAGCATCTTCTGCGCTCAAATCCAACGTCAAGGCAAAGCCCACCGGTTGGTCATTGAGCGCGGCTTCGACCTTGGGGAAAATGTTTTCATAACCACCGTGCAAATAAGACAAGTGTCCCGAATCCAAAGGCTTGCCTGCGGGTGTGGTGACTTGGTATTTGAGGGTGACAGCAGTGTCTTGGGTAATGCGCATGGCTTAGCTTTGAATGAAAAGCCCAATTGTCCACGACCTCGCAGGTGGCACGCCGTCAAGCCTTACCATTCACCCCCATGAAACTTGTGATCCGTGCCTTCTTTAAAACCTTGCGCTTGGTGCTGGGCCCCGTCATGTTGATCAAAGAGCGCCTCACGCAACCCCAAGGCGTGCAACGCTCGCCCGAGGCACAAGCCAGTTTGGACCAGCAATGCCAAAGCTTGGCGCTGTACCAGTTCAACACCTGTCCGTTTTGCATCAAGGTGCGCCAAGAAATGCGACGCCTGTCGTTGCCGATTGAAAAGCGTGATGCGCAACACAACACCGCCAACCGCGACGAACTGCTGCAAGGCAGTGGCTCCACCAAAGTACCTTGTTTGAAAATCTCGCAAACGAACGGTGAAGTGCGCTGGCTGCAAGACTCGAATGCCATCGTGACTTATTTGCGTGAGCGCTTCGCCACGCCAGCAGCGTAAATTTTTGCCCCTGTTAACGCACAACACGCCACATGGAAACCGAGCTCAAACTCAACCTACATGCGCACGATGTGCCTGCGTTGTTGGCGCACCCGCTGCTAACCGCGCCTGCCAAAGTGCAACGCTTGCTCAACACCTACTTTGACACGCCCGCGCTCGATTTGAAGCAACGCCGCATGGCTGTGCGCGAACGTTTGGCGGGCGAGCAGTGGTTGCTCACCGTCAAGACGGCTGGCAAAAGCGAAAACGGATTGTCACGCCGCCAAGAGTGGGAAGCACCCACCACGCCCGGCGCGTTGGACTTTGCAGCGCTGGTGGATGACGCTGAATTGGCTACATCGCTGATGGCTTTACGTGCCAATTTAAAACCGCTATTTCGCACTGACTTTGAGCGACACAGCTGGATCGTGACGCACCACGGTGCACGCATTGAAGTAGCGTTAGATCAAGGCGACATCACCGTGCCGGGCACGGCGTTGAGCGAGCCAATTTTGGAATTGGAGCTAGAACTTTTAAACGGCCCCGATGCTGCTCTGCATGCACTGGCCGAGGCGCTGCGTCAAACCGTGCAAGGGGGCATTGCGCTCACCCCGTCAGACACCAGCAAAGCGCAACGCGGCATGGTGTTGTGGGCACAAGCCCCGCGCCACTGAGCGAGGATCACGCAACGAAAGCGTTAGGTCGCTTTCGCAGCCTGCAAAGTCTCACGCGTTTGCAACGCCACACGACGCGCAGCTTCTGCAAAATCTGCACCCTTAGACGCATACAACACCGCACGCGATGAGTTGACGATGATGGGGCCGGTGGTCGTATCACCGCTCACACGCAAACCCGCTTTGACCGTGGCCACGGCGTCACCCCCTTGTGCGCCCACGCCCGGAATGAGCAAGGGCACGGTCGGTGCAAGTTCACGCACACGTTCAATCTCTTTGGGGTAGGTCGCGCCCACCACCAAACCAAGTTGACCATTGAGGTTCCAAGGGCCTTGGGCCAGTTTGGCAATGTGTTCGTACACACGAGGCTGCCCGTCGACCGAGGCGAGGTGTTGGTTTTGCAAGTCGTCACCGCCGGGGTTGGACGTGCGGCACAGCAAGAACGCGCCTTTGCCGTGGTACTTCAAATAGGGCTGCACCGAGTCCCAGCCCATGAAGGGCGAGAGGGTGACAGCATCTGCACCGTAGCGCTCAAATGCTTCGATGGCGTATTGCTCGGCGGTGCTGCCAATGTCACCGCGCTTGGCGTCCAAGATGATGGGCACATGAGGTGCCACACGGCGCATGTGTTCCATCAAACGCTCCAACTGGCCTTCGGCGCGGTGCGCCGCAAAGTAAGCAATTTGGGGTTTGAAGCTGTTGACCAAATCAGCCGTGGCATCCACGATGGCGGCGCAAAAGTCGTAAATCTTGTTGGCGTCACCCTTAATGTGATCTGGGAACTTGGTCGGTTCTGGGTCAAGGCCCACGCAGAGCATGGAATTGTTTTGGCGTTCTGCAGCGCAGAGCATGTCAAGGAAGGTCATGCGGTGATTTTAGAAGGCTTACCATGCACCCCATGTCTGCCCTGCCCAAGCTCACGCGCCGCCAACTTTGGACCCTCATCACCCTCACTTTGGTATGGGGCTTGAACTGGCCCATCATGAAATTCGGCGTCACAGGTTTTCCGCCGCTCACGTTTCGCAGCTTGTCGATGTTGATTGGCTTGCCTGTGCTGGGCTTGGCACTGGTGCTGATGAAAATCCCGTTTCGTATCCCACGTGAGCACTGGCGCGAGCTGTTCACGTTGGCCCTATTTAATATGTTTGTTTGGCACGTGTTGGTGATTTTGGCGTTGCCCATGTTGTCAAGCGGACGCGCCGCCATCTTGGGCTACACCATGCCCATCTTCTCGGCCATCTGGGGTGTGATTTGGTTTAACGCACCTTTACGTGCGCGGCAGTGGCTGGGCGTACTGGCTGCAGGCATTGGTGTGTTGCTGCTGTTGTGGAATGAACTCAGCCACCTCTCTGGCCAACCTGTGGGTGTGCTGATGGTGTTGGTCGCGGCATCCACATGGGCTTATGGCACGCAACGCTTGCGTCACACGCCCATGCCTGTGCCGACGCTGACCATCGCGTTTTGGATGACCGCGATGACCACGGTACTGCTCACCGTTTTAGCTTGCGTGTTTGAGCAAGACGGCTGGTACATGCCAACGCCAAGCACACAATGGTCGATTCTTTACAACGCCTTGGGTGTGTTCGCGTTTGCGCAAGCTGCGTGGCTCACCTTGGCGCGAGGCTTGCCGCCTGTGGCCTCTACCTTGAGTGTGATGTTCATCCCCGTGTTGGGTGTGTTCAGTGGGGCGTGGTGGCTGGGCGAGGTGTTGCACTGGCAGGACTGGACAGCGGTGGCGCTGATGGTGGTGGCCATTGCATCGGTGTTGTGGCCTGCGCGGTCTGCTTAGGCAGAACCTCTGACGTGCGCCATGGCCAAGCACAAGTCGGCCCAAACTTTGGCTTTCTCGGGCAAGTTGCGCAACACATAAGCGGGGTGATACGTCACGACCACCGGCACATCGTGGTAGCTGTGCACGCGGCCACGTAGCTTGCCCACAGGCGTGCTCTCGACATCGGCCACGGTGTCACGCAAAAGGGCCTGCACCGCAAAGCGGCCCATGGCCAAAATCATTTTGGGTTTGAGCAAGGCCACTTGACGCTCTAAGTACGGCAAGCATTGCGCGACTTCTTCGGGTCGCGGGTTGCGGTTCCCCGGTGGGCGGCACTTGAGCACATTGGTTATGTAAACGCCACCTCCCGCGTCGGTGCGTGCCCCTGTGCGTGAGAGCTTCATCGCACCCAACATGTTGTCGAGCAGCTTGCCCGCTTGGCCCACAAACGGTTCGCCTTGGCGGTCTTCTTCCTCACCTGGAGCTTCACCCACGATGAGCCAATCGACCTGCGGCGTTTCACCCTCAGGCACAGATCCACCCACGCCAAATACGATGCTTTGGCGCGAGCCACACAAGGTACAAGCTTGGCAGCCAGACACCGTGCTGTGCAAGATCGACCAGTCCATTTGGTCAATGCCTTCGGGGCGTTGGATGACGATGGGAACAGGTTCAGCCTTGGCCACCACCGGCGCTGGCATGTGACGTGTCGTTTGCTCGTAGCCTGCTGCGTTGGCAATCGCTTGCGTAGCCAGTTCGCTGGCCGCAGCAAAGCTTTGTGCTTCTTGCGCGTGGGCTTGCATCACCGCGTCTGCAGGGACAGAAGCGGAGGTGTCGACCGTCAAGGTTTCCACCGAAGGTGGAGCCATCACCGCCGCCTCAGACATGGGCGACCACACGCGCACGCCCATCTCGGCGAGCATGGCGCGTTGACGTTTGTCCAAGTGCAAGGTGTGGGTCATGGGGCGATAGCTTACAACGTCATAGACATGACCACTGCGTGCTCACGTTGGCCGTGATCGGCGGGGTAATAGTTTTTGCGCTCGCCCACACGACGGTAGCCATAACGCTCGTACACCTGCATGGCGCGGGCGTTGCTCACGCGCACTTCCAGCCATAGGCATTGGGCGTTGCGCTCTCGTGCCCACAGCGCCAGCGCGTCGAGCATGAGCACGCCGTAGCCTTGCCCCTGAAACTCGGGCGCGACGGTGATATTGAGCAAGTGTGCTTCTTCCACACCCTCCATCGCCACAAAGTAGCCAATCAAGGTGTCGCCACCCATGAGCGCCAACAACTGATAGTCCGATGTGATGCAGTCCGCAAAATTCCCCCGCGTCCACGGATGAGCATAGGCGCTGGTTTCAATGCGCATCACGTCATCGAGCCACGCTTCGGTGAGCGGCTCTAAACGAACTTCAGGTTTTGAAACAGCGGTCATCCAGCGATGGGCAAAAAGTTAAAGCGGGTTTGGTGTTGGTGCAGCTTGCACAAGTTGTGCCGCTTTGATTTGCATACGCTCGTCCGTGGTTTGCGCCACTTTGTCGCGGATGTAAAGCGGCAGTGCTTCTTCGGGCGGCACGGATTGGCCCGCCGCCCATGCAGCAGGCGCGAGGCGCAATAACGCAGCAGCGGTGGGTAAGGCCATGCGTTGCGTGGCCGTGAGAGCCGCGGGCCAGCGACCTGCATACACAGGCCACGCATTGCCTGCAGCGATGAAGCTGTCTTGCGTCCAGTCGGCAGGCCAATGCAAAGTTTCTGGGGCTTGCAACTCAGCAGCTCGGACGCACTGCCAAGTGCCTTGCATGGGTTCAGGCTTGAATTCATACGCCGCCACATACACCTGCTCCATGCGCGCATCCATCACGGCCAACACGCGGGTCACGGGGGCGTCACCCGCAGCTTCAGCTGATAGGCGCGCCTCTTCGGCCACCGCCAGCAAGGTATCAATGGGCAACACGGGCAAGTCAGCCCCAAAGGCCAAGCCTTGCGCCACCGAACACGCGGTGCGCAAGCCCGTGAACGCGCCGGGGCCTCGGCCAAACACAACCGCCTGCAAATCCGTCAAGGCCAAGCCTGCCTCTTTCAAGAGTGCCAAGGTTTGCGGAATCATGTGCGTTGACGTGAGCGGCCCACCGGCGCTGGTGTGCGTCCATGTCTGTGCGCCGCAAGACACGGCAAGGGAGAGGGTGTCGGTGCTGGTCTCTAAAGCCAGCCACTGGTTGGTGTGCATGGGCTGATTATCCCAGCCGTGATAATTTGCCGATGGACACTTTGCACACCCGCCGCTTGCCTAGCGCAAAACCCGCAACAGCCCTGACACTCAGCGCATCCGCATGCTCGGCACAGTTAGATAGCCCTCGCTCAATGCCACGCCAAAAGTCAGTCACTTTCAGCTGGCGTGGTTGGCTTGGCCTCGTATTGGTGGCAGCCTCGTTACACGCTCACGCAGCCCCAAGTTCAAAAGCCGTGCGCAGCGAACCACCCAAACACACGGCGGGGGATATCGGTCAGTTACCACCCGAGGTACTTGCAGCACTGCAGCGTGCCAAAGTTCCGAGCGACAACTTTCATGTGATGGTGGTCGACACGCAAGCCACCAGCACGCCACGCCTGAGCCACCAAGCCCAAGTGCGCGTGAACCCCGCTTCGCTGATGAAGCTGGCCACCACCACGGCAGCGCTTGACACACTCGGCCCCGCCTTTGTATGGCGCACGCCGGTGTATGTGGATGGCCCCGTACGCGACGGCGTACTGCAAGGGAATGTCTACATCAAAGGCAGCGGCGATCCACGCTTTGTGGTGGAGCGTTTGTGGCTACTCATGCGCCGGCTGCAAGGCCTGGGCATTCACAAAATTCAAGGCGACATCGTGCTCGATCGCAGCGCATTTGATGTAGCGGCACGTGATGCAGGCAGCTTTGATGGCGAGCCGCTGCGCCCCTACAACGCCGCACCTGATGCGTTGCTGCTCAACTTCAAATCGCTACTCATTCAATTGGTGCCCGACCGCGCCGCCAACGTGGCGCGTGTGCAAATTGAGCCACCGCTGGCGGGCGTGCAATTCCCCGCCACTGTGCCGCTGAGCAATGGCGACTGCAGCGACTACCGCAGCGCCTTGCGCGCCGACTGGACAGACCCCGCACGCATACGCTTTGCAGGCAACTTTCCTGCGGTGTGTGGCGAAAAAATGTGGCCGATTGCCTACGCCGCGCCTCAGCAATTTGCGCAACGCGCTGTCGCCGGCATGTGGCAACACGTTGGCGGCCACTTGAGCGGCCAAGTACGCGAAGGCACTGTGCCCACCAACGTGCAGCCCACCTTCCAAGTGGAATCAGCCAGCTTGGCCGAGACCATTCGCGACATCAACAAATACAGCAACAACGTGATGGCACAGCATGTGTTCCTCACGCTAAGCCAACAGCAGCGCGGCGTGGGCAGCTTTGACGCGTCACGCGAGCTGATGCAGCGCTGGTGGCGCGAACGCGTGGGCGGTGATGTGCCCACGTTTGACAACGGCTCTGGCCTGAGCCGTGAAGAACGCATCAGCGCACAAGCCCTCGCACGTTTGCTGCAAGTGGCCTGGGCCTCGCCCACCATGTCTGAGCTGATGAGCTCGCTGCCTGTCACAGGCCTAGACGGCACGATGAAGCGCAGCAAAGCACAAGCCAGCGCCCACTTGAAAACCGGCAGCTTACGCGATGTGGCCGGCGTGGCGGGCTATGTAGACACCGCCAGTGGCAAACGCCTGGTGGTGGTGGCAATCTTGCACCACGCCAACGCCAATGCCGCACGACCTGCGCTGGACGCAATGATTGACTGGGCGGGCAAACAACCCTGATTTTTGAAAGCCGCGCATGAACTACACCGAATGGATCGGCTACGCCGCCGCCAGCCTGACCACTGCGAGCTTTGTGCCGCAAGCGTGGCTCACCTTCAAAACGCGTGACGTCGGCGGTATTTCATTGGGGATGTACAGCGCGTTCACGCTCGGCGTAGCGCTGTGGTTGCTTTACGGCGTGCTGATTGAAGCGTGGCCCGTGGTGATTGCCAACTGCATCACACTGGCCCTAGCGGCCAGTATTTTGATCATGCGCTTGCGATTTGGGCGCAAGGCAAAAGCTACTGATTAACGCCAGCCGCGGGCTGTAACGTTATACATGTATTGAGCAATCCAACGATTACCCGCTGGCGTTGGATAGACGCTGTCAGCCAAAAAATACAAATCCGGATTATTGGCACCGACCGCGCAACCACCAGTTGATCCGGCACCACAATATGGCGTATTGGTGTTGGTCGCCCAATTGGGGAAAAGTGCCGCAGGTCTATCGATATTGGTCAATCTAGCGATATCTGTATATTGAGACAATCCGGCCGACACAGTCGAATTGAAAGCGACCAAATCATTATCAATAGCAACCGATTTGTCTACAACCTGCATCAGCAAAATATGCGTTGCTCCTTTGGCCCTCAGTGCGTCAAGAGCGGTCTTCAACCCGTTTAGGTAATTAGTTGCTCCAGCGCTGCCACCGGCAAGGTAGTCTGCCGTACCTGAGGTGATGACGATCAAATCAGAAGCCTGCAATGGACCCAATGCACTGACTTGTGCATTCAAGTGAACAACCGTTGAGTTTCCGGTTGCGACCGAACTCTGCACAGTCGACACACCAAAAAGCGTTGCCACTTGCTGGACCACTGTCGACACACCAGTTGTACCGCGAACCGTATGCTGAGTTGCCGTCATATCGTTGTGAGCATCCCCCAAACCAATCACCCGCGTCGGCTTAAACGGATCAGTCGTACTGCTAGATCCACACGCTGATAAGACCGCTGCCACAAGGAGTGTGGACAGGGCTTTGAGGGTTCGGCTAAAGATTGGGTTCATCACAGGCTCTCTTTTGAGTACCGCATTAGTTTAACGAGTTGGCGCGGCGGCCCGCGTCAAGCGGTCTCGCACGCCGTCCCATTCTGGGGTGAGGGGTGGGGTTTCAACCCAAATGTGCGCCACGCCTTGAGCGTCAAAGCTGCGCAATTGGGCAAACAGTTGGTGGGCACAGTCTTGCGCCGAGGCTGGCATGGGCTGGCATTTGAACTGATGCGCATGGGCTGCGGGCACTTGGACAGAGCTACGCGTCCACACAGCAACCGCGGAATGGGGGGCTGCATAAACATCCATCGCTTGTTGAAGATCGGCCAATGACATCAGCTGCACCTTGGCCGCGGGGGCGTAGTGCGATTCCAAGGTGCCCGATGCACGTGGCGCATCGGCTTGCGGCTTTTCTGGCGTCACCACCGGCACGCCACACGATTGGCTGAGCTGCTCAGGGGTAAGCACACCAGGGCGCAACAGCACGGGCAGACCACGCGTGCAGTCGACGATGGTGGACTCGATGCCCACATCACATGCGCCGCCATCGATGATGAGCAATCCTTCACCAAACTCACCCGCCACATGTGCTGCGGTGGTGGGGCTGACGCGGCCAAACAAATTGGCGCTGGGTGCAGCCACACCGTACACGCCTAAATTTTGGGCTGCTTGCAAGACAGCGTGTGCAACCGGATGTGAGGGGCAACGGACACCCACCGAGTTTTGCCCACCGGCAGCGGCAGCGGCCACTTCGTGGCGGCGCGGCAGAATGAGCGTCAAGGGGCCGGGCCAAAACGCATCCATCAAGCGCTGCCCGAAGTCTGGAACGCTGGCGGCAAAACGCGTTACCTCTTGGGCGCTGGCCACATGCACGATGAGTGGGTGGTTCGCAGGTCGGCCTTTGGCTTCAAAAATTTTGGCCACGGCTTGGTCGTTGCCCGCATCCGCAGCTAGGCCGTACACCGTCTCGGTGGGCAAGCCCAACAGCTCGCCGCGCTGCAAAGCTTGAGCAGCAGCGGCAATTGAGCTGGGGAGTTGGCCGTCGAGAGTCATGGAACTGTGCCGTGTGAAAACCTGCGCCCTCAAGCGAAGGCTTGTGCTTGCAGGGCTGAAATTTGCATCATCAAAACGGTGCAATACCCAAAATTGCTGCAGCCTGCAAAGCAACTTGGCGAGCGTCTTCGGGCGTGGCAGCCGTGATGTTGAGGTGGCCCATCTTGCGGCCCTTGCGTGCTTCGCGCTTGCCATACAAGTGCAAGTGCGTGCCAGGCAGCACCAGCACTTGCGCCCATGCGGGTTCGGTCTGCGTGTCACCGTGGGTGAACCACAAGTCGCCCAACAAATTGAGCATCACCGCAGGACTGTGTTGGCGTGGTTGCGTGAGCGGCAAGTCGGCCATGGTGCGCACTTCCAATTCAAACTGCGACACGTCACACGCATCTTGGCTGTAGTGGCCGCTGTTGTGTGGGCGAGGTGCGATTTCGTTGACGACCAACGAGTTATCGGCCAACACAAAAAACTCGACGCATAACACGCCCACGTAGTTCAGCTCTTGGGCCACGGCTTTGGCAGCCGTGATGGCTTGACTCGCCAGTGCCTCGGGCACGTTGCCAGCAAACACCTCGGTCACAGCCAAGATGCCATCGCGATGCAGGTTGCGTTGCACGGGCAAATTCACCATCGTGCCATCGCGAGCACGCGCCACGATGACCGAGCACTCGCTGGCCAAGGACAGCATTTTTTCAAGCACGCAAGGCACTTGGCCCAACTTGACCCAACCGGCGTTGAGCTCGTCACGCGTGCTCACGCGCGACTGGCCTTTGCCGTCATAGCCCATGCGGGAGGTCTTCAAAATGCCGGGCAACAAGCTGTCGCTCACAGCAGCCAATTGCTCCGCAGTGTCAATAACGGCATGCGGGGCCACAGGCACGCCGCACTTCACAAAATGGGCTTTCTCACGCGCCCGGTCTTGAGCCACAGCCACGGCAGACGCAGCAGGCGACACGGGCATGTGCGCAGCAAGTTGCGCCAGCGCATCGGCCGGCACGTTCTCAAACTCGGTAGTCACGGCTTGGCAGGTAGCAGCGAGTTGCTTTAAGCCAGCAACGTCTAAATAGTCGGTGTGAATATGGCGGTGACTCACCAGCCCTGCAGGGCTATGTGCATCCGGGTCGAGCACTGCCGTGTTGTAGCCCATGCGTTGCGCTTCGTGCGCCCACATGCGGCCCAACTGACCACCGCCCAGCACGCCCAAGGTAGAGCCGGGAGGCAAAGGTTTCAGCGTGGCGCTCATACGGGAGGCAAAGCCATGTTGCGGGCCACTTCGGTTTGGGCCACGCGGAAAGCTTGCAACTTCTCAGCCAAAGCCGCGTCAGTCGATGCGAGCAACGCCACAGCAAACAAAGCCGCATTGGCCGCGCCTGCATTGCCAATAGCAAAGGTCGCCACCGGAATACCTTTGGGCATTTGCACAATGCTGTGCAACGAATCCACGCCTTGCAAATGCTTGCTCGCCACGGGCACGCCCAGCACGGGCACGATGGTTTTGGCAGCGATCATGCCGGGCAAGTGCGCCGCGCCGCCTGCACCCGCGATGATGGCGCGCAAGCCACGACCTTGGGCGCTTTCAGCGTAGGCAAACATGTCGTCAGGCATGCGGTGCGCTGAAACAACGCGGGTTTCAAAAGAGACGCCAAATTCTTGGAGAATCTGGGCTGCATGTTGCATGGTGTCCCAATCCGAGTTGGAACCCATGACGACACCGACTTGGCACTGGGTCATGATGTGGCTGTGTGTGAGCAAAAACGAATTTTAAGACGGGACCCCCATGATTGATGTGACGATGGCAAATTTCGAGACCGATGTG
>JACCDV010986110.1_pt1 | contig 13742 bp, 11 predicted proteins | sample 7446131 | NCBI WGS metagenome assembly JACCDV01 (sample SAMN15323448, study PRJNA562643) | freshwater metagenome | isolation source: river surface water | place: USA:Blue River Watershed | collected 2017-08-17 | reverse complement strand
TGCCCGGCAGCTACCCCTACACCGCAGGCACGTTTGCGTTCAAGCGCGAAGGCGAAGACCCCACCCGCATGTTTGCGGGCGAAGGCGACCCCTTCCGTACCAACCGCCGCTTCAAGTTGGTGAGCGAAGGCATGGACGCCAAGCGTTTGTCCACCGCGTTTGACTCGGTCACGCTCTACGGCAACGACCCCAATCCACGTCCAGACATTTACGGCAAAGTGGGCAACTCAGGCGTGAACGTGGCCACGCTCGACGACATGAAAGTGTTGTACGACGGCTTTGATTTGTGCAACCCCACCACCAGCGTGTCGATGACCATCAATGGTCCCGCGCCTTCCATCTTGGCGATGTTCATGAACACCGCCATCGACCAAAACATCGACAAGTTCAAGAAAGACAACGGCCGCGAACCCACCGAAACTGAAACCGCCAAGATCAAAGAGTGGGTGCTGCAAAACGTGCGCGGCACCGTGCAAGCAGACATCTTGAAAGAAGACCAAGGCCAGAACACCTGCCTCTTCAGCACCGAGTTTTCACTGAAGGTGATGGGCGACATTGCCCAGTACTTTGTGCACAACCAAGTTCGCAATTTCTACAGCGTGTCGATCAGCGGCTATCACATCGCAGAAGCAGGTGCGAACCCGATTTCGCAATTGGCATTCACTCTGTCCAACGGCTTCACGTTTGTCGAAGCCTACTTGGCGCGTGGCATGCACATTGACGATTTCGCGCCTAACTTGAGCTTCTTCTTCAGCAACGGCATGGACCCCGAATACACTGTGATGGGCCGTGTGGCGCGCCGCATTTGGGCGGTGGCCATGAAAGAGAAATACGGCGCGAACGAGCGCTCACAAAAGCTCAAGTACCACATCCAAACTTCGGGTCGCAGCTTGCATGCGCAAGAGATTCAGTTCAACGACATCCGCACCACGCTGCAGGCGCTGATTGCGATTTACGACAACTGCAACAGCTTGCACACCAACGCGTTTGACGAAGCCATCACCACCCCCACCGAAGACTCGGTGCGTCGCGCCATGGCGATTCAGCTCATCATCAACCGCGAGTGGGGCTTGGCCAAAAACGAAAACCCCAACCAAGGCGCGTTCATCATCGAAGAACTCACCGAACTGGTGGAAGAAGCCGTATTGGCCGAATTCGAAAAGATTGCCGAGCGCGGCGGCGTGTTGGGCGCCATGGAAACCGGCTACCAACGCGGAAAAATTCAAGACGAATCGATGACCTACGAGATGCTCAAGCACACCGGCGAGCTGCCCATCATCGGCGTCAACACCTTCCGTAACCCGCATGGTGAGCAAGTGATGGACAAGCTGGAACTGGCCCGCTCCACCGAAGAGGAAAAGCAAAGCCAGCTCAAACGTTTGAACGACTTCCACACCCGTCACAAGGCCGAAGCTGAGGTGCAACTCAAGCGCCTACAGCAAGCCGTCATCGACAACGCGAACGTGTTTGAAGTGATGATGGATGCCGTGCGTGTGTGCTCACTCGGTCAAATCACCAACGCCTTGTTTGAGGTGGGCGGTCAGTACCGTCGCAACATGTAATTGCCCTTGTGACGAGCGCTGTCATGAACTGACACAAAGCGCTCGTAACATCGGGGCATGAGTATTCGCCCCCCTTTTACTGCCCCCACCCGCCACACCGATGCGGACAGCGCTCTGACGCAAGTACAAGCGCTGTACCAAACGAGCCTTGACCACTTGCGCCATGCCATGCGCGAGTTTGTAGAAGGTAAGCAGTTTGAACAGCGTGTACAAGCGTTCTACCCGTTTGTGCGGATCCACACCAAGACAGGCGCACTGCAAGCCAACAGTGAAGGTGCGGGCCTGAGCTACGGCTTTGTGGCAGAGCCCGGTCGGTATGAGACCACCCTCACGCGCCCCGACTTGTTTGCGGCGTACTACCGCGAACAGTTTCGGCTGCTGCTTCAAAACCATGGCGGCAGCTTAGAGGTGGGCGTGAGCCACCAACCCATCCCCGTGCATTTTTCATTCGCAGACCACGACCATGTGGAAGGCGAAATGAGCGCAGAGCGCCGCCAGCTGATGCGCGAGGTGTTTGACCTGCCCGATCTCACTGCGATGGACGATGGCATTGCCAACGGCACATTTGAAGCCAAGCCCAACGAGCCACAACCTTTGTCGCTCTTCACCGCCGCGCGCATGGACTATTCGCTGCAGCGCTTGCGCCACTACAGCGGCACCAGCCCCGAGCATTTTCAAAACTACGTGTTGTTCACCAACTACCAGTTCTACATCGACGAGTTTGTGCGCTTAGGACATGAAGCCATGCAAGACCCCCACAGCGAATACATCGCGTTTGTAGAGCCTGGTAATGTGGTCACACGCCGCGTGGGCTTATCCGCAGAGGCCAATGACGCATTAGGCAACTTGCATTCGCCGGGCCGCCCCAAGAATGCAAGCGGCCCCCTCGGGGGGCAGGGAGCACACACAGTGAGCGACCGTGGGGGCAACACACCACCACCACGCCTGCCCCAAATGCCCGGCTACCACTTGGTTCGCTCAGACCACACGGGCATCACCATGGTGAACATTGGCGTGGGACCCGCCAACGCCAAAAACATCACCGACCACATCGCTGTGCTGCGCCCGCATGCATGGCTCATGCTCGGCCACTGCGCTGGCTTGCGCAACACACAGCAGTTGGGCGACTATGTGCTGGCCCACGGCTACGTGCGCGAAGACCACGTGTTGGACGAAGAGTTGCCGCTGTGGGTACCTATCCCCGCACTCGCCGAAATTCAAGTGGCGCTGGAACAAGCCGTGAAAGATGTGACGCAATGCCAAGGCGCCGAACTCAAACGCATCTTGCGCACAGGCACGGTGGCCAGCACCGACAACCGCAACTGGGAACTGCTGCCCACCCAAAATGCGGCTACCACCCCACAACGCCGCTTCAGCCAAAGCCGCGCGGTGGCACTTGACATGGAAAGCGCCACGATTGCCGCCAACGGTTTCCGATTTCGTGTGCCCTACGGCACGCTGCTGTGTGTGAGCGACAAACCACTGCACGGCGAAATCAAACTGCCGGGCATGGCCAACCACTTTTACCGCGAGCGCGTGGACCAGCACTTGCGCATTGGCATGCGAGCCGTTGAATTGCTGCGCCAGCAAGGGCCGGCGCAACTGCACAGTCGCAAGTTGCGTAGCTTTGCTGAGGTGGCGTTTCAATAAGCCGCTTATTTCAAGTCAATTGCCAAAAAAGAAACCGCCTCACTTGAGGCGGTTTTCACATTCGAGTGGTGCGGCTTTAAGCGTGGGCCGCGTCACCCATCTTCTCGCCCAAACGCACGCCTTGTGCGGCTTGCCACGCGGGGTTCAAAGCAATCGTGTTTTTGGGCCACAGCAACACCACAGTAGAGCCCAACAAGAAGCGACCCATTTCTTCACCCTGCTGGAGGCTGAGTTTGGGGTCGTCATATGTCCACTCACGCACCTTACCTGGGCGGGGTGGGTTCACCACACCGTGCCACGGTGTGGCCATGCTGCCCACGATGGTGGCACCGACCAGCACCAGCACATATTGCTTGGGCGCTTCACCAGCAGCTGCCGACATGTCAAACACGCAGACCACGCGTTCGTTGCGTGCAAACAAGCCGGGCACACCACGGGCAGTGGCGGGGTTGACCGAGAACAAATCACCGGGCACATGGATCATGCGGCGCAAGCGTCCCGCACTTGGCATATGGATGCGGTGGTAGTCCTTGGGGCTTAAGTAAATGGTGGCGAACTCGCCATCCGTAAACTGCGCGGCCAAGGTGGCGTCGCCACCCACCAGTGCCTGCGTGCTGTAACTATGACCTTTGGCTTGGAACACTTGGTCGCCGTCGATGTGGCCGAGTTGGCTGATGGCCCCATCCACGGGACACACAAAGGCGGCATTGGCCAAGGGACGTGCGCCGGGCTTCAAGGCACGGGTGAAGAAGTCGTTGAAGCACGCGTACTGCGTGATGTCGGGTTGTGCCGCCTCGTCCATATTGACTTGGTACTTGCCGACAAACCATTTGATGAGGGCATGTGTCCATTTGCCGCATTTCGCACGCGCCACAGCGCCCGCCAGCTGCGTGAGCAACTGTTTGGGCATCACATATTGGGAGAGAACAAATAAGGTATCAGACACAACATAGCCTTGTCATAAGTTGCATCGATTTTAGGCGGTCCACCACACGCGCTCGAGTGACACTTCTGGCTTACGCACTGACCACACGGAGGCACAATGTTGTGCCATGAGCACCTCACTTTTTGAATGCAATCAACTCGTCAAACGCTATGGCGAGAACAACGTAGTGAACGATGTGTCGTTCAGCATTGCCCCCGGCGAATGTTTGGGCGTCATTGGCCCCAACGGCGCAGGCAAAACTACCACGCTACGCATGTGCCTTGGTCTTGCACAGCCCGATGGCGGCAACATCCACGCCTTTGGTTTGTCGATGCCCGATGACGCACTGACCATCAAAGCGCGCCTAGGCGTGGTGAGCCAATTCGACACGCTCGACCCCGACTTCACCTGCGCCGAAAACTTACTGGTATTTGGCCGTTACTTCGGCATGAAGAAGACCGACATCCAAGCGCGCATTCCGCAGCTGTTGGAATTCGCCGCGCTCTCACACAAAGCCAACGCCAAACCGGGCGAGTTGTCGGGCGGCATGAAGCGGCGCTTGAGCTTGGCGCGCGCCCTCATCAACAACCCCGACTTGCTGCTGCTCGACGAGCCCACCACGGGTCTCGACCCTCAAGCCCGACACCTGATGTGGGAGCGTTTGCAACAACTGCTGCAACAAGGTAAGTCCATTTTGCTAACCACCCACTTCATGGATGAAGCCGAACGTTTGTGCAACCGCTTGTTGGTGCTCGACCACGGCAAAAAAATTGCCGAAGGCACGCCGCGTGATTTGATTGCACAACACCTAGAACCCGATGTGGTGGAGGTGTATGGCAACGGCGCACTGGCCTTGGTCGACAGCCCCATCGCAGCCTTGGCGCAACGCGTGGAGACCAGCGGTGAAACCGTGTTCTTCTACACCCAAGATGCGGCGCCACTGCTGCAAGCCCTCAGCGCCCACACAGGCCTGCGCACACTGCACCGCCCTGCCAACTTGGAAGATTTGTTTTTGAAAATGACCGGACGTCAGATCCGCGAGGAGGGATAAGCATGTTCCGTTTTTGGCCGGTTTTCTTACGCAACCTGTTGGTGTGGCGCAAGCTCGCCATTCCCAGCCTCGTGGCCAATATCGCCGAACCTTTGATGTGGCTCGTGGCCTTTGGCTATGGCTTGGGCGCCCTCGTGGGCGATGTCACCTTAGGCGACGACCAAGTGCCCTACATCTTGTTCTTGGCCAGCGGCTCCATTTGCATGAGCGCCATGAACGCCGCTACGTTTGAAGCGCTGTACTCGGCCTTCTCGCGCATGCATGTGCAAAAAACGTGGGACGGCATCTTGAACGCCCCCATGCGCCTAGACGATGTGTTGTTGGCTGAAATGCTGTGGGCCGCCTTTAAATCGCTCTTCACCATCACCGCCATCTTGGGTGTCATGGCGGCGCTGGGCATCACCCAAAGCTGGAAACTCTTGGCTGCGTGGCCCATCCTCTTGTGCGTGGGCATCACCTTCAGCTGCATCGCCCTCATCTTCAACGCGCTGGCCAAGGGCTATGACTTCTTCACCTACTACTTCACGCTGTTCCTCACCCCCATGATGTTCTTGAGCGGCGTGTTCTTCCCGCGCGATCAATTGCCCGGCCTCGTGCGCGACATCTCCGCGTGGCTGCCCCTCACCCAAGCCATCGCCTTGGTACGCCCCTTGTTCATGGATCAGTGGCCTACAAACCCAGCGCTGCACTTGGGCGTGTTAGCGGCATATGCATTGATAGGTTGGAAGATTGCGCTGCACCTGACGAAAAAGCGCTTTCGCACCTAACTCGCTGGAGCGTGAGAAATTGACCCACGTCAGCCAATTGCAACCCTTCCCCCGCTAACATTGTTTTTTTGATTCAACCAACAACAAGGATTTCCCAATGAGCATTCAAACCGTAGGCATCATCGGCGCTGGCACCATGGGCAATGGCATTGCACAGGCATGTGCCGTGTCTGGCGTGAACGTGGTGATGGTCGACATTTCTGACGCCGCTGTGGCCAAAGGCCTCGCGACCGTCTCTGGCAGCTTGGACCGTTTGATCAAGAAAGAAAAAATCACCGAAGCCGACAAAGCTGCGGCCTTGTCGCGCATCAAAACCAGCACCAGTTACGACGACCTCAAAGGCGCTCAGCTCGTCATCGAAGCCGCTACCGAGAACTATGACCTGAAGGTCAAGATCGTCAAGCAACTCGACGGCATGTTGGCTCCTGAAGCCATCATCGCGTCCAACACATCCTCGATCTCCATCACCAAACTCGCCGCTGTCACCACACGTGCGGATCGCTTCATTGGTATGCATTTTTTCAACCCCGTGCCCATGATGGCCTTGGTTGAAATCATCCGTGGTTTGCAAACCTCTGACGCCACGCACGCGGCCGTGCATGACCTCTCCACCCGCTTGGGCAAGAGCCCCATCACGGTGAAGAATGCACCCGGCTTTGTGGTCAACCGCATCTTGGTGCCCATGATCAACGAAGCCTTCTTTGTGTTGGCTGAAGGCGTGGCCACTGCAGAAGACATTGACGCGGGCATGAAGCTCGGCTGCAACCAACCCATCGGACCCTTGGCATTGGCCGACATGATTGGCCTCGATGTCTGCTTGGCTGTGATGGACGTGTACTTGCAAGAGTTTGGCGACAGCAAATACCGCGCGTGCCCGCTGCTCAAAGAAATGGTGGCGGCAGGTCACTTGGGCCGCAAGACCGGCAAAGGCGTTTACACCTACTGATACGTTTTGTAGCGCACATGAGAAAAGCCACCCGAGGGTGGCTTTTCTGTTTCATACAACCCAGAGGTTGGATTAGTCGGCGTACACGCCTGCGGCCTGAATGACAGGGCCCCACTTGGCGATTTCTGCTGCCACAAATTTCTTGTGCTCAGCAGCTTCAACACGCTTGTCAGTCACGACCACAGCACCCAAGGCTTGTTGCTTCTTGATGAATTCTGGGTCTTTCAACGCCGCCTTAAGCGCTTTGTTGATTTGAGCGGTCACGTCAGCAGGTGTGCCTTTAGGGGCATACAAACCGTGCCAAATGGTGACTTCAAAACCTTTGAGGCCAGACTCTTGCAAGGTTGGCAGGTCTTTCAGCGCTGGCGTTGTCAAACGTTTGTTGGTGGTCACAGCAAAAGCCTTGACGGTTTTGCCTTCAATTTGGCCTGTGGTGTTTGTAGTTTGGTCACACAACAAATCGATTTGGCCGCCCATGAGGTCGTTCATAGCAGGCGCCGTACCTTTGTAGGGCACAGTGGTCATGTCGACTTTCAAAGCGCTTTGGAACATCAAGCCGCACAGGTGTGAAGCAGCGCCCAAACCGGCATTACCCAAGTTGATCTTGCCTTTGTTTTGCTCGATCCAAGTCGCCAATTCTTTGTAGTTGTTGGCTGGCAATGTGGGACGGCCAATCAAGGTCATAGGCACTTCGTTGACCATGCCCAAGTATTCAAAGTCTTCCAGCGTGTTGTAGGGCAACTTGCGGTACAGGGTAGGCGATGTGGCCATGCCAATGTGGTGCAAGAAGATGGTGTGGCCGTCTTGAGGCGCTTTGGCAACTTTGTTGGCGCCAATCGTGCCACCAGCACCTGCGACGTTCTCAACCACCACGGCGCTGGCACCCAAGGGCTTGCGCATGGCTTCGGCCAAATCGCGTGCAACACGGTCAGTTGGACCGCCCGCAGCAAAAGGCACCACGATGGTGACAGGCTTGTCTTTGACGGGGTAATCGGCAGCGTTAGCGCCAGTCAATGTGGCCACAGCCAACACGCTCAATGCAAACAGTTTTTTCATGAAGTCTCCTTAATAACGGAACGCTAATTAGAGCCTATGACAGGCCCGTTGCACATCGGAAATTACGTATTTCCCCCTTTATGAAGGGAAATTGATGCAGCTCAAATTATTGATACGAGCGAGCGTCTTCGATGACTTTGCCATCATTGGGCAGACTGCCCACTGCAACAAAAGTTACATCCGCGCGGAGCTTGGTGATGTCACGCACGGCCTCGCCTATTTTTTGAGCCAAATCTTCCGCGGCCGCCGCCTCAACTTGGAGGCACATTTGGTCATTGGCCATCTCGCCGGTCACCACCAAGCGGGCACGTTGAATTTCAGGGAATCGTTTGACCACCTCAGCGACTTGTCCGGGATGCACAAACATGCCGCGCACTTTGGTGGTTTGGTCCGCACGCCCCATCCAACCTTTGATGCGCGTGTTGGTGCGTCCTGTGGGGCACTGCCCCGGCAACACGGCCGACAAGTCACCCGTACCGAAACGAATCAATGGGTAGTCGGGGTTGAGCGTGGTGATGACCAACTCACCCACTTCGCCTTCTGGCACAGGGTCGCCCGTGCCGGGGCGAACGATTTCAACAATCACGCCTTCGTCTAACACCAGGCCTTCGCGGGCTTCGGTTTCATAAGCAATCAAGCCTAAATCGGCTGTGGCGTAGCACTGATAACCAGCAATGCCGTGCCCCGCCAACCAGTCTCGCAAGCTGGGAGGAAACGCCTCGCCCGACACCAAGGCTTTGGTCACGCTGGGCAACTTCACGCCCATCTCGGCCGCTTTTTCCACAATGATTTTCAAAAAGCTTGGGGTGCCGATGTAACCCGCGGGCTTGAGTTCAGCCATCGCGCCCACTTGTTGTTCGGTCTGACCTGTGCCGCCTGCAAACACCGTGCAGCCAATGGCATGTGCGCCGGTTTCCATCATCGAACCAGCGGGTGTGAAGTGGTAGCTGAAACAGTTGTGCGCCAAATCGCCAGCGCGAAAACCTGCGGCGTAAATGGCACGGGCCATGCGCCAGTAATCAGGGCGTGCGCCTTCGGGTTCGTAAATGGTGCCGGGGCTGGCAAATACGCGAGGCATGGCTTTGCCAAAACCGATGGCGGAGAAGCCGCCAAACGCATTGACGCCTCGCTGGGCTTGTTGCTGAGCCAACAACTCGTACTTGCGAATCACGGGCAACTTGGCCAACGCTTCACGGCTGGTGATGCTCGCAGCATTCACACCGGTCAATGATTTGGCAAACGCGGGGGAGTTTTTTTGCGCATGCGCCACTTGCGCAGGCAAAGCGACCATGAGCGCGGCTTCGCGATCGGCAGGGCTGCGCGTTTCGAGCGCGTCGAAATGTGTTGACATTGTGCGGCCTCCCCTTATGCCAACCAACGCTTGCGGCGTTTGTAGCTCTTGGCGTCTTTGAAGCTCTTGCGCTCGCCGCCGCCCATGCCGAGGTAAAACTCTTTCACGTCTTCGTTGTTGGCCAAATCAGATGCTGCACCGTCCATCACGATGCGCCCCGACTCCATGATGTAGCCGTAGTCGGCATACTTCAAAGCCATGTTGGTGTTTTGCTCAGCAATGAGGAAGGTGACTTTCTCTTTTTCATTCAGGTCTTTGACAATGTTGAACACCTCTTCCACGATTTGTGGCGCCAAGCCCATGGAGGGCTCATCCAACAACACCATGTTGGGATTGGCCATGATGGCGCGGCCAATCGCGCACATTTGTTGCTCGCCACCCGAGGTGTAAGCCGCTTGCGAGGTGCGACGTGTTTTGAGACGTGGGAAGTAGTTGTACACCTTCTCGAGGTTGGCTTCAATTTCGCCTTTGCTTGTGCGCGTGTAGCTGCCTGTGAGCAAGTTTTCTTCAATGCTCAAGTGGGCAAAACAGTGACGACCTTCCATCACTTGCACCACGCCACGCTTGACCAAATCGGCAGGTGTGAGGTTTTCGATGCGCTCACCACGCAACTCAATGCTGCCCTTGGTCACGGCACCACGTTCGCCTTGTAACAAGTTGGAAATGGCACGCAAGGTGGTGGTTTTGCCAGCGCCGTTACCACCCAACAAAGACACGATGCTGCCCTCAGGCACATTGAGCGACACACCCTTGAGCACCAAGATGACGTGGTTATAAATGACTTCAATGCCATTGACGTTGAGAACGATGTTGTTGGCGCTCATAACTTACCTTGCTAAAAAAACGTTGTTGGGTTGACCAAACCGCAAGCCCCTGTGGAGCTTGTGGTTTGGCGACTCGCAAGAGTCGCCAAATCATCAGCCCAGTGGGCTGATGAAGTTCACAGGCTTACTGGCAATCAGCAGCTGTGCGACGTGTGAGTTTTTTCTCAGCAGCGTACTTGTCGGCGAACTGCTTGACCAAAGGCTTGATGATGGATTCATCGGCCTCGATCCAGTCAGATGTGAAGTTCCACTTTTTGCCATCCCATGTGTGCATACGAGCAGAACGTGAACCTTCGTGGTCCAAGCAAGACGTGCTGATGGGCTTCATCACGGTACCCAAGCCGAGCTTGTCGAGGGCTTTTTGGTCCAAAGCCAGGTTCTCAAGGCCCCAACGAATTTGTTCGCCAGTCATGACCTTGCCTTTGCCGTAACGGCTTTGTGCTTGACGCACGCCTTCCACAGCCAACGCAGCGCTGACCATACCGCGGTTGTAGAGGGTGGTACCCACTTCTTCCGCAGGGCCTGTGCCCATTTTCTTGCCGTGCACGTGGGTCTTGATGTCAGCAATGATCTTGCCGCCTTCGCCAGTCACGACCAAGCCGTTGTAACCTTTAGCAGCTTCGCCCACGTCCTTGACGTCTGGCTCAGCAGCTGACCACCAAATACCGTACATCTTTTCACGTGGATAGCCGGTGGCCACAGCTTCTTTCAACGCGGCTGAGTTCATCACACCCCAACCCCACAGCAACACGTAGTCTGGACGAGCTTGACGCACCTGCAACCAAGTGGCTTTTTGCTCGACGCCAGGGTGAGCCACGGGCAACAAGCTCAGCTCAAAGCCTTGCATCTTGGCGCGTTCTTGCAACAGAGCAATAGGCTCTTTACCGTAGGGGCTGTCGTGGTAAACCAAGGCGATTTTTTTGCCCTTGATGTTGCCACCTTCTTTTTTGGTAATGTGCTGCATGATGATGTCAGCGCCAGACCAGTAGGTGCCCATCAATGGGAAGTTCCACTTGAACACTTGACCATCGCTGGACTCTGAACGGCCATAGCCGCCAGTGATGAGCGAGTTCTTGTCGTTCGGTGCTTTTTCAGTCAAAGCGAAAGTGATGCCGGTCGACAAAGGTTGAAAAATTGAGCCTTGCGCCTTGCCTTTGAGTCGTTCGTAGCACTCCACACCGCGGTCAGTGGCATAGGCGGTGTCGCACTCTTCAAAAGAAATTTTCACGCCGTTGATGCCACCATCACGTGCGTTGATGACTTTCAAGTAGTCGGCGTAGCCATTGGCCCATGGCACACCGTTGGGTGCGTAGGCGCCTGTGCGGTAGGGCAGCACGGGGAAAAACTGCTCTTTGGCTTGCGCCTGAGCCGAGGTGGTGACCAACGCGCTGGTCAAACCAGTCGCGGCAACGGCCACTGCCATCATGAGGGAACGAATTTTCATTGAAGTCTCCTTAGAAAAATTATGCAAACACCGAACAAAACCAACTCAGTGAGGGAACGGCCACAAACGCAGCTTTTGCTTGCCCACACTCCACAACTTGGCCAAGCCATGGGGCTCGACGATCAAGAACCACACAATCAATGCGCCGAAGATCATTTGTTCGGCATGCGTCAAAGCCGCAGTCGTCACCTCAATGCCAACCAAGGCACCCAACGAAGGCAGAATCAAATTAATTGCAATCGGCAGCACCACGATGAACGCGGCACCAAAAAAACTGCCCATGATGGAGCCCATGCCCCCCAAGATGACCATGAACAACAACTGGAACGAACGGTCAACAGAGAACGCGGCTGGTTCCCATGAACCCAAGTAAACGAAAGCCCACAACGCACCAGCCACACCCACAATGAATGAGCTCACAGCAAACGCGCTGAGCTTGGCGTACATGGGGCGAATGCCAATCACGGCAGCGGCCACGTCCATGTCACGAATGGCCATCCACTCACGACCAATGGCACTGCGGACCAGGTTTTTAGCGAGCAAGCCAAACACGACCAAGATCGCCAAGCAGAAGGTGTATTTTTCAAAAGGCGTGTTGATCGGCATGCCAAACACTTGTAGATCAGCCACCGAGGCAGTGCCTGAAGCAGAGTCGTTGGTGAACCACTTGATGCGCAAGAACGCCCAGTCGCAGAAGAACTGAGCAGCCAAGGTGGCCACTGCCAAATACAGGCCCTTCACGCGCAAGCTAGGAATACCAAAGAACATCCCCACCAATGTGGCAAAGAAGCCACCGGTCAACAAGGCCACGATGAGCGGCATACCTTCGATGCGCACAAACATGTTGTAAGCGGCATAAGCCCCCACGGCCATGAAGGCACCTGAACCCAAAGAAATCTGACCGCAATAGCCCACCAAAATATTCACCCCCAAAGCGGCGAGTGACAAGATGAGGAAGGGAATCAAAATCGCGCGCAACATGTATTCGTCAGCGAGCATGGGCACGCCAATGAATGCAAACGCAATCAGCAGCAAGACGCCAATGCGATCTTGTGTGATCGGGAAGATTTGTTGGTCTTCCTTGTAGGTGGTTTTGAATTGACCGTTTTCTCTGTAAAACATGTTTCTTTTCCTTACACGCGGTCGATGATCTTCTCGCCGAACAGACCTTGTGGACGAACCAACAAGAATCCCAAGGCCAAGACATACGCAAACCAAATTTCAATGCCGCCGCCCACGTAAGGGCCGAGGAACACTTCAGACAACTTCTCGCCTACGCCAATGATGAGACCACCAATGATCGCGCCAGGCACAGAGGTCAACCCGCCCAAAATCACCACAGGCAAGGCGCGCAGCGCAACGGTGGACAACGAGAACTGCACGCCCAATTTAGAGCCCCAGATCATGCCAGCCACCAAAGCCACCACACCAGCCACGCACCAAACGATGACCCAAATGCGGTTCAATGGAATACCAATGGATTGAGCCGCCTGGTGGTCATCGGCCACAGCACGCAAGGCACGACCCGTGGTGGTTTTTTGGAAGAACACACTGAGCAAAGCCACCAGCGCCGCAGCGATGACCGCAGCCACCAAGTCTTCTTGGTTGATCATGATGCCGCCGTCAAACGTCGATTGCATCAACAGCAAAGGCTCTTTGGGCATGCCCACGTCGATTTTGTAAATGTCGCTACCAAAGATGGTTTGACCCATGCCATCGAGGAAGTAGGTGATGCCCAAAGTGGCCATCAGCAAGGTGGTGCCTTCTTGGTTGACCAAGTGACGCAACACCAAAAACTCAATCACCCAAGCCACCACAAACATCACTGCAGCAGCGCCTGCAAAGGCCAACAAGTTGACAAGCACAAAGTGGTCGATGCCGGTATAGGCTGGAATCCACTCGCCAAAGCGGGCCATGGCCAACGCGGCAAACAACACCATTGCGCCTTGAGCAAAGTTGAACACGCCAGAGGCTTTGTAAATCAGCACGAAGCCGAGGGCCACCAACGAATACAGCATGCCGGCCATGAGGCCGCCAAAGAGGGTTTCAAGAAAAAATCCCATGGTCTTGTCCTTAGTGTGAAGTGCCGAGGTAAGCGCTGATCACTTCCTCGTTGTTGCGCACCTCATCGGGGGTGCCGTCGCCGATCTTCTTGCCGTAGTCGAG
>JACCDV011298185.1_pt1 | contig 13750 bp, 13 predicted proteins | sample 7446131 | NCBI WGS metagenome assembly JACCDV01 (sample SAMN15323448, study PRJNA562643) | freshwater metagenome | isolation source: river surface water | place: USA:Blue River Watershed | collected 2017-08-17 | reverse complement strand
CCTTCACATGGTAGACCTCGAGGTCAACCTTGAGCTTTCCATAATCGCTTAGAAGCGCATAATCGCCGGAATCTGTAAATCTGTTCGCAGGTTCCGCTAGTGACCCAAAAACAGCTCCGCTGCTCAAGTGAACGTAAGGGACTGAATGCAAGTCGCAGGCCTTCAAAACCTTTGCATCGAAATCTAAGATGCCTTGCCTTACTTCCTTGGCCAAGCTGCCTCGATGGCCGCCGATTAGGTTGAGGACTAAATCAAAGCTGCCCGCTTCAAAATCGATGTAGTTAGACTGCCCACGTCCGGGATTGCGAGAAAAGACTGTTATGGCGTGGCCGCGACTGGTTCCGAACTGTTCGAGATCTTTGCCCAGAGGGCTTGTGGCTCCAAGAAGAGCGATGCGCGAGGGCTCTACCAGATCTTCCATGGAGCATGCCCATCAGACCAGAGGCCGTTCAAAATCCCCGCTTCTCGCTGGGTGTCCATCGGCTGCCAAAAGCCATCGTGGAAGTATGAATTCAACTCCCCCTCCGATGCCAGAGTCCGCAGCGGCCCCTCTTCAAGAATCGAGTCATCTTGCAGATACCTAAACACTTCGGGCTCCATTATGAAATAGCCAATATTAATCAACTCAGAGCTCTTTGGCTTTTCGAGGAACGATCTAACCCTTCCATCCGGGGTTGTTTCTACAATTCCAAACCGGCTCACAGGCCTCGTCGTGGTTAGCGTTGCAATTGCGTTAGACCTTTCATGGGACAGCACCAATGCCTTGAGGTCTACATTTGCGATGCCATCACCATAAGTTGCGAAAAACCTCTCCCCTTGGACATAACGTTCGATCCGCTTGATCCGGCCGCCTGTCATTGTTAGTGGTCCTGTGTCTGCGACAGTCACCTTCCATAGCTTCTCTTCTAAGGCACCGTGTAGTTCTATCGACCCTTGCCCCTCATAGGAAACGGTGAAATCCAAGCTCCTCGCTCGAAAGTTTAGGAAGTAATCGCGAATAACCTCCGCTCGGTATCCAGCACAGATGACGAAATCGTTTACGCCTTGAGAGGAGAGAATCTTCATGATGTGCCACAAGACGGGCTTACCGCCCACTTCAACCATAGGCTTCGGCTTAAACTCGGTTTCTTCCCTCATGCGAGTTCCGAGCCCCCCGGCAAGAATTACAGCTTTCATCCCAGCTTCCCCTAAGTCTTTCGCTTCGAGCGAGTATTCTTTCAAAAGTTACCTTAGATGATTCGATCAATTAGCCACCGGGGGGCGTTTTGCACCAAGTAGAAGATATCCTAAGCAAAGTAAGGAGCTTTGCGGAGGAAAAGTCGATTGCGCAAAAGTTTCTCCCAGGTCATAGCTTGGTTCCCGTCTCCGGGAAGGTTCTGGACGCGGATGACTATGTAGCGCTTGTTGAAAGCTCTTTGGATGGATGGCTCACCGCGGGGCGCTTTCATGAGGACTTTGAGCGATCCCTTGCCCGATATGTTGGTGTTCGCAACGCACTCTTTGTTAACAGCGGTTCAAGCGCAAACTTAGTCGCACTCTCAGCCCTAACGAGCCCAAAGCTTGGTAAACGCGCACTCAAGCCCGGTGACGAAGTAATCACAGTCGCAGCTGGCTTCCCAACGACGGTAAATCCAATAATTCAGAACCGGCTGATTCCTGTTTTTGTAGACATCGCGATTGGCACCTACGATGCCGTTATTGACCAAATACGTGAGGCAATTTCAACAAAAACTCGCGCAATCATGATGGCCCACACTCTTGGAAATCCCTTTGATGTTGATCAAATCAAGGAGATTTGTAAGGAGCACAACCTCTGGCTAATCGAAGACTCCTGCGATGCCCTCGGAAGTACATACGGAGGAAAAAGGACTGGAAGCTTTGGGGACACAGCGACCCTAAGCTTTTATCCTGCGCATCACATCACAACGGGTGAGGGCGGTGCGGTGTTTGTCAATAGCCCTCTGGTAAAGAAGCAAGTTGAATCCTTTAGGGACTGGGGACGCGATTGTTACTGCCCGACCGGCCATGACAACACGTGCTTCAAGCGTTTCGACTGGCAACTCGGTGACTTACCTAAGGGCTACGACCACAAGTACATCTACAGCCACATTGGCTACAACTTGAAGGCGACTGACATTCAGGCTGCGCTCGGGCTTTCGCAACTGAGGAAGCTGGACCACTTTGTTGCACGCAGAAAAGAAAACTTTCAAACCTTGAACAAAAGCCTTGCAGACATCGAATCCTTCATCATGCCAGAGGCGACGCCCAAATCAGACCCTGCTTGGTTTGGCTTCCCAATTACAATTCACCCGGACAGCAATGTGGATAGAACAGCGCTACTCAGACATTTGGATGAGAAAAAGATTGGGACCCGCTTGCTCTTCGCAGGAAACCTCTTGAAGCAGCCAGCCTATAAAGGCATCGAACACAGGGTAATTGGCAATCTTGAGAACTCCGACCTTGTGATGACAAACACCTTCTGGCTTGGAGTTTACCCAGGCCTAACGGAAGAAATGTTGACATATGTTAGTGATGTGATTCACGACTTCGTCGGGGGGTAAGAGTGCATTATTTCATAACGGGACATACCGGTTTCAAGGGCGCATGGCTCACCTTAATGTTGAAAGAGCTTGGACATGAGGTTTCGGGCTTGTCTTTAAGTGCACTCCCATCGAGTTTGTTCGAAAGAGCAAATCTCGAGACGGTAATGAAGCGCCACTACATCTCCGACATTCGCAATTTCCAAGGCCTAATGGCGGCCGTTCGAGAGACGGAGCCAGATTTCCTAATTCACATGGCAGCACAACCTCTAGTCCTCCGATCTTACGAGGACCCTATCGAGACGTACACAACGAACGTAGATGGTACGAGGAATGTGTTGGAGGTTTTATCTGCGCTCGATAAGGCACCTGTAACCCTGATTGTGACGACGGACAAGGTCTACAGAGATGATGGCAGAGGCTCCTACACGGAACGTGACTCCTTAGGAGGGCACGACCCATATTCAGCCTCAAAGGCAATGGCAGACATCATGAGTCAGAGCTGGGCTTCGACGAACCCAGATTTGAATCTTCGAGTCGCGAGGGCGGGGAATGTCATTGGAGCCTTCGATGTAAGTGAAAATCGTTTGATTCCGGATGCTATCGCGGCTCTTAGGAACAACGAGATTCTAGAAGTTAGAAATCATGAAGCGGTCAGGCCATGGCAGCATGTGCTTGATTGCCTTGCCGGCTACATCGCATTCATGCACCAGGCCCGGGTTGACCCAAACCTACCCTTGGCACTAAATTTCGGCCCAGACGAGACTAGCGTAAAAACGGTTTCATCTGTGATTTCCTTAGTGAGGTCAATACATCCACGGCTTGTCGTGACGGACTCGAAGTCGTCCGCAGGGCTGAAGGAGACCCAGCATCTAACTTTGGACTCTGCGCTGGCGCGAAACGTCCTCGGATGGAAAAGCCATTTGAGTTTTGAGGAGGCCGTCCTATGGAGCCTTGAAGAGTTGGGAGAAATAGATGCTCGCACCATAGCAGAGAAACAAATTCGAGATTTCCTTCTTAGGAGTGCTCTCAGTTGATATCAAACGGAGAAGTTCATGTTTTCCTCAGGGGTGGTCTTGGCAATCAACTTTTCCAGTACTCGACAGGACTGTCCTATTCGATTGCGCACGGGAAGCAGCTAGTGATTCGACCTGACTTACTCCCACCATCGCAGGATGACATAGGAGGCATATCTAGATGGCCAAACCAAATCTCCAAGTTTGCTCACTCTGGTGAACTCAGGCAGACTCGCCTCCAACCCCCCCATGCAACTAATCTTTTTGGGAAGAGTATGCAACTAATGAGAATGCTCGGAGATGTTGCGCCTAACCTTACGCAGAAGTTTGGCTGGCTGGCTGGCGAGAAATCAGTAACTTTCCCCGCTACAAGCACCGGAATCAGGTTGATTAACAGCTACGCCATAAACAAGATGATGGCCTGGGGGCTCCGGGAACATCTAGTGGCTGAGATTAGAAGCATTGTCAACCCCTCAAGAAAATTCGAAACCCTCAAGTCGGAGATGCTTTCGACTGAGCCGATAGTCGTCCACCTGCGACAAGGGGACTACCTTAACCTCAAGGAAACCTACGGCGAACTCACTTCAACCTACTTTTCAAGGGCGTTCAAGATCCTTAGAAACGTCGGCCATAGCCGTCCAGTCTGGCTTTTCACAGACGGAAGTCAAGTACTTCCATTACAGCTTGAGAAAGAAATCAACCCTAACAAAGTTATCGGCCCAGGTGAGCTATTGAGCCCCCTGGAGACACTTTGCCTAATGGGATATGGGCGATCCTTTATTGCATCAAATAGCTCGTTTAGTTGGTGGGCTGCCTTTTTGCAGAATCCAGGGCAGACTTCTATCGTCCCACACATCTCAGAGGCGAGAGTGCACAATTTCTCTCGCGGCTCAGAGCCAGACACAACACTGGTGTTTCTAGATGTCTAACCAACACAACGTTTCAACTCGATCGAGCGAACCAGCTAGCCTGTCTGGATCAGAGCATATTGTGTTTCTTGGCGTTTACAACGCTGATGTATTTCGGGAGCGAATTGAGCTTTGGCTGACAAGACTCGATTTGCAAGGTACATTTTTGTTAATTTCGGACAATGCATCCACGGATTCGACTCTCACATGGATAACTCCGCTAGCTGAGCGAATGGGAGTGCCTTTCTCAATCGTGAGACATAAGAAGAATCTTGGGGGTTACGGAAACCTGGCCTCCAACTTGAATTCAATGACTCAAGGTAAATGGGTGACAATGCTTCACCAAGATGATAGCTACCAGCCAGGCCATATCCAGGCACACCGAAGGTCCTTGAACCACGCACCCTCGAACTTGGGAATGATTTTCAGCGAAGCTCGTTCTGTTGACGAAAAAGGGAAAGTGGTTCCCTACCCAAGAGCGCATTGGCTGTTTGGTGATAGCGAGGACCCCATTAGGGTGTTCCTCGCCCACGTCAAGCACCATGTCTTCCCGTTCTCGGGTGCAACCTTCAGCATAGAAGCCTTGAGGAGATTTCCGGTCCCGTACAATTCGACTGCGTTCCCTGATACGGAAATAGTCATGAAAATGATTTCTGACTACGATGTCAGGCGAGCTCGCGGTGTGACGGTGGATTATCTGGAAAATCCAATAAGCGAATCGCACTCATTGAACTCAGTGGAGAGAGACCTAGGGGCCTATCAAGCGCTAATCAGAGTTTTTTCGCATTCCAGCTTTGAGAAGCTTTGTCGACAGGTCCCTGAAAGCAAGCTCCCAGACTTCTTGAGGGCTTTGTTGTCTGGGATAGACATTCGCATAAGTCACAGGGTCCTGGCCAGCCTCTTGAAACAGGCTGCTTACGAAATCACGGCCGGGCATGTTGAGGGAATTCCACTTTGGACTGAAAGCGTAAACGAACGACAAAGCCAAAGACATTCAAAAAGGCTGATTGGCTCGGTAAATGCCGCCCGGGGAAAAATCGTCTTTCCAGCAGCCTCGGAGGACCAGGGCCAGCTCGATTCGTCCAGGAAAAAGATCTTTGTTTCGAAAACCTTCGGGCTCGGATTTGCCACGCTTCTACCTAGGAGGCTTAGGCAAGTGCTTTTCACTAAACTCATGTCGAGCTCCATCGGCAAAATGCTCTTGCCGCAATTTGACTTCGATTGGGACAGGTTGTGAAGGTTCTATTCGTTGGTCGGAACTACTCGCGAGGACTGAAGGATTCTGATTCAACTTCAGTTCTGGAAGTAGCCCAATCTCAAGGTCTGGAAATAGTAAGCTCTCTAAGGGAGGAGCCCGATTTACTTGTTTGCGTCGACTTCCTCAGTCATGCGCAGCAAGAAGTGCGAAAGGCATCCAGACTCGGCATAGCTACAGTTCTAATTGCAAATGAGCCCCGTGTTGTTGTTCCCCAGCACTCAGACCCCAGAATTCTGAGAGATTTCGATAAAGTGATTCGTGTCGGGCGTCCGGACCAGTCTCCGGTATTGAAGTGGCCTCAGACTTGGAATTTCCAACAGCGTGAGGCAAGCCGAAAGAGAAGAGCAGTGGTCGTGAATGCTGACAAATGGTCGTTTGTTTCCGGTCAGCTCTACTGGCTCCGAGCAGCGATCTCTGCCAATAATGATGATGTCGATGTTTATGGGCCTGGCTGGGACAGGGGCTTTTTGGTGCGACTGGCACATCGGGCGTTCGAACTGCTTAGAACCATTAGGTCCGCGGTTTTTCCAAACCTAAAAGGGTTGCGGTACGTGACCGCAACCCCGCGCAATTACAAGGGTATAGCCGCGGACAAAATTGCTACGATGAGTAAATACCAAGTTGCACTTGTAATTGAAAACAGCGTAGAGGTAATGACGGAAAAGCTGTTCGACGCTTGGTTTGCAGGGTGCGTTCCAGTTTACGTTGGACCACCACTCGCCCCTTTTGGGATACCAGATTCGCTGGTGATTAGGTGTGATGACCCATCCTTGGAATCCATAAACTTGGCAATAACTCGAGCGCTTGAAGTGGATCGGAAAGTCTTTTCAAAGGCCGTTCGTTCGTTTCTAGAAGAACCGAGTACCCAATCGTGGAGAGCTTTCCCTGCAATCTCGGACCTGCTTCGAGAAGCCCTAAAGACCTTAGGTCCGAATTGAATCCTCCTGGCTGCACATCTGAATCAAACGATAAGTCCCGCTACCTAAGCCCTCCGACATGCGCCTTCATAAACACTTAGACTTGGAACACATAGAACTGGCCTGGAGGGCAATTGGGCATGAGTGAGAGTGTGTCGGGAGTGGTCATAGGGATTCCAGCCCACGAGTTGATGATTTCAGATGTGCTTCATGACATAGACAATCAGAGCGAGCCCCTCGATGAACTAATTGTAGTGCTCAGCGGAGCGTTCTCCCAGGTATTCATAACATCATTGAAGGTCAGGCTCGAGGCTTCAACAATCCCCTCGAAATTGATCTGGTTTCCCAAAAAACGCTCTGCAGGCTCTAATAGAAACTCCGGGCTAGAGCTGGCTACCTCAGACTACGTTATGTTTTTCGATGCCGATGATCGTTACTCACAAGAAAGAGTTCGAGTGGCAAGGCAACTAATCAGGGGGGAGGGGTTCGACCTCCTTCTTCACCACTCAACAGTCAAGGCAGTGCGGGAGTTCCATGAGGATCAACGCACAGTTCCTACAAGTGAAGGGCTGTTTAGAAATGAGGAACTCTTTGCTAGCACGTTCCCGAATGCCAGCCGGGACCGCCTCAAGGAACTTGGTGGTGGACCCTCCATCATCCGTTACCCCAAGAGCGCAAATGATGAAACTGTCTTGCATCATGGACATGCAGTGGTTCGAAAAGAAGCATTACGTCATGGGATGATGTTTCATGAGCGGTTTTGGCCGCGCAACGAAGATTCCATTCTTGCTCGAGACATGCTTTGGGCGGGCTTGAAGGTTGTGGTTACCGAGCGAGAATTATCCTCATACATTATCGACGCGAGCTCCGCCCAGGGTAGTGTTGGGCTCTGGGATCGAATCTATCGTTTATCCTTTTTGACCAACATCCTCCTTCGAAGAATACACGACACCCTCTTTGTGCAGAAGGGGGGGGCAAAATAAAGAAGTATATCTGCTTCTCGCTGTTTGGGGAAGGCGCTGGCTACAGAATCGGGGCCTTGGAGAATGCAACGAGGGCTTCGCGCTTCTACCCGGATTGGGATGTCGTTTTTTTTGTTTCATCTGAAATCGACAAGGCAACTATCGATCGATTGGCCGAGACAGGTGCGACTGTTGTCGAAATGGGACTCAACAGAGGGTCTTCTGGTATGTTCTGGCGATACTTCGCAGGAATGCTGCCGCAAGCGGAAGTTGCGATATTCAGAGACACTGACTCGATTTTGTCACTTCGAGAGGCCACCTCTGTGGCCTCCTGGTTAGATTCAGGAAAGTCGCTACACGTAATCAGAGATCACCCCTGGCACACAATGCCAATTATGGGAGGTATGTGGGGCCTAAGGGGAAAGGAAAATCTTCGTAGTCTGTACCTAGTGTCAAGAAGCTATGCCGACCGTGCCGCGGCGTACGGAGATGATCAACTTGTCCTCGCGAAAGCGGTTTACCCCAGATTTAGACGCTCTTTGATGGTTTCCGCATCATTCAATCGTTACGAGCTCTTTTCATCCTGCAGATTACAGCCTCGAGAGTCCTCCAGCTTTATTGGGGAAAGGGTTTTTGGAGATCAAGGACCAGAACAAGACTTAGCAAATAGGGAAACCCTCAGGCTTCATGAGAAAACTCACTGGCGCAAGTTACTTCTATTCTGGGTATCCTTCAAAGAACGTATGTGGTCTTTGTGGAGCTTTTTTCGCGCACTCATCGGTAAGTATCCCGATAAATGGACTTTAGTCTGAGCCTAATCTCATTAAGGACGGGCCAAATTCTGTTGGTGTAAAACGTTTGTCCCCCGCCGGCTGGAGATTGGCCCCACAGATCAATCCTGACGTTAGGGTTACTTGACTGGTAATCCCGCCACTTAATCTGAAGATACTCAAAATCATAAGCCGGATGAGGAGGTCTCCGTGCCTCCAAGACTAACTTGTGCTTGAGGCCGCCATTTGCCAATGTCGCCACTTTGAATTTTCTGCTCAGCGCAACGCGGATGCCCATGTCCGCTCCTCTTCCATACCAGTCAAAATTCTCGTCAGCTCCGCCAATTTCCCGAAAGACGTCCCGATGAAAGGCCGCGAAGTCGAGCAATGGGACATCAGATTCGTAGTCTCCATCGGTGACCCGTCCGATTATCGGGGCTCGTTTACCTAAAGAGCTGTCATCAATTTCTGTAGGGAAAACAATCACATCCGCATCACCACTAGCACTTAGTAAAGCATCGCGAGGTCCGCATTCAAGCACAGTGTCATCATTGGTTATCAGAATCCAGTCACCCGACGCTGCCTCGATTCCAAGATTCTCATAAACATAAAGTGACTTTGCGCGCGGTTTACCCTCTTCCCTGTCGCCTAAGGCAATTAGTCGCACATCTGACTGTTCCGCCAGCCAAAGGATTTTTGGGGAGTTTAGGGGATCGGAGCAAACAGCAATCAACTCAAACTCCCCCTGGCGAAACTCTGATCTGACACTCTCCAGAAGTGATTTCATGTGCTCAAACCGCTTGTAACTGGAAACTACAACACTAAAAAGCATTTCCATCCACCCCCTAAACTCTTGGATTTCTAGTTTCTTCAGCACTTGAATCATGCTTACTAGTGTGCAGCGTGGAAAGGAGGATTGAGAGTACCGAGTCAGAAAAGTTGGTTTGATCGTAGCCCTCGGGAACATTGGAAATGTCGGTGAGTGACTTCAAGTAGTCGATCGCCCTTGACATCGAAGGCCCGTGCATTTCAGTAGTTATCACTAGCGGGCTTGAGATCGATTCAGGTCGCTCAGTTCTGAATCGAGGCGAAATCGCCCGAAATCCTAATATGTTGGCCTCCTCGCTTACGGTACCAGAGTCTGAAATCACTATGAATGCTTCGCGCTGAAGCTTGCAGTAATCCAAATAACCAAATGGTTCGTGAAACATGACCCCGGTCAATGCTTCGATTCGCAACGAGGCTAAACGCTTCCGTGTGCGAGGGTGGGTCGATACCAAAATGGGAAGCGAGTATCTCTCGATTAGAAACTCTAAGGAGTCAATAAACTTCGCAAGTTCGGCGGGTCGGTCAACATTCTCCTGGCGATGGATGCTAACCAATATGTATTCACTAGGCTCAACCCCAAGATTGGTGACAATTTCAGATGAATTTACTTTGTTTTCATAGAAATTAAACACTTCTCTAATTGGTGAGCCAGTCTTGTGGATGCGCGAAGGGTGAATCCCTTCAGTCAACAGATTCCTCATCGAAAAATCGTTGTATGCGAGATTAAATGTGGCAACGTGGTCAACCATCTTGCGATTGAGCTCTTCAGGCACATTGTCGTCAAAGGATCGGTTGCCAGCCTCCATGTGGTAGACAGGGATGTGCATCCGCTCCGCAACAATCGCAGCAACAGCTGAGTTTGTATCTCCAAGGATCATGACTGCATCTGGCATTTCTTTGAAGAAGACTTCTTCGCACTTTTTTAGAACATCCCCCATCACCGAACCTACAGAACTGGTGTCGACGTTGAGGTAGTAGTCAGGTTGACGAAGCTCTAAGTCTTCAAAAAAAACTTCGTTGAGTTGCCTGTCGCTATTTTGGCCGGTGTGAACCAAAACGTGGTTAGTGTGTTCGTCTAGCTTGGGAATAAGGCGTGAAAGCCTAATGATTTCTGGACGAGTGCCGACAATTGTTACCACCTTCAGCTTTTTCAAAGTCCTAGTTCCGTTCTCACCTCTGGGATGGTTAGCAGCAAGTCCTTGACGCCTTCACGATCAAGTCTTGTTGTGTTGTGGGAGGTGTAAGCCTCGATCTCTTGAGGTCTTTGCTCCCCTTCCTCAAAAAAGACTGAGTAGTTCAGGTCTCTAGAATCGAGTGGCACACGGAAGTAACTTCCTTGATCCTCCGCGTTAACTCTTTCTTCGACGCTCAAGAGAGACTCATAGAGCTTCTCTCCGTGACGGAAGCCAATGTGTTGAATTGAATTTTGTCCCCTACCAAAAAGATCGATCAACGCCTGAGCCAGCGTTTCAATCGTTGTCGCGGGTGCTTTTCGAACAAATAGGTCGCCGGTGTGGGCATTTTCAAATGCGTACTCTACCAAGTCGACCGACTCGGCGAGAGACATGAGGAATCGTGTCATGGTCGGGTCTGTGATTGTCACGGGTTTTCCAGACTTGATTTGGGAGATAAACAGGGGAATGACAGAACCCCTTGAATACATAACGTTGCCGTAACGAGTGACAGAGATTGTTGTAGAGGAGTCTTGGTAGTCACGAGCAAATGCCATAGCTGTTTTTTCCATCAATGCTTTTGTCATTCCCATTGCATTAATCGGGTAAACAGCTTTGTCGGTGCTCAGGCAAACCACTCCACGCACCTCGTTTTCAATAGAAGACCTGAGTACGTTTGCAGAACCATTTATGTTGGTCTTTACGGCTTCCAAGGGAAAGAACTCTGCTGACGGAACTTGCTTCAGAGCTGCGGCATGGAATACGAGATTTGAACCGCGAATAACCCTCTCCACCGAGTCTATGTCCCTGGTGTCTCCCAGATAGAACCGAGCTCGCTTGTCTGCGAGCATGTGCCGCATAGCATCCTGCTTGGCTTCGTCTCGGCTGAATACTCTGACCTCGGCAACATTCTTCGAAAGAAGATACCGAGCCATTGTCGATCCAAATGAGCCTGTTCCGCCCGTGATGGTTACGATGGCTCCATCGATCGCTTCCGTTTGCATTCAGCTCCCCTGGTTCATGTCTTCAAGCACTAACTCTGCCACTAATTGCTCAATGCTGGGCACATCCGGATACCCAGCGATTTGCCAAAATTCTTCGTTCCTTCTCGCATCTATGGTAGTCAGGGTTCTATCAACGCTGACTGCGGCCATCGCTGGCTGAACTGCATCGGGTGAGTAGCCGTGCCTATCTGCAAAAAGCCTAAGAAGAGAGAACTTGGAAACAATGTCTTTTGGAATCCAATGGGCAGTGAGAGGGAAAACTTTGTTTGCGTTTGCGAGCCCCAGAGCCAGGCGAGCAAAAGCTGTCGTAGACACGCCATTCCACAGGTGATTCTGAAATCCGGATACAGTCTTACCGGAGCTGACCTGCCCCAAGAACCAAGCGTAAAGTCCTGCTTTCGTGCGCCTGTCAGGACCAATGATTGAGGCACGAATAATCATTGCCCGGAGTGACAGCTTCTCTCCTTGGATCTTTGATAAGCCATACAAATCTTCGGCGTTTTTTGGGGTGGACTCAGAGTAGCTGCCTTCTTCTCCGTCGAACACACAATCTGTTCCAATTTGAATCCACTTGAAGCCCAAGTCCTCAGCGCTCTCATTTATCTGGCTTGCCAGTTCCACATTGAGCAAATGAGCCTGCCTGCTGTCAATCTCTGAGTTTCCAGAACTTTTCTGAGGAATCCAGCCGATGCAGTTTATAACGCAGTCTTCGTCGGAAATACTAAGATTCTGGGCCAGTTCAGAGAACCTCATTTGTTCGGCGTCAAAAAACACACCTTCGGTTCGCGATACTCCCACTACCAAACTGCTCGATTTTTCGGCAACCCTCACCATTTCAGTGCCGAGCATTCCCGTCGAGCCCAAAACAATGAGCCTCATTTCGCCGTCACGACCTTGTTTAGGAAATTCGCAAATGCCGCAGGATCAGAGTTAGTTTTGAACGTCTGGATTGATTTGGATCCCAGTTTCGATAGCGAAGATAGGTCATGCTCCTTTGTCAGATTGATTGCTATTGACATCACCTCTCTGGGGGAAGATCCCCAAGTGATTCCCGACTGATACCCGAAGGTTGAAACAAGCCCCTCAAGCGAAGTTGACACGACTGGAACTCCACAAGCCATATACTGAAGAACTTTGTTAGGCAAAGCACAGTTGCTAACGAGAGTCTTTTCCATTGGGTTTATCGCCACGTCCGCAACTGCGAGGAGATCGGGTAAATCGGAAAATGGGACAACCCCTGTGAATATCACTTTAGCGGAGATGCCAAGCTTCATCGCAAGGCTTTTAAGTTCTTTCTCCTGTTCTCCTCCGCCAACCAAGACGAGTTTTTCAGAGGAGCCGAGTTCTTGCATGGCTCGAAGAACGTCTGGCAGCCCCGAAAAGTAGAAAAAGCTACCCATGTATAAAATCACTTTTTCTTCGAGAGGAATGCCGAGGACTCGTCGCCCTACCAGCCGATTGCCGAGCGAAAAGGCTTCAAGATCGAGCGGCGGATTGTGAACTTCTGCACTACATTTTCGCCCTGACAAGTCTCTGCAATACGAGAGCATGGCTGGGTTATTGGCACTTAGGGCATCGGCATTCTTGTATAGAAATCTTTCCGCCAGCTTCACCAGCCCCGAAAACGCGCCTTTGCGAATCTTGTGCGAAACATCGAGGGCCCTAAAAACATAGGGGACTTTTGCCTGCTTGGAAGCGAAGAGCGCTTGCCACCCCGAGGTTGGCACCGCAAAGCTTACAACTACATCGGGCTTGTAATTCCGAAGGACTCTCTTGAACTGCATGTATGAGAAGAGAGCTGTAAAGAGGCGGCCACTCAGGCCGCCGTTTATGGTCCAAGGTGTGAATAGGTCGATCTGAACATCGCCTAGCACGCGACCCGCAATTAGTTTGCGGTACCCGAGTTCCTTTATCTGTTGTTGGGTCAACCCCTCGGGAAACTGAACAAACGCAACTTCATGCCCAAGTTTGGCCAGATGCTCCGGAAACTCGTGCATCTCAAAAATGGGTTTCGTAAGGTAGTTCACCTCATGCAGAAACAGGATTCGCAAGCTGGACCTAGTCCGCTAGCTTGTAAAGCTTGTAGCCTTCGCCCTCGATCACGTCAGCAAAATCTCCGACGGCTGAGAGGTCGCCAGTCACTGCGAGCCAGATGGTTCCCTCAGGAGCAAGGCTTGCATCGTACGTCGATCCAGCACCTAATAACTGGTAAGGCATGTTCACAATATCTGCCCATATTGCAACGTTAGTGGCGTCAAATCTTGATGTAGCTATGACCAAGGTGTTTTCCAGCTCTTCTGTGGTCAGATTGGCATTCAAGTATTTACCTGCTAAATCTGAAGCTGAAGGCGTTGCTCGGAAACCCTGGTACTGGT
>JACCDV011160426.1_pt1 | contig 13753 bp, 15 predicted proteins | sample 7446131 | NCBI WGS metagenome assembly JACCDV01 (sample SAMN15323448, study PRJNA562643) | freshwater metagenome | isolation source: river surface water | place: USA:Blue River Watershed | collected 2017-08-17 | reverse complement strand
GCGATAGCACGTCCGTACCGTACGAACCATTGCGTCGGCACATGGTTTCTTGTGGTCCCATTCTTTGTGATAGGATCATTTTGTACGGTCCACATCATGCACTTCCGTGCCGATCAGCAACGGGTGTCCCATGAATCTTGTGATGACTTTGACGTCATCCCATGAGTCTTCTCTTCGCGTACAGACTCCTCCGACAAAGGCCATCATCCCGACTCCCATCAGGCAGACTAACGGAGAGATCATTTCTGACTCCTCATAGTCCGTCTTCTCCTCTTTCCCGTCGCACCTATACCGATCGCTTCTTTGACCTGGCCGTCGGAGATCCAGGGACACGAGCCCGGGTCCGAACGGACGGGGGTGTGCTTGCTCGATTGGCTTCAATGCCAGGATCAATCGACTCACCACACAGCAGACAACGCCACCCTACGACGGCATCCGAGCTCGAGGATTCCTGCATCCGATTGACGATCATGAGGCCTTGGCAACGTAGACATTGCATCGAGTCCTCCAGCAAATCTGACTTACAACACTTTCCTCAGCGTATTAGCCCATATAATGCATGCATAGATAGACTCAGCCTGATTTCGGTGACAATACCGAACCCAGCACCTCCTGACGAACACCAAGAAGCCGACCATGCGACGTCTCCCTCAGCGAATTTCCGGTGCCAGGACAATGCCCATCGCCTGAAGATACCGGCTGCAACCATCTACGCTGTCCCGCTGAGAGGGTGAGGCCCAGTCAAGCCAATCATCCACGACAGCCGGCATACAGCCTCCTCTAGGTTGCTGGCGGTAACACGAATCTGTTGGATGCACTTGCGATATGACGCTCACAGGACGGGGAGCGTGACGAAATACCACACGAGAAACATTGCAAGTGCCAGCAGCAGTCCCTTGAATGCGATTGAGTCGATCTTGTTTCTGGTTTGTGTTGTCATTCTGTTCTTTCTTTGTAATGACCGTGTAAGTGTTGGGATCCAACACCTATACAAATCATGCTACTCTCCGCTGTGCTCCGACCAGCACCGAGGCCGTGGAATCTTCCATCTACGTTTTGCGCATCCTGCATGGAATTTCAACGTTGTCACCAACCTCACTATCCGTGATGGCCAAGGAGGTCCCAAAAGAGTTTGTCGTAGCCCGCATGGGACGAGAGTCCGGTCACACTTGCTCGCTGATGGCAGACTACGCGTCAGAGGGTCCATGCACGGGAGATGAACCAGCATGCACGAGAATCTGATCCTCCTTGGCTGGTTGACCGGGAAACGCGACATTAAAGAGGGCTAGATTCGGATGTTGGAACTCGAGTCGTTTTTCTCTATTTGGGAATGAGCGATCCCCGATCGCCAGCAACTGCTGCTTATTCAGAAGTAACTCCCGTTTGTCATAGACGGCCCATTCATATTCTTGGGTCATGGCAAGCGCGTCAACGGGGCAGGCCTGGACACACATCCCACAAAAGAGGCAGCGGGTCATGTCCATAGAATATTCCTTGGCATATCGTTTGACAGGCTCGCCCGGAACTTCGGCGCTCACGACCGTGATGACCCTCGAAGGACAAGCAGCCTCGCAAAGATCACACCCCACGCACTTATCAGTCCCATCGTCATAGCGCAACAAGGCCAACATGCCCCGATAGTTGTCCGGCAAGATCCGTTTCTCATGTGGGTATTGGAGGGTTATCGGCTTGTAGTGAATGAGGTGGCTCATGGTCGACTTCATTCCCACAGCAAGCTCATAGAAGGTGATCAGCTTAACCCAAGCCGTGAATCCACGATACTGCTTTGCGAATCTCTCTCCGAGCTTCATCTGTATTCTTTCTTGAACCTGGTGAACTGTCCGTCGCATGCGCTCTCGCCTGCATCGCTAGTGTGATGAGCTGTGTTCGCTCCTCCATATCATGGCAGGCGGGGCAGTTCGGCGCGAGAAATACACCGCGATAATCAGGACCACCACGACAAGCACATTCGCCCCGAGGTCCATGAGATAGCGGGTGAATATGAGATCGGTCAGTTCACCCATGTACGACACCTGAGCTCCGGTCATCAGGATGCGCCACGTGGAGGCAATCACGCAGATATATAAGAATGGTTCCAAGGTAATCACTTTAGTCTTGAGAAAATTAATGGTGGTCCTGAACAACTCTAATAAAATGATCACCAGTAAGAGATCGTGAACCAGCCCGAGGACAGCCAGAACCGGGTCTTCAACCACCGCTCCCGCAAACACGTACCACGCACGGAGAAAGAGCACCATGCTGACCGCCAGGAAACTCAGCCCGGTCGTGAAGTATCCAAACCCGTCAAGGGCTTCCATCATGCCGATGGTCCTGTCACTCAAGATACCCTCAAGAAAGGACCATCGGTCGGTCGACCCATGTCTGACTGTCTCGACTACTCTCTCCACCTTCTCCCCTCTCATGACCTGCATGGTACGCTGCCTTTTCAAAACAGGGACGACGGCTCTGTACCAGGCAAATACCCCGCTGTGCCGTCTATGTGACTCGTGCGCCTGAGGCATGTGGTCCGACTGATTGAACCATCAATACCGTCTATCTTGCTCCTCTTCTGGAATCGAAGCCCAAATCGTGATGCCCCACAGCAGCACTATAATTCCGACTAAGCTATAAATCTGATACATATGGCTCACCTCCTTCTCAGTGACACGTTCGGTGTGCTGGTTCACACTGACGAACTCTTTGCCTCGGTCTCTTCAACTCAAGCAGAGCCAGGAAACAACTGCCGGTTCTCGTGAATCTCCCATGATCGACATTCAGAATTTCAGTGCAGATCGCAGCGTTTTCCGTACCTCCTCTTCACCTGCAAAGCTTTTTTCAGCCAGCATGCGTTGCCCGGCACTGGCGAGCGCAGGAATTCTGGCCACACAGGCTTTGAGTGTATCCTCCGCAGCACCTGATGCCGTGACATCCAGCTCGACCATCGGAGCGAACCCCATCGTTCTTTCCACGAACAGATCTGCCGCCTGACCAGGTTGAGTCGTCCCTATCAACCCGGCGGCCAACAGCACCACAGTTAAGACGATCACTCCAGATTTGGTGATAATTGAGATTCTCATAGTGACAACCTCCTCTTGGTTGTTACGGGTCTCTGCTCGAGTACCCCAGGCCGGACCCGCGCGATGAAGCACAGGTGACCCATGACATTACATACCTACTGAATGGGCACAGCAGACACGAAGTCCGTTCAATTCGGCATTCGCATAGTGCACCTTTTGATTCGATGAGACTCGGTATTCGAAGAAGCTGCTGGAGACTGAGGAATCAGACGCGCCGGAGGGAGAATACATGCGCGAGAGATAGGACAGTCGACGTCGTTCTGAACGTCATGATATCACCCTATAGACCACTACTACCGCTGTCAAGGCTTTGGAATGGAGTTGGTCCTATAACGCTGTGATTCTATAGAGCAATATTTATTTCTCCGCGTCTGTATCTGTTGATACATGGAGCAGCACAGCAACTGCTGTAGTCTAAGCTGCTTCATTTCTGTTAATTTAGTAATCGTAATATGCCTAACCTCACTAAGATGACTCCGGCCTGAGTCTTTTGACCTACGCTCAAGACCATCTGAACATTCACCCTCTAGAACGTTTATGAGATAATCCCACTATGTTTCTCAAACGCTGGCTGGTCGGAGACCCTCTTAAAACCGCTCAAGCAAGGCACGAACGGCTTTCTAAAACCATCGCCCTTGCCATCTTCTCGTCGAACGCGATTTCGTCCGTTGCCTATGCAACGGAAGAGATTCTTCTGGTGCTCATCCTCGCCGGAGCTGCTGCGGTCACCTGGTCGATCCCCGTCAGTCTCGCGATCCTGTTTCTCGTGCTGGTCCTGACCATCTCCTATCGCCAGATCATCTATGAATATCCAGAGGGGGGGGGAGCCTACGTTGTCGCACGGACAAACCTCGGCGATCGACCGGCTCTCATAGCGGCTGCAGCGCTGATGATTGACTATGTCTTAACAGTGGCCGTCAGCGTTGCAGCAGGTATTGCGGCGCTCACCTCGGCTGTCCCAAGTTTATTCATTCACCGCGAAGCCCTAGGGCTGGTCGCCATTCTATTTATCATCGTGATGAATCTCCGTGGGGTTCGCGAGTCCGGCAAGTTTTTCGCCATCCCAACCTATTTTGCCATCGGAGCACTGGGCATTCTCGTCGTCGTGGGAACTGTTCGGTCTGTATTCAACTCCGGAGCCCCCTCTATCCCGACAGGCCCTGTCGAGGCGGAAACGCTTACTCTATTTTTAGTACTCCGCGCCTTTGCGGCAGGCTGCTCGGCGGTCACCGGCATGGAGGTTATTTCAAACGGGGTCAAAGCCTTTCGCCCACCAGAATCGAAGAATGCCGCAACCACCATGATCTGGATGTCGACTATCCTGGCTTCTCTGTTTATGGGCATTAGTTGGATGGCCTCGCACTACGGCATCCTGGCAAAAGTAGATGAAACGGTGGTCTCCCAACTGGCTCGTTTGACCTTCGGCACCGGCCCCATCTATTACGCCATACAGATCGGGACCATGGCCTTGTTGGTGTTGGCGGCAAACAGCGCCTTCGCAGGCTTTCCGCATCTGGCATCGATCTTGGCTCGCGACAGATTCATGCCCCATCAGATGGCCACGTTCGGGGATCGCCTGGTCTTTTCGAACGGCATCATCATCTTAGGGTTCTTCGCCTGCCTCTTGCTCGTCGTGTTCGAAGGAGATACACACGCACTGATTCCGTTGTATGCCATCGGCGTGTTCCTGTCCTTTACGCTTTCTCAAGCCGGGATGGTGAAACAATGGCTCGTCAAGAAAGGGACCCATTGGCAGACGAAACTGATCGTCAATGGGGTCGGCGCAGTCACCACCGGTATCGCAACAATCATCATCGCCAGCACCAAGTTCATGCAGGGTGCCTGGATTGTCTTCCTGCTCATCGCGGTCCTCCTCCTCATGTTTCAAGGGATTCGCTCGCACTATAAAGCCGTCAGCGAACAGATCGCACTGGACCGCCGCGGGGAACGACCGCCACTGCCTCGCCGCAATATCGTCATTATTCCCGTCAGTGGAATGAATCGTGCTGTGGTTCGTGCACTGGACTATGCACGGAGTCGACCGGGCGACGTTCGTGCCGTGTTCATCGACGTGGACCCCGAAGAAAGCGCGAAGGTCAAAATGCAATGGGCTCAATGGGGAGGCGGCGTAAATCTGATCGCGCTGTCGTCACCCTATCGCTCAGTCCTCGGGTCGTTACTCGACTACGTCGAGGAAGTGCTCGAGAAAGATCAGAATACCTGGGTGACCGTCGTGATCCCGGAGATCCTGCCGGCACGGTGGTGGCAGAACATTCTCCATAACCAACGGGCGTTCATGCTCAAAGCCTCACTGCTGTTCAAAGAACGCGTGATTCTCATCGATGTCCCCTATCATTTGACACGATGACAATGCGTCGTGAAGCGTGGCTCGTGAAACGTGAAGCGCAGCATCAGACCGCTCGCCTCGCTCTCTTCACCGCTTGCCTTGCAATGGTTTCTCCGGTTCATGCCTTCACGATCACTGAGCCACCAGACGGGACCACGCTCGCTGCAGGAACTACCATTACAGCGCGGGTGGATTTTGGCAAGGACGCCGGCATCGTCAAGGTCCGCTACTACTGGTACGGCGAGCAGGATGAAGTCCTGGTCGAACAGGATGACTCAACCGCCACAGGCTCTATCGTAGCACCGGTCGCCATGGCCGCATCCATCGAACACGAACCTGCGTTTGGTGGTCTACTCACAATTCCACACGACACGATTGGACCGATGCGTCTCTTAGCAGTGGCTGAGATTTCCCGTGGACGATTGGGAACCAGATCCGTGTTCGATGAAGTGATTGTGAACGTAGAACCCCCTACTGCCCTCACCGCGATCGATTTTGAAACGGAGAAGCCGTTGCAATTGGGACGAGCCGGGCAATCGTCGGCCTTTGGCCATGTCGACTCGATGGGGAAAGTATTCGAACTCCCCGTGGTCGGCAGCTTTGCCGATGGCATCACCCGGCGCATCAGCACTCCAGCCAGCGGAACGAGCTATACATCGTCCAATAGTAAGGTCATCAGAGTGCTACGTGATGGCCTGCTTCGGATCGTCGGCAATGGCAAAAGCACCGTCACCGTTGCCAATCGTGGCAAACAAGCCTCACTCGATGTCGATGTCAATGTGAATGACGAGCCGAACGAACCGCCGATTGCCGATGCCGGAACGAACAAATCCGTCAAGTCCGGCTCTCGAGTCAAACTAAATGGCCTGAAAAGCCGAGACCCGGAAGGCGAAGCGCTCTACTATAGCTGGAGCCAAGTCCGCGGCAGCAAGGTATCCCTTCTGGATGCCAACAATTCAGAGGCCTCATTCCTCGCCCCAACGGTTTCAGAGACCCGAACCTATCGGTTTAAATTGCGTGTCACGGACAAGAAGGGGGCAGACAGTCTGCCAGCATTTGTGGATGTGACAGTGGAACCATAGGATAAACAACATGAGCATGTTGTCTGAGCAAGGTTACACAATCATTCCCAATGTCCTCTCGCACGAGGAGTGCACCGATCTACTGGAGAAGTTAGCAAAGTGGACCGTTGGGAGAAGTAGGGCAGGAATCCGACATCTCATGAGATGTCCTGCAGTCTCATTGTTTGCTCGTGACAACCGCCTACAAACCCTTGCTACGGCCGCATTGGCTGAAACCGCCAATCCTTATCGCGCTACACTGTTCGAAAAATCACAAGAGTCAAACTGGCTGGTAGTGTGGCATCAAGACACCGCTCTCCCCTTAGAAAAGAGGTTCTTTTCATCAGAGTGGGGTCCCTGGTCGAAAAAATCAGGGGTCATATATGCCCATGCTCCTGCTTGGGCATTGGACCGAATCGTCACTCTCCGAATCCAATTGGATTCGTCTGCTCAAGACGACGGTCCTCTTCGCATTATCCCTGGTTCCCACCGAAAAGGAGTCCTGTCTGATTCAGATATTCATCTCATTACAAGACATGAATCCTCTGTGGAGTGTCTGGTCCCACAAGGAGGAGTGCTGGTTATGAAACCTCTAATTATCCATGCCTCTTCAAAATCCAATGGAAGCACTCCTCGACGCGTGCTTCACATTGAGTACGCTCCAGTCTCCGGCATTTCAGAAGATATCCAACTTTCCGTAGCCTAGACCGTCGCGACCTGCCACACCCCTCTGCACGTCCTGGTTGCGCTGGTCCATGGGTCTGTCAGAATTGGTGGGGTTTACAGTAATAGAAGAAACCGAACCATCTAAACCCGTACGCCAGGCTTGAATCGTTTGCCCTTCCCCGATCTTTCCAATATACTGGAAGCGACCATGAACCCCGCGTGTTCTAGGGAGTTGACGATCATGACCACTGTAACAGTCTCTCTTTCCGATGAAGAAATGCGAAGACTGGAAGAACTCAGCACGCGCGAGGGTTTGACCGTTGAGCAGATGGTGCGACTCGGCATTAATGACTTTATTGGCCAACCGGATGATGCCTTTCGCGCCGCAGCAAGGCGTGTCATGGAGAAGAACGCCGAACTCTATCGTCGCCTTTCGTGATCCGCTATCTTTCCCTCGCTGAGGTTCTCGAACTCCATAGGTCTGTGATCGATCGCTGGGGTGGCGCTACTGGGATTCGAGATCTCGGTGCCCTAGAGTCCGCTTTGGCCCAACCACGCCAGAGCTTTGCCGGACAGGATCTCTATCCTGATATCACGAGCAAAGCTACTGCCCTTTGCTTTTCCTTGATCCTCAACCATCCATTCATCGATGGAAACTTTTCTCATTGTCAATGGGCATGAGCTTCGTGCAACCGTTGATGAACAAGAACGGATCATGCTGGATCTAGCAGCTGGGATTCTTTCACGAGATGTATTTGCGGGATGGGTAAAACAACACACCAGCTCGACCGAAAAATAGCCACTTCCCCGACTACCGTTTACGCTTGTATCGGTTAATAGGTTTATCTGACTGGCTGTGGCACTTTGCTCAGCTGCCCTATGACTGGGCAAAGCTTGAATGCAGTTGCTAACTGGCAGGCTTCACTGATCTGAGCAAGCATTTATGGAGGTTCTGCTATGTATCACTACTATTCCACATGCCCCGCTCCTCGCACACACCAGACTTTGAACGCAGAGGTTTTACTGGTCATATGGACATGGCCATTGCTTAAATGAAGATGCCACGCCTTTGAGGATTCCCCTTCCGAAGAAGCGGACCAATAGAACCCAGACGGGTTGTTCAGAAACGGATGGCCGACTGGAAGCATCGCATCGGAATCCTGGACAGATGGGTCAAGCAGGCTGGTCAGTTCCACAATCGACGGTAACCGCCACCCTCTCTGACCACCAATCGCCTTATTCAGACAATAGGACCGAGCCGCCTTCCAATCAGTGCGTGCTGTCGCAGGAGATCGCTCCCAGAGCAGACCCGTGTCTTGATCCAATACTGCCTCGCCGTTGAAGTTTGCCAACACGATGAACCGCGCCTCCGCTGGGAAAGTTCGATTCCACGAAACGATGTACGGAGATGACCGATCTAGCGTGGATTGGGCCTGTCCCATATCGACCAGACCAAGACAGAAGGCAACGGCGCTGGTGACGATTACTCCATTGATCATTCGCCCACCCTTCGGTTCCACTGTACCCCTCCCACACTAGACGGTCGAGCAACCAGCCACACCAGTCCGATTGCATCAATCCCTTTGCCGCAGTTTGTTAGAGAACACAACACGTCAAGAATGGATGGGAGGTCGGAATGAGATCATACCGCTACGCCCCCTGTTTCGCCTTCCCCCGCGCAACCAGGGCAACCACCTGTAACAACTTTTCAACGCGGGCCTTGTATTGATTCATGAATTGAGCCGTCCACATCGTGTTGTACTCGATAGCCGCACTCTTCTTCATCCCGGCATCTTTTTCACCGACCGGAGACGAATAGTGGGCAATCAGACGATCAAGTTCCTCTTCACCAAAATTCCTCGAATAGGCCTGTTTGAGATGATCACGGAGGGTTTCCATCTTCCCCATTGACTGCCTGATATCTTTCAGGAACGCGTCAAGCAGCCGTTCGATTTCCTTCTTGGTGTCGCCGGACACATTGGGATAGCTGGCCGCAATGGACTTTCTGATCTGTTGCTCGTACTCACTGACATATTTTTGCGTGAGGCTCTCATACTCTGACTCCAGCTCCGAAACTCGGATCAGCGTCAGCAACTTCTCAATCTTGATGGACTTGGAGTTCTCGATCGTGGCCGCATCTGCAGCAATCACCCCAACAATCATTGTCAGGCTACAGACGCACCCGAATAGAGCAACCTGTGGAAGACTGCCATGCTGTCTTTTCTCCTGGTCGCGCATCGCTCTCACCTCTTGCGACCGAGTCTACTCCGATTGGACTGATCGTCAAGAAATAGAACACCTTCTACGACCTGGATTGACTCACGCGAATCGGTCCATAGGTGTGACGCGCTCGTTGAAGTTCTTTGATATGCCTGCGCAACGCAGGACCAAACGAAGACCGTTCCACGTCATGACGAAACTGCGTGCTGATTCGTTCGACATGCGTAATCGCCGCAAGCAATTCTCGCACAAGGTGTTCGCCGGCACTGGTGAGCCATCCCAAGGGGTTACCGGCATACTGCAGATCCAGCAGGGAATAGCGGACCGATTCCACTTCTTCCAAACAGCGAAAGCGTGCCCGTTGTAAGTCTCGCCGGGAAAGCCCGGCTTGCTTCCATCTCACTGATCCATGACGCCCCGCCCCCCATAAAGCAAGATGCTGGAATAACAGGGCGCCCATCGTGAATGTGAACGTCGCGTGAAGAATGCCCCGCAACGGCCTGAGCGTTCGTCTCCAGGGAGAGTAGAAAATCTTCTGATTGTGGTCTCCGCGATACATGACATGTTTGCGCAGCAGGAGATTCAAATGATGATGGCTGTTCTCATGGATCAAATCGTCGATCAGATCGAGATTGTCGCGGTCGAAACAATTGATAAAGGACAGACCCGGTCGATGGCGATAGCTGAAGCTCACCACACCCTTTGCTTGAAGCGGGATAATGCGATTGGTCAGCAACGCCAGCACGCCATGACCATCAGGCCAAGCGAGCCGGATCGTCTCCCACGCACAACCGATGCGTGCAACCTGCCGCCGCTCCGTAGACCTCACGCGACTCGGTTGACGCTCTTTCCCATAGACCAGCGTCGGCCCAACGGTGACAGGTTCATGGTTGCTCTGGATAGCGACCACCGGAGCATGGCAACCCCAGTGCCATTGTGCCAATCCCTGACCAACAGACCAGACCGATGATATCCTCTTGCCGACCTTCACCTTTATGCCGCTAGAATCTACTCGAAAGACCATAGCCCCAGACGTCTGAGACAAGACCTTTTGCACATCAGGCGGAGCCTGACACCAGGCTCCAACCACCCCTGTAGAGATGGTTCCTGGAAGTTCCGCCTTCTCAAAATGATCCTTGAGATTGCCTGACACATCCCATCGGTTCAGCTTCTGCTGCCGCATCCATGTGACGGATAACCCTGGATCAAACCAGAGGGCCTCCTGTGTCAGTTCCCCCGCCAATCGTCGGCAGAGAACAAGGACTCGCTTTTCCAGTCCACGTGCTTGCGGACGGCCATCTGGGAATATATCGTCGAAGTAGCCGTGTTCGAAAAACTTCTCCTGGCACTCCTCAAATAACTGCGATGCAAAGTCTCTCAGGTCCTGCTCAGATTCCAGCTGTCGATACACATCGAGTAAATACAGGAGATCATTTAATGTCTCAATCCAACCGACAACTTTCCATGTAGAATAGGACTCCAGTGGGAGCTCTGAGCGGAGACGGTCAAAGAAACCTGGTGGAAGCCTCAATATTCCGGTCAGATCACTATGGTCGGTACGCAATTCCCGACATAAGTCGGCATGGAGTCGACGCATCGAGCGACGAAATTCCTGCTGTAATGTGATGAGAGGCTGCGGATCGAGCAGGTGCATAGCGAGACGATGACGAACAATGTAGGCAGGACTCTAGCGCAGCTGGAAAGTGGGTGCAAGGGCGAAGCTGAGCAACCTACCCTTGTCTCTTTTCTACAGAAACCAGCAAACCATCGTCGTCCCTGGAAATTCTTCCCCCAGCACGCTCTAACATATAGCCTACTACTGAGCGTAGCGAAACATCGAGAACAGTCCGGCCCGGCTGGAAAATAGAAACAACCTTCCATGATACTGAACAAAACTGATCTTGCGCTGGTGCTTGCAGAAATTACTCCCGCCTTACGTGGTGGCTGGATACAAAAGATCCATCAGCCACAAGCCCTCACGATCGTGCTGGACATTCGGGTGCCGGGTGAGACCCATCGGCTGCTGATCTCCTGTGACCCAAACAGCGCCCGACTCCATCTCACCACTAGTTCCTATCTCAACCCACCGTCGCCACCTCCCTTCTGCCAATTTCTCCGGGCCCATTTTCAAGGTGCGAGACTCGACGATATTCGCCAAATCGAGCATGACCGCATTGTCGAGCTGCAACTCACAAGTAGAGATGGACCTCGCACGATCATGTGTGAACTAGCAGGCCTCAAGTCGAATCTCCTGGTCCTCGATGCCGAACGGCGAATCCTGCGCGACTGCACTCGCCGATGCACGAATGTTGGGGAATCCTATGAGCCTCCAGGGCAAGGTACTGTTTCACAGAAACCTGCTCCCAGCCGTTTCACTGGGCTGGCTGGAGGCATGCATCCTGTTTCAGACGCCATCGATACCTATTACCGCAAACAGGAATCAGGACGGGCCGGCGACCGGATCAAAGAAGAACGTCTACGCGTGCTTAAGAAAGCGCTCAAGAAAGAACTGCGGTTGATCGAGGCCTGGCGGAACGATCTCACGAAAGCAGCCGCCTACCATGACTATGCGCGGTATGGAGAACTCATCAAATCCAATCTCGGAGCAATCCTGAAGGGAGCCGATCATCTTGAGGTGATCGATTACTTCGATGACCAGCTCCCTACGATCACGATTCCCCTCGACCCGATGAAGTCACCCCATGGCAATATGGACGACTACTTTCGAAAGCATCGAAAACATCTGGCCGCTGAACGGGAACTCACACCTCGAATTGAACGAGCCGAGCTTGGTCTCGTGCGGCTGCGCCAGGAACTTCACGAAATTGAGCAAGGGACCTGGACTCCACCGGCAACATCTTCTCCCCGGCTGAATGTCGCCACCAGTCCAACCGCTCGGGCCGTTGCTCAGCAACGAGGGCCATTTCGTCGATTTACCTCGACTGACGGACTCCCAATCTTCGTCGGACGCAATGCTCGCGAGAACGATGAACTCACGTTTGGTCTGGCCAAGAGCGACGACCTCTGGCTGCATGCTCGTGGAACGCCCGGATCACACGTCGTTGTTCGCTTGGGAAAAGGGACAGATCCTCCATCTGAAACGCTACGTGATGCAGCAACCCTGGCTCTGCTCTATAGCGATCTAAAAAAAAGCGGCAAAGGCGAGGTCATCTACACCCGAAGGAAGTGGGTGAAGAAAGCGAAGGGACAAGCCCCTGGTGCGGTGATCGTCACACAAGAGAAATCAGTACACATCAGTCTAGATAAGATCAGACTGGATGCGCTCAAGAATCGGACGAGTCACGATTGAGCTGTGTCGTACCCTCTCTGACGGCCTCGTTCAAGGCGGAGACCCACCACCTTGAATCTTGGCCTCTCCCATGTGCTAGTCCAGGCTGAAACACCGGTTTCTCTCGCCCTATCGCACGGACGAGACTATGATGGCCTGAGACCGTAGAGGACGCACATGATGGCTGGACAAGCACAATCACCGACGATCCTCATCGTCGACGACGATCTTCCGATCGTGAACCTCTGCAAGGCGTTTCTGGAAGAAGCCGGATATGCGGTTCTGGGGACCGACAGCAGCTCAGAAGCGCTGAAGATCTGTTCGCAACACAAGGGATCAATCGATCTTCTTCTGACAGACCTGGTGTTGCCTCCACCGGGATTTCAGATTGCCTCAGCTTCGAATCAATTCCCGCACGTCAATGGCCTTGAACTAGCTGTGCGAGCGTCCAGAATTCGGAGCGCGCTTCGTATCATTCTTATGTCAGGGAATCCCGATAAAGAGCTTGCCGGGCACGGGATCAAACGAGGAACGCTCCCGTTTCTGGCGAAGCCGTTCGAACGTGACCGTCTACTCGCGCTGGTGAAAAACGTGCTCGCCCAGCCGGCAACGCCCCTTGGAGTGGAACAACCTGCCCGTGCTGCAAATGATGCTGAATGGTTTGGCTGAACTCGGTCCGGGCTAAGAGTCAGGCCGAGGTTCAGATTTAACAACGCGCATCGAACTCACGCCAACTGGATCTACGCCTCCACCTGCTAGGCATGTTCCGTCATAAACCATCCGGCAATCGATAAGCGCCGATGCTGCTCAGCCGTGGCATCTACTCGACACACTCGATGGAATCGAGGGACGGTAAACATCACCAACGATCCAGGACGCGGCTCGATACAATGTGTCGGAACAAGGTCAGGCTTGGCAGTCTGCTCCCCTGTTCGCGTCGCATAGATGATCAATTCTCCTCCCCAATCCGGCTGCCATTCCTCATGAAAATAGGTGACCAAGGCGATCCTGCGTTGCAGAGTCCGACGCCCAGCGATCGGCCGGCCCTGATCCGTGTCATCATGAGTGAGGAGACAATCGCCTGCTGAGTAGG
>JACCDV010925181.1_pt1 | contig 13754 bp, 20 predicted proteins | sample 7446131 | NCBI WGS metagenome assembly JACCDV01 (sample SAMN15323448, study PRJNA562643) | freshwater metagenome | isolation source: river surface water | place: USA:Blue River Watershed | collected 2017-08-17 | reverse complement strand
TCTTTGGTAAACCAATTAGCCATGTTTCGATCTATATGGGTGGTGGAAAAATGGTTCAAGCACCGCGGCCTGGGAAGAAGGTTGAAGTAGTTCCACTGACAAAGATGTTTGGAAGAAAACCATTCGTAGGAGCTCGCAGGCTATGAAGCGAAAATGGCATAATCGCAGACATTCGATTTTTCTTGCGCTACTTTTATTCACCTTCACCACCCCTGAAGCATTCGGTAATAATCACAAGCCAACTATTGCCCAAATCGAAGCTGCTAAAAAGCTCGAGCTCGAGAAAAAGCGAGTAGCTGCAAATGCAGCGAAAAAATTGGCTGCTGCACGAGGAAACCTAAGAAAACTTGCAGCACTTGCGGCAGAGGTGAATAAAAAGTATTTAATTGCGAGAAATGAATTAGCTATAGCAGTAAAGGAGTTGAATTCTGCAAATGAAGCTGTAGGTGCTGCAGAAGCCGAAGTTTCAGCAACTCATCGAAACATTGGAAAATTGGCTGTTGCTGCGTATATGTCAGGTGGCAATATGGGAAACATTGAGACATTCCTCAGTGCAAATGGACCTCAAGATGTGATTGACACAATATCCACCCTTGAGAATTTAAGCGCCAAGAATAAAGTTGCTCTTGAGCAATTCAAAGCTGCTGAGATTATTGCGAAGAAAGCCAGAAAATTAGCTGAGGCTGCCAAAGAGCGACAAATACAAGTCACCGAAAAAGTTGCCGAGGCAAAGAGAGAAGCAGATTCCATTCGGGATGCTCAGCAAAAAGAGGTTGATAAGCTTCAGGCAATTCAAGACAAACTCCAAAAGGAACTCGCCTCCGCGAGAAAAGTAAGACTTACTCTCGAGCAAAGGCGGCAACTGGCCCTGCTGGAAGAGACGCGGGCAAGTGAAGCCACTAAGATTCCAAACCAAGCTAAAGTGTGGAAGGGTGGTGGCCCAAATGGAGCGGCCACCTCTCGAACATCTGTTGAGCAGCGACTAAAGGCAGTTGAATATGCAAAACGGCAGGTCTTAGCGAAAAAACCTTATGTTTGGGGAAATGAAGGACCAAACTCCTTTGATTGTTCTGGTTTGATTTATGCGGCCTACAAATATGCCGGACTCGGTTGGCCAAACTGGGATCGCCTGAACTCTGGGCTTTATTACACGTACACAAAACAAGTTCCCATTTCTGAGATGCAGCCAGGCGATTTAATTTTCTATTCGTACAAAGGAACACAAAGCACCATTCATCACATGAGCATTTATGCCGGAAATGGCATGATGTGGGAAGCTAGATCAACAAAAGGCGGATTGAAATACTCCAGCATTTACAGCGTTCCGGGGATGATGCCGTTTGCGGGAAGGGTCTGAGGCAGTGTTCTATGAGGCCGGTCCGCAAGCAAAATTACTTTGAAAGTTGATCAAGAATTGCAGCTCTGACATCTTTAAATGTGCGCAAAGTCAAACGTTGATTATTGAGAAAGAAGGTGGGAGTCCCTGAAATCCCAAGCGCTACCCCGTCATTGTAATCATCCGTGATCCGACGTAGGGTTTCTGGATTTGCGATCGACGAGTCATATAGATTCATATCAAGCCCAATTTTTTCGGCGTATGATCTAAAAGTTGCAGCCTTGGACTCACTTGATTCACCCCAAAGAGACTGTGTTTCAAACACTAGTGAGAACATCTCGTTTAGCTTGCCCTGCTGAGCGGCCGCTTCAACGGCAAGGGCCGCATTAATGGAATTCGAATGTCCCGGGAGAGGGAAGTATCGAAAAGCGAAAGTCACTTCACCCTTGAATTCTCTCTTCAATTCTTCTATATACGGATAAAAAGCCCCGCATGCCTCACATTCAAAGTCTAGGAATTCAACTAAGACTGGAGCGCGATTTCCCGCATCCTGAAGAATGTGAGTATTCGACTGAATAACCGAAATGTCTTCTGCTCCAGATTGATCAAGGGTAGCTTCTTTGCTAACCGAAAAAGCTGCTAGAGCAACAACAGCTACAACGCTCATAGAGATCAAACCCGACAACATGACGTTTCGTTTCATTTAGTCTTAGTAGACCTTTCATATTTGAATAGAAAACTGCAATCACGACTAGTGACTCTATTGTATTCAGCACAGATGATATTTGCACGTGATGCCGATTACCTTTCTAGATATTGCAGATGACCCAACTCGCCTGTACCGTAATGCGGGGTGGTGGGCATTATTTACTCATCAAGTTAGGAAAAATTCATGCAGCCGAGTTATGACATTCTCAATCAACAAAAATCTTGGCGCTTTCTGGCAAAAATTTTTCTCATTTGTGGCGGTATTGGTTGGTTTGCATCTGCAGCTCTTTTGATAGAAAGATTTCAAACTCTGAAGAATCCCTCTCAGGCCCCTTCTTGCGACATAAGCCCATTCGTCTCCTGTGGAGCTTTGTTTGATTTATGGCAAGCCTCATTGCTTGGATTTCCTAACGCAATTCTGGGAGTAGCCGGTTTTATAGCGCCGATGATTATCGGGTTGAGTATTTTCGCAGGTGCAAAGTTCAAAAATTGGTTCTGGAAATTCATAGTTTTGGGGCTGGGCATAGCTTGGCTTTTCGTCAGTTGGCTTTTTGGTCAGAGCGTTTTCATCATTGGGGTTCTCTGCCCTTATTGTTTAGTTGTCTGGTTCGCAACTATTCCATTGTGGTGGACGATTGTACTTGTAACGATCACAAATGAAGTTTGGGGAACCAAGCTTCGAAATCGCTTCGGTGGAGCTGGATTAGTTTTCTTACCAGCAATTATTATTTTTAACTATGCAGTAATCGTACTTCTCATTATCAAAGAATTGGGTAGTCGAATTGCAAGCAGTTTTTAGGTAAAGAATTAAGATCAAATCTTTCGATAAATTCACCTAGATGTCCGCCTTCGGTGTGTCTCAAATAACTACACAACCTGACTTGTGTTCTTTTTGAAATGCGCTCCGCGAATCAACCATCGGCGCCAGAACGAACCTTCACGTGAACTAGAGCTAGACTTATAGATTGGTGAATATGAAAAAGGCAATAGGCATAACTGCATTCCTCAATTTAGGATATTTTCTAATAGAGTTTTTTTTCGCATTAAATATTAAATCGATATCTCTGCTGGCAGATAGTATTGATTTCATTCAGGATGCCTTTGTCAATTTCTTGATTATATTTGGTCTTGGCTGGAGTTTGGCCAGTCGCAAGTGGCTTGCTCGTTTTCTAGCCTCCATTTTAATGATTCCTATTTTCTTTATCATCCCCAACGTCATCCGGGCAATCAAAGATCCTGCCCCGCCAGCTGGATTGCAGATCACCGTGGTTGCATTAGGAGCGCTTGCCATAAACTTTTTGTGCTCATTAATTCTCGTAAAGCATCGTAAGGCGGAAAAACACCTAATTTGGGCTGCTTATTTGGCAGCTCGTAACGATGCAATCGCAAACCTCGCTGTTATCGCCGTCGGTCTACTCACATCCATCTGGCCGACTTCAATTTTTGATATAACTGCGGGGATTGGTATTGGCTTACTAAATTCAATTTCTGCAGTGAGGGTTTGGCGTAGCGCAAATACTTACGATTGAGCGAGAGCTTTTTCGGAGCTTCTAAAGTCTAGCCAGATGGCCATGTGAATGGCTGTACGTGAGGTTGAATACTCGGCCTTGAAGAGTCTCACAATTTTTTGTGAGCAAATATGTAGGCATTCGAGTTGAATAAGCCTAAATCAAAAACTTCCGGCTTATAGGGCGACTCTTCTTTAAGCCTCAAGATGTGGAGCAAGGCATTCAGAGATGCAATTGGGATCGATGAGTTCTCCGGCTTTAACTTCAATGTTGAGCTGAATGGAATCCTCTCCAGGAAGTATCTGCATAGTCTCAACTTTTTGATACTCATCTGTTGAGCAAGCGCAGCTACCATCAACACAACCTTGAATTGTGTCTAGAACAGCCCTCTTATCAGCAATGTTGTCGAGATTAACGATTAGAGATGAACCGGTTTGTTCTGACTTTATTTCCATATTTCCACCTTTTTTTGCCAGCCTACCTCAGAGAATCGAGGAATATTCATTCAAACTAAGTGGCACCACTTCTCATTTCCTTAAAGCATGAGAAAATGTGCCTATGAAATCGATGACGTGTAACCAACTCGGCGGCGCTTGCGAATTAGTTTTCACTGGTGAAACCTTTGATGAATTAGCGGCTCAAAGCCAGCAACATAGAAAAGAGATGTTTGGCGCAAATGATGGTGCCCATATGGCAGCGATGGGTGCCATGATGGAACTCATGAAATCTGGTGAAATGGATTCTTGGATGGCAGCGCGCAAAGCGGAGTTTGAGGCACTTTAGTCATGGCTGAAAAAAAGGTTACGGGTCCCGCGTCATACTTTCCATCTATTGAAAAGAAGTACGGAAAGCCAATTGAGCATTGGATGAAGGAGCTCAAGAAGGTTTCAAAACTTGCCCACATGGAACAAGTCGCCCACCTTAAAGAGAAATTTGAAATGGGCCATGGCCACGCTAATGCACTAGTTGCTGTATTCCGCGCAAAGAATGGTTTGTGATGTCGGATCTAGAAGCGTTTGCTTCTCAGTATGAGAATGCAACGCGTGAGTTCTTGGATACCGTTAAGAAACTGAGTGATGTCGAGCTTGATCTCTCTGGTGCAGGAGGATGGTCTGCTCGCCAGGTAATTCACCATGTAGCAGATAGCGAGGCGCAGTCATACGCCCGACTTCGTCGATTAATTGCAGAACCAGGTACCCAAATACAGGGATATGACGAAGCTGGTTGGGGCGAAAATCAAACTTTGGGATACACAGAGTTACCTGTTGCTCAATCTTTAGCGGTCTTTAAGGCGGTTAGAGCTTCATCGCTAGAAATCATTAAGAGACTAAAGCCCGCTCAGCTAGATAATTCAGGCACACATAGCGAGAGCGGTGAGTACACCATAAGGACTTGGCTCGAGACCTACATAAATCATCCTTTGGAGCACTCGGAACAAATTAAGTCCGGTTTATTCAGCTAAGAAATTAGAGAGTGAATCTAAGTAACTCTCCATACCAGCTTGGGCTTGCGCTGCTTGACCTTCAGGAAGCTCGCCGTATTGGGAAAACTTCACCCAGGAACTCTCTCCACGATTTTCAAAATCAAGGACTATGAGATGGGATTCAGTTTCAAAATCTTTTGCTTGAAACTCTTCTTTTGACTGCGTGTAATGCAAAGTGTGTTCAATCAGCTTTTCGTGCTCGATTTTTGTGTACTTGCCATAGAAATACGCGACAAAACCATATTCGGCAACATCAACTCCGCAAGCCCAAAGCCCACCCAACCGTAACTCTGATTCAGTTGCACCTGGAATAGATTTCAATCCAGTTGGGAAGTACCAAGCTTCCAGTTTCTTAGGGTCGGTCCATGCCGACCAAAGATCACCAATTGAAACGGGATACTCGCGTTCGACAGAATAAAGAAAAGCTTGATTCATGGTTCAACTCTAGCGCCTTGATAGACTGACTTAATGTCCTCAGGAGTAAAGCACGGATCATTAGGCGCGCTCACATTAGGAGCCCTTGGCGTTGTATTTGGGGACATCGGAACAAGTCCCATCTATGCGCTTCGCGAATCTCTCCATGCCGCTGGCACTGAGGTCTACGATATTTACGGAGTTGTTTCTTTAATATTCTGGTCACTGATGTTGGTTGTGACACTTAAGTATTTAGTCTTCGTTTTACGCGCCGACAACAATGGTGAAGGCGGAATCCTCTCCCTGTTTGCGTTATTGCCTAGCAAGGTCAGAAATGCCACAGGAGGTACCAAGTATTTCTTCGTAATCTTCTTGTTGCTTGGAACTGCACTCTTAGTTGCAGATGGAATGCTCACACCAGCAATTTCAGTCTTGTCTGCCACTGAAGGCCTCAAGACACTTAATCCAGCTTTTGCATCATGGACAGTTCCTTTAACTGTATTCATTCTGGTTACCCTTTTTGGTTTTCAATATAAGGGCAGTAATTTGCTGGGAAAAATATTTGGTCCAGTTATTTTGATTTGGTTTGCAACCCTCGGTTACCTTGGCTTTGTAAAGGTTCAGGAGCACCCAGAAGTTATTGAAGCGCTGTCTCCGGTATATGCCGTTGAGTATGTAGCTCATCATGGTTTCCACACCTTCATCATTTTGTCGTCAGTAATCCTTGCCGTGACTGGCGCAGAGGCGCTCTATGCAGATTTAGGGCACTTTGGAAAGAGACCCATTCGAATTGGTTGGATTTTCATTGTTGCTCCAGCACTTGTGCTGAATTACTTGGGGCAAGCAGTTATTGCGATTCAGGAGCCAGGAACTGACAAGAGTCTTTTCTTCGCCTTGGCTCCAAATGATGCGGTGCGAATTTACTTGGTCGTTCTCGCTACTTTGGCAACGATTATCGCTTCACAGGCCTTGATCACGGGTGTCGCATCGTTGGCACGTCAAGGTGTGCGACTAGGACTCTTGCCTAGATTAAAGATTGTTCATACAAGCAGCACGGTTATTGGTCAGATTTATGTTCCTGCGGTGAATCTTATTATTGGCTTAGGCTCTATTTTCCTTGTAGTGAACTTCAAAACCTCTAGCGCTTTGGCTAACGCATACTCATTTGCGATTTCAGCCACGATGTTGATGACAACTATTGCCTTTGGGTATGTTGCTGCAGAGAAGTTCAAGTGGAACAAAGCAGTTCTAGCAATTGTGATTCCAATTCTCATTTTTATTGATCTTTCATTCTTCCTTGCAACTGTCACAAAGATTTTCAAGGGAGCTTGGGTGCCACTTCTCATTGGAGTGGCTATTACTTATGTGATGTGGGTCTGGCGAAAAGGTCAGGCCGCCCTTGAAAATGCTTTGAGAAATCAAGAAATGAGCTGGGATGAGGTTGAGGAGATCATCAAGTCTGGCGATGTTTCAATCATTCCTGATACCGGAATTTATCTATCCTCATCAGCGCTCAAGGTTCCCCAGGCATTAATCGCTCAGATCAACAATCTTCACTCTTGCCCAAAGGAGATTTTGATTGTCAGCGTGATTCAGGGTGATGTTCCAATAGTCACAGCTAAGCCGATTCTTAAAGAAGTCAGTCCTCGGGTCAAGCAACTTTATGTTTGGGTTGGTTTTAAGCAGGATATAAACATTCAAAAGATGATTATTGAGAATGTAATGACTGTTGCTGAAGAGTCTGAATGCACCTATTACTTGGCTGATCGCAAGTTCCTAGAATCCTCAAGCGGTTCACTTAAGGGTATGACCGAAAAACTCTTTGGAATTCTTCATCGCAATTCAGCGACAGCTTCAGGTTATTTTGGTTTGCCAGAAAACCGAGTTATTACGCTCAGCACTCAGATGGATCTCTAGGATCTAAATTCAAGCCGACTGTGCGTGGATTGCATCGTGTACATATTGAGCTAAACCTCTTACGCGCCCGTCGTAATACTCCTTAAAGCGTGGGTCATCGATATACATGACCGCAAGGTTTTTCTGCATCTCAATTGAGCATTCATAAAACCACTTTGTTATTGCATCTCTATGTGCGGTTACGGCCTCTTGTGCTTTGTCTGAGTCAATTGGTAGAGAATTGCCAAACGCATAAACAAAAAGCTCGGTTGCTGCTTCTTGATCTACCTTCGCGGCATCAAAATCTTCTTTTGAATACTTTGAAGTTTTAGCTTTGGATTGGCGGTAAGCGTCGGTATCTCCCCAACGCTCGTAAACTTCAGGCTCAAATTGGGTCATGTGAGTGAATTAAAGTACGCGATGATTGCGCCAGCGATAGTTAGATTGATCGCGTCATTTGCGGTTTCGATGATCCACACCTTAAGTGATTCTCCACCAAAAACTCGGTGGCTTAGAGAAGCGAACATTCCAATACCAACTCCAAGTGCCAGGCCTACGAGTGACCCATCGGTGACAGAAAAATCTGGATTATTGGTTTGAAGTGAATTGATAATCAATCCTAAAGTTATTGTCTGAACCAGAATGCCAACGATCGTTCCGCCAAAGAGAAGAACAGGCTTGTTTTGTTCACCTGTAAGTTGGCCAGATGCATTTCCCTTGGCTCTCATCCAGACTGGGTAAAAAGTCTTAGGCCCGAACCAAATTGCCCCGCTGATAAATGAAACAAAGAAGGCTGCGATTATTCCGATGTAATTGAACTCTGAAAATGTCATGCCAAATTGTTTCAGAAGTAATCCCAGAAACGAGGTAAGCAAGCGTTAGAATTTACGCATGCGGTTCATTATTTCTGTGATTGATACCCAAACTCGTCCGCCTCACACGCCTGAAGAGATGAAGGCAATTGATGATTTTAATGAAAAAATTGAGGCAGCCGGCCAACGTTTATTTGCGTGTGGAATGGATTCACCCGAGACTGCAACGGTATTTGATTATCGTGTGGGCAATTCTGAATCACATAAAGGCGCACACCATCAGGTCAATGAATACTTCAGTGGCTTTTGGATTGTAAATGTCGACTCATTAGAAACCGCACAGCATTTAGCCGCTGAAGGTTCACAGGCCTGCAATCGAAAGGTTGAGCTTCGTCCTTTATTTGGCTAATTCTTACTATCGATTAGCCATCGCTTTCGCTCTGATTCAGGCAATCGTTCAATCGCATATCTGAGCATTGTGCGAGGCATCTCATGAGAATGTTGCTTTAAGAATCCTCGAAGAAGCATTACATCTTTCTTTCCTAGTTCGCGCAGCATCCACCCGACAGCTTTGTGAATCAGATCCTCTTTGTCCTTGAGAAGCGCCTCAGAAATAATCAAAGTTGGCTCCAGTTCGCCTGCTCGGATGAGAGCGAATGTGAGAATGATCGAAACTCGACGCTGCCACAGAGATTTTGATTTAGAGAACTTAATTAGTAGCGGCATCGGATCGTCGATTTCCAATAAGTAGACGCCCATCCACGGTGCCGAGACATCAACAATGTCCCAGTTATTGATTCGCTCTGCTCGGACTTGTCTTAGGTAAAAATCAAATATCTTCTTACGCTGCAGATAAGTTTTTGCTTCTTTGAATTGCAGGTTAAGAATGATCGCGGCGCATAGACGTGCTTCGTGAAATGGTGAATTAAAGAGCTTTGTTAGTTCATCAAAATCTAGGTTCTTGAATTTCTTGGCAACAGATCGTGTTTGAGGAACCGTTCCGCCAAAGAAAAGATCTCCTTCGCCATACTCGCCTGTAGCTGTTTTAAAGAAGCGGGAGAGATCTCCGACTCTGCCCTTCTTGCCGTAACCCTTTAAATCTTCAAGTGCCAGGCTCGCTTTCATGTCATAAATATACCTTTCGAGGGTTAATAGATAAATGCTCGTTACTATTAGCCTCTAGATATTGATTGGAGGTGGTGATGTTCGAAGCAATAATTCTCGGAATTGTTCAAGGCCTCACAGAGTTCCTTCCTATCTCATCAAGTGCTCATATTCGTTTTGTTGGTGAGTTCCTGAACGGTGCAAATGACCCAGGGGCGAGCTTCACTGCGATCACGCAAATTGGTACCGAGCTAGCGGTGCTCATTTACTTCCGGAAGGACATCGCCCAAATAGTTCGAGCTTGGTTTCAGCAGGTTATTTTTCGCAAAGAATTGCCATTAGCAGAAAAATCCCAAGCGCGAATGGGCTGGTTGATCATTATTGGATCTCTACCAATAGTGGTTCTTGGCTACCTAGGTAGCGACCTCATTGAAAACAATCTACGTTCGCTATGGCTTATTGCGACTAGCTTGATTGTCTTTGGTGTGATTCTTGGTTTGACTGACAAGTATGGAAAAAATGTACGCACCCTTGATCAACTATCAACTCGTCACGGCATTTTGTACGGAGCAGCACAAGCGCTTGCCCTGATGCCAGGAGTTTCACGTTCTGGCGCAACAATTGCCATGGGTAGATTCCTGGGTTACACACGTGAATCGGCTTTGAGGTATTCATTCCTCTTAGCCATGCCAGCGGTTTTCGGAAGCGGGTTGTACCAACTTCAAGGGGCGCTTTCGACCGACGGAGACAATGTATTTTCTCTTGCTGAAACAGCTATTGCGACCGGTATCGCGTTTGCTGTTGGGTATCTCGTTATTGCCTGGTTACTTAAGTTTGTTTCTACTAAGAGCTTTATGCCATTTATCGTGTATCGAATCGCACTTGGAACTTTGATTCTAATCCTGTTAGGAACGGGAGTTATATCTGCATGAGTAAGGCTTTAGTCGATAAACATTTGAAAAACTTTGAGATAAGTCAGCGCCAGATACTTGTAAATCTGCAAGAGATGATTGCTGATGAATTACCGACCGCCACACAAACCATCAAATATGGAATCCCAACATTCCTGATCGAGGGGGTGGCCATTATTGGTTTCGATGGATACAAGAAGCACAACAGCCTCTTCCCATACAGCGGCTCAACCAACATGATGTTAGAAAAAGAGCTAGCAGGATATGAGCAAACAAAGGGCTCTATCCACTTTGCGCTCGATAAGAGATTTCCAAAGCCCCTTCTAAAAAAGATTATTAAGGCGCGAATAAGTCAAATTAATTCAAATTATCCAAAACGAACAGGTGAGTATTTAGAGTTTTACGGAAATGGCGTCCTCAAAGCTTCGGGAAAAATGAAGTTAGAGCTGATGCACGGGGATTGGAAATGGTTTAGAAAAGATGGGGTGATTATGCGCTCTGGATCTTTCAAGAATGGCAAACAAATAGGTGTTTGGGTCACCTACGATCAAAAGGGAAAGCCCTACAAGAAAACCAATTTCGGCTCCTAATCTTTCGATTTTTTTCGATTGGCGGAGCATTTAACTTTTGCATAACATTGCCGCGTGCTAGCACTTCATAAGTTCCCATTAACCAAACCGCTAGCGGATAAGTTTCGTGAGAATGTCTCTGGTTCGCGAGACGGCCGCCCTGATTGGGTAAAGACAATCGGCGAAGGAAGTGGTGAAGGATTGTTTGGGCCGACAAGCGCTGTCTGGCAAGTGCATGGAACTATCGCGACTCTTGTCGGCGGAGTGCGCGCCTTGTTATTGCAAGCTGCTCACCCAGCACCGCTTTCAGGCGTTGCCGAACATTCGAGATATGAAACAGATCCATTGGGGCGACTGGCTGGCACAACTCGTTGGTTAACAGTTACAACCTTTGCCGCTGAAGAGGTCATCGCGCGTGAAGCAGCACGAGTCAATGCCATGCACGACCATGTCAAAGGAAAGTTCAAAGACAAGCTTGGAGAAACTCAGAGCTACAAAGCCAAGGATCCACGCTTCTTATTGTGGGTGCATTGCGCATTTACCGATTCATTTCTGAAAGCACATTTAGCACTTGGATATCCAATAGATAAAGGTGCTGATGCATATGTGGCTGAATGGAGTAAGAGCGCTGTTCCGCTTGGTTTAACCAACGCTCCTATATCTGTAACACAACTTGAAGCAACTTTGGATGATTTCAGAGCGAATGATCTGGCACATGTGGCACGAACCGATGATGTTGTTCGTTTCATTTTAAATCCACCATTTGGGGGAGCCGGAAAATTCTTTTATAAAGTTATTGCCTATGCAGCGATTGCTACCTTAGATCAGCGCGAGTTGGATTTGCTTCGATTGAGGGCAAAATCAAAGATTTGGCTGCGTATCTCAAGAATTAGCCTTGATATTTTTCTGGCGATATTGGGCCCAGAACCTCCTGCAATGCAAGTTGCTCGCGAACGTATCGCACGCTCTTAAAGTGCTGGCACTCATACGTTCCAACACACATAACAATTTTCTAATTTCTCAATGTCTTCGTGATGCATGTAATACCTAGTAAAGAGGTACCCCTCAGCAAAACTCTTTTATAAAAATTTCAAAGTGACACTCTTTCCTTGTAAGAACAGCAGTAACTCAAGGGGAGAAGGAGTTCACGATGAAGAAAAACTATTCACGAAAAGCAAAGGCGCTTGTTCTTTTTACGGCGGTTTCATTCTTGTTTTCGCAGGCAGTTCCTGCGAATGCCGCCAACACAACAATTACTTGCTACAAAGGCACAACAGTCAAGAAAGTGACTGCGGCTAAGCCAAAGTGCCCAACTGGGTATACAACCACTAAGCCAAAAGCGACTTCAAAGCCGGTAGCTGGTGCATCGATTGCCTTTGCCGGTACATACAAAGGAAAGCTTTCAATAGTTTGGGGCGATACCTATTTACAAGTTACATCTGTTAAGGGAGAAGGAACTGGAAATGTTCTGGGCTTAACAGATATGTCCGGTACAGGAGCAGCAGCACCTGCCGGAATCTGCGACACATTTGATGCAAAAGGATCCATCGCTGGTGGTGGAAATTCACTCAACGTCACATTTGATTCAACTGCAAAAGGTTGCGCAGAAGATGAGTCAGCACCCACAACAATCAAAATCACTGGTACAGCAACAGTCACTGGCGGAACAGGTAAATACGCCGGAGCAACTGGAACTTTAAAAGTAACAGGAACCTTCAGCGTTAAGGGCGGTTCAAAGGAAGATGCTGCATTCACCATGGATGTAAGCGGAAACATCAAAACAAAGTAATTAGGCAAGAACCTCGAAAAAACTTAAGGAGTGGTGAAATGAAGAAATATTTTTCAGCTGTAGCGGTCGCCTCAATGGCGCTGTCTGCAGCGGTGCTAAGTGCAGGAATGGCTAGTGCCGCTCCTACAGCAACTACTTTGGTCATGTCAGGTGGAAATGGTGTTTTCGAACTGGGACCGGTAGTTATCAATGGCACGGCAAGCGCTGCAGGTTTAGTTCAATTCAGTGTTGATGGAAAAGTCGTTGCTGGCTGCGAAGCAGTTCCTACAGCTACAGTCACTCCGTTCCTAGCAAAGTGCTCATGGGTCCCTGCAAAATCTGGTGTAACTGTTATAACTGGAAAGTTTACTCCAACGGATTCAGTGAACTTTGCTCCAGCGACATCAAATACATTGAATGTAAACATAGGAGTACCTGTACAAGGCGTTGTTTCACCTATTCACATTTATGTTGACACTGTTCTTGCCAGCGGCACCTCAGGTCCACTTGCGCCACGTTTTGGAGTTAGCTGTGCGATTCAAAGCGAATACATCGTAGGACAAGGAATCGTTTTCCGAGTGTATGCAAACAATGCTGATCATGGTGGCGCAGTAATGGATTCTACAAATACAGCAAAGGCTTATATCGAAATCGCTGGAGTTAAAGATCCAATCCAGATGTCATATGGAAATCACAGTGGAGCAGCCTTCTGGACTGGTGTTTTGCGCACAGGCACAAACCCAGGTCAGTACAACACACTAGGTGTGATTAATTACAAAATAACTATGGTTGCAAAAGATTCAACAACCATGAAGGTCCTTTCAACAAAACTCGTGCCAAAAATGGAAAATGGTAAGCGCGTTATTGGAAGCGATGGACGTACCGTCTATGAGCGCGTTAGTTACTACCGCACTGTGAAGCTTTCAGTGCCTCTAAAGGGTGCTGTAGGAACTTGGCAGTCACGTTTCATGCCAGCATCTCAGCTCACTCTTTTTGCACTACCAAAGGCATAAGCCAGCTTTCAATTTTAAATTCACGACAAAGGAGAGATTATGAAAAAGAAGGTATTGGCGTTAAGAGCAGCTGCAGTATTTGGTTTGGTAATTGGGGTGATTGCGCCGGCGCAAGGTGCAGACACGCCATCCACTGTCATAACTTTGACGGCACCTTCTGACATCAAAGATGTAGCACCATTGCCATTTACTGCAGTTAAGTCGGCGGCATTCACCACACCAGAATCAACTG
>JACCDV011243467.1_pt1 | contig 13756 bp, 14 predicted proteins | sample 7446131 | NCBI WGS metagenome assembly JACCDV01 (sample SAMN15323448, study PRJNA562643) | freshwater metagenome | isolation source: river surface water | place: USA:Blue River Watershed | collected 2017-08-17 | reverse complement strand
GTCCAGGCAAGGGTTTGAAAGACGCCTTGAACTAATTTTCGGTTTCGGTTGGGTGCTTAGCTCAGTTGGCAGAGCGGCTGCCTTACACGCAGTAGGTCGGCGGTTCGACCCCGTCAGCACCCACCATCCATTAAAAAGGCGAACTCAAAGGTTCGCCTTTTTTCTTGGTTTCTCACACGTCACGATGAGTCCATCACATGTTTGATTTTGTTCGCAAGCACACTCGGGTCATGCAGTTCTTGCTGTTTCTGTTGATCTTTCCATCTTTCGTTTTGTTTGGCCTAGAAGGCTACAACCGTTTCCGCGAAGGTGGTGAAACAGTGGCCACGGTGGATGGGCAGGACATTACCCAAGCCGAATGGGATGCAGCGCACCGCAGTCAGGTAGAACGCATGCGCAGCAGTATGCCGAATGTGGATGTGAAGCTGTTTGACACGCCTGAGGCGAAATACAGCACGCTGGAGCGATTGGTACGTGACCGGTTGTTACAAGTGGCTGCGACCAAGTTGCGTTTAGATGCCAGTGATGCACGGTTGGCGGCCGAGTTGCAACAAAACCCTACGATTGCCGCCTTGCGTCGGCCCGATGGCACTTTGGACATGGAGCGCTATCGCCAGTTGTTGGGCACTCAGGGTATGTCGCCGGAATCATTTGAAGCGCAAGTGCGCAGCGATTTGGCTTCACGACAAGTCATGTCGGGTGTGGGGGTGACAAGTTTTAGTTCAGCAGCTTTGGCGGATGTGACGTTGAATGCGTTTTACGAGCAACGCCAAGTCCAAGTCGCGCGCTTTGTGCCAGCAGACTACCTGAGCCAAGTGAGTCCAAGCGATGCGGACCTCGAGGCTTATTACAAAGTCAATCCGGACAAGTTTCAGTCTGCTGAACGTGCAGACATCGAATACGTGGTGTTGAACTTGGCGGCTGTGCAAAAAGACATCGTCGTGCCTGAGGCTGAGCTCAAGACTTATTTCGAGCAAAACTCAGCGCGGTTGGCGGGTTTAGAGGAGCGCCGAGCCAGTCATATTTTGATCAATGCTGACAAAGGCGCACCTGCCGCAGAGCGGGAGGCGGCACGCGCCAAAGCGCAAGCCCTGTTGGCCGAGGTGCAAAAGTCCCCCAACCAGTTCGCTGAGTTGGCTCGTAAAAATTCGCAAGACACGGGCTCTGCGGCCAAAGGCGGCGACCTCGACTTTTTCGCTCGTGGTGCCATGGTCAAACCCTTCGAGGATGCGGTGTTTGCGTTGAACAAGGGCGAGACCAGCGGCGTGGTGGAAACAGAATTTGGCTTTCACATCATTCGCTTGACCGACATCAAACAGCCTGAGCAAAAAAGCTTTGAGTTCCAACGTGCCAAACTCGAGCAAGAAGTGCGTGCCCAGTTGGCGCAGCGCAAATTTGCCGAAGCGGCAGAGCAGTTCACTAATATGGTGTACGAGCAATCAGATAGCTTAAAACCTGTCGCTGAACGCCTGAAGTTGGATGTGCAAACAGCCAGCAACTTGGCTCGTGAACCCGTTGCTGGCAACACAGCCGCGAACAACCCCAAACTCTTGGCTGCGGTGTTCTCCCCAGATTCAATTGAGAAGAAACGCAATACCGAAGCGGTGGAGTTAGCCCCGAATGTGCTGGCGGCCGCTCGTATCACAAGCTATAGCCCTGCACGTACGCTGCCTTTGGACGAGGTCAAAGCGCGTGTGCGCGAGCAAGTCGTGGCCCAACAAGCTGCTGAGCGTGCCCGCGCTGAGGGCGTGGCCAAACTGGCTGAGTGGAAAACCAGCCCTGAAGCGGCAAAGCTGCCAGCGTCTATTGTGCTGTCGCGTGAAGCCAAGCAGGCCCAACCCTCCGCATTGGTAGAAGCTGCACTGCGTGCCAGCACACAGACCTTGCCAACATGGGTGGGCGTGGACCTAGGTGCGGGTGGCTATGCTGTCGTCAAGGTCGAGAAAGTGTTGCCACGCGATGCTGCTAATGCCGCTAATTTAGCCCGTGAGCGTGATCAATACGCACAATGGTGGGCCTCTGCAGAGGGCTTGGCTTACTACAAGCTTTTAAAAGAAAAATTCAAGGCGGAAATCAAAATAGCTAGGTTATAATTTTTGCTTCTGCGGTGGCTGTAGCTCAGTTGGTAGAGTCCAGGATTGTGATTCCTGTTGTCGTGGGTTCGAGCCCCATCAGCCACCCCAAAAATTCAAGGCCCTCCATATGGAGGGCCTTTTTATTTTTGGCACCAGCCCTTGTGAGGTGTCAGGTAGCCGCTTGGGCGCGTGCCGTGTGCAGTTTTTTATAGCTATCAATTAAGCGATGGTGTCTCTCAAGTCCTTCTAGTTTCATACTGGTGGGGGTGAGGCCAAAGAAACGCACATGACCTTGCACAGATCCAATGACGGCATTCATGCGTTCGTCACCAAACATTCGGCGGAGGTTGGTTTCATAGTTGCTTAGTTCAAGCTCAGGGTCGAGTAGAACTTCTAGCACCACATGCAAGGCTTGGTAAAACAAGCCCCGCTCTACGGTGTTGTCGTTATATTGCAAGAAGGCGCCGGCGAGATCTTGGGCTTCTTCAAATTGTTTCAAGGCGAGATGAATCAGGAGTTTTAATTCCAGTACGGTGAGTTGTCCCCACTCGGTGTTGTCGTCAAATTCGATGCCAATCAAGGTGGCAATATCTGAGTACTCATCTAGTTCGTTGTTCTCAAGGCGCCCCAGCAATGCAGATAGTTGTGCATCGTTCAAGCGATGCAAGTTGAGGACGTCCTCACGAAACAGCAAGGCCTTGTTGGTGTTGTCCCAAATCAAATCTTCAATGGGATAAATCTCTGAATAGCCTGGCACCAAGATGCGACAAGCAATCGCACCCAGCTGATCGTAAACCGCGGTGTAGCACTCTTTGCCCATGTCTTTGAGAATGCCAAACAGGGCGGCGGCTTCATCTGCGTTGGAGCGCTCGCCGTTGCCAGAGAAGTCCCATTCCACAAAATCGAAATTTGGCTTAGCACCGAAAAAGCGCCACGACACGATTCCGCTGGAATCGATAAAGTGTTCCACAAAATTGTTGGGCTCAGTGACGGCATTGCTTTCGAACGTGGGGCGTGGCAAATCGTTGAGGCCTTCAAAACTCCGACCTTGGAGCAGTTCGGTGAGGCTGCGCTCTAACGCGACTTGAAAGCTGGGATGTGCACCAAATGATGCGAACACGCCACCTGTACGCGGATTCATCAAGGTGACGCACATCACAGGGTAGGTGCCACCCAGTGATGCGTCTTTGACCAATACAGGAAATCCTTGTTCTTCTAGGCCTTGAATGCCGGCCACGATGCTGGGATATTTAGCCAGCACGTCTTGCGGAACATCGGGTAGACAGATTTCGCTTTCTAAGATCTCGCGCTTGACGGCACGTTCAAAAATTTCAGACAGACATTGCACTTGGGCTTCGGCCAGCGTGTTGCCCGCGCTCATGCCATTGCTGACAAACAAGTTCTCAATTAAGTTGGAGGGGAAGTAAACCACTTCCCCATCCGACTGACGAACGTAAGGCAGCGAGCAGATGCCACGCTCGGCATTGCCAGAGTTGGTGTCGATCAGGTGTGAACCGCGCAGCTCACCATCAGGGTTGTAGATGCGCAGGCTGTAAGCGTCCAGAAGACCTGTGGGTAGCGCATCTTTCTTACCTGGCTTGAACCAACGTTCGTTGGGGTAGTGCACAAATTTGGCGTTGGCGATGTCTTCGCCCCAGAAAGCACCTGCATAAAAATGGTTGTTATTCAGGCGCTCGATGTACTCACCCAACGCGGAGGCCAAGGCACTCTCTTTGGTGGCACCTTTGCCATTGGTAAAGCACATGGGCGAATGGGCATCACGAATATGGAGTGACCACACATTCGGAATGATGTTGCGCCAAGAGGCAATTTCAATCTTGATGCCCAAGTTTGCTAAGACGCCAGACATGTTAGCGATGGTTTGCTCAAGCGGTAGGTCTTTGCCGAGGATGAGTGTGGTGTTGTCAGTGGATGGTTTGAGGGTGAGTAAGGATTGTGCATCGGCATCCAAGTTCTCGACTTCCTCAATCACAAACTCGGGGCCTGCTTGGACGACTTTCTTGACGGTGCAGCGCTCAATGGAGTTCAGAATGCCACGGCGATCCACCTCTTCAATGTCGGGAGGTAATTCAACTTGTATTTTGAAAATTTGTTGGTAACGATTCTCTGGGTCAACGATGTTGTTTTGTGAGAGACGAATGTTCTCGGTGGGGATGTTACGGGTGTTGCAGTACAGCTTGACGAAGTAGGCTGCACACAAAGCTGAGGAAGCTAAAAAATAATCAAATGGTCCGGGGGCTGAACCATCGCCCTTGTAACGGATGGGTTGATCAGCCACAACCGTGAAGTCATCGAACTTGGCCTCTAAGCGAAGCTTGTCGAGAAAATTGACCTTGATTTCCATGAGCGATTTTTAAGAATTGACGATGCGGCAGGTTACCAAGATCCTACATTGGGCATATCTACCCAAGGTGCGGCGGGTGCCAGTGCGTCGCCTTTTTGGAGTAACTCAATAGAGATTTGATCTGGCGATCGTACAAATGCCATGCGGCCATCACGGGGAGGACGAAGAATCGTGACGCCATGCGCTTGCAATTTCTCGCATGTGGCGTAAATATTGTCGACTGCATACGCCAAATGCCCAAAGTTGCGACCACCTGTGTACACCTCAGGGTCCCAGTTGTAGGTGAGTTCGACTTGGGCGTCTTCATCGCCGGGGGCCGCGAGATAGACCAAGGTGAAGCGGCCTTGTTCAGATGCCTTGCTTCGTAAAACCGTCAGTCCCAGTGCGTCTCGGTAAAACTTCAGCGAGCTTTCAAGGTCCGTGACGCGCACCATGGTGTGTAGGTATTTCATAGAGGAGCGCTTTCGTGCGAAGTAGGGGAGTGCATTTGTAACCAGCCTAGACCATCGCGTGTGGCGTTCGGCACAATGCCTCGACTGGGTCTGTATTCACAGCCTATCCAGCCGTTCCAACCACAGGTGGCAGAAACTTCGTCAATGACGTCAAACAGATAAGGGTAATGGAGCTCGCCCAAGTCCGGTTCGTGTCGCATAGGCACTCCGGCTATTTGGAAGTGACCGATACGACCTGTTGGCAAGTGTTGGCGAATCTTGGCGGCTAAGTCACCTTCCATGATTTGACTGTGGTACAGGTCCATCTGCACTTTCACGTTGGGCGCGCCTATCACTTCAACCATGTGGTGTGCGTGTGCTTGGTAGTTCAAAAAGTAGCCAGGCATGTCGCGTGTGTTGATGGGTTCAATCAGAACATCGCAGCCGGATGCGCGTGCTTGTTCTGCGGCCCATGCAATGTTTTGGCAGTAAATGGCTTCAATGGCTTTCGTCTCCAAGCCCAGTGGGGCAATGCCTGCCATCACGTGGATGCGTGTGCAGCCTAGCGCGTCAGCGTATGTCAGCGCCTGCCATATGCTGGATTGGAACTCGTTGACTCGGTCAGTCAGGCATGCCAAGCCACGTTCACCCGAATCCCAGTGCCCCGGGGAGGCATTGAACAGCACCTGCGTGAGGTTGTTGTCGTTGAGTCTGTGACGTAACTCGTGTGCGTCATAGGCATATGGAAAAAGGAACTCAACGCCTTGAAAGCCGTCTTGAGCAGCGGCTGTGAAACGATCTAAAAAGTCATGCTCGTTGTAGAGCATGCTGAGGTTGGCGGCAAAACGTGGCATGGTCAGAGTTTAGTGATTGTGCAGTACATGACAACTCTAAGCTAAGTGCTTGAATTGATTGGGTATGATGCGCTATTCAAAGGAGCTGAACATGGCGGATATCAACCCAACCAACAACAACCTCGTGATCGGCGAGGGCGTCACTTTTAAAGGCTCGATTGCCGCCCCTGGCAAAGCTGTGATCAACGGCAATGTCACAGGTGAATTGACTGCCGACGATTTGTTGATTGGCACCAAAGGCCAAGTGACTGGCACTGTGCGTGCACGCGAAATTGATGTGCATGGAGAATTGAACGAAGACATCGTTTGTAAAGAGCATTTGCTGATTCACAGCACAGGCAAAGTGTCGGGCACCTTGGAGTATCACGAGTTGGAAATCCAACGCGGCGGTAAGTTCAAAGGCAATATGAACCAGAAATGAGTCGGTTCGCCAATCGGCGCGAAGCCTTTTGGCAGGGCATCCGAGATGCCTTAGGCGCGCCTGTCTTGGTTTTGTTTGCAGGCATGGTCGGCTTCGGCGCCATGGGGCGAAGCCATGGGTTTGACGCCTGGATGACGGGCCTCACTAGCTTGCTGATGTTTGCCTTGCCTGGTCAGGTGGTAATGCTGGAGATGTTCATTTCTGGCTCATCCATACTGGCGATTGGTTTCGCCGTGACACTGACATCGACCCGTTTTGTCACCATGGTGGTGACTCTTTTTCCCCAACTTCATCGGCGCGACCGTAACCCACTGTTGTACCTGTGGGTGCACATGCTGGCCATGACCGCCTGGGCAGTGTCGATGCGAGAGTTTCCTCGCATGTCGCCACAGCACCGTTTGAATTACTTCATCGGTTTGGCTTTGCCATGTTGGCTCATGTCACCGTTGGGCACCGTCCTGGGTTATTTCGTGGCGGGTTGGGTGCCTACACCCGTGACTTTGGCCCTGGTGTTCATCAACCCCTTGTTTTTTTTACTCACGTTTACCGATGTGAAACCGTGGGGGAACCGCCTGGCCATTGGTTTAGGCTGTGTGCTGGGCCCTGTGTTTTACATGTTGGACGCCGATAGCAGCCTGTTGCTGACGGGCTTGGTAGGTGGCACGGCGGCATATTGGATGGATCGTCGTTGGTTGCGTCCCTGCTCATCCGAGGTGCAAACATGAGCGTTGAGATGCAAGGGTGGGGTGTTTGGTTGGCGCTGAGTGCTGCCTGCATTGGTACCTATATTTGCCGCGCGGCAGGTGTGAAGTTGTCGGGGCACATTCACCAAGACAGCGAGGTATTTCGCTGGCTTTCTGCGGTCACTTACGCCATGGTGGCGGCATTGACAGTGCGAATGATTTTGTTGCCTTTGGGTTTGTTGGCCAATGTGCCGTTGTGGTTGCGCGTGCTGATCTGTGCGCTTAGTGTGGCTGTGATGGTGTCTAGTCCCCAGCGCCGCTTGGTGCCTGCCTTGTTGACTGGAACATTGCTTGTATTGGCTTATGGCGTGTACAGCGCAAGCCCTTAGTTTTCAAAGCCTACCGCTGTACGAACCTACAATTCGCGTGCAACCTTAAGGCATCATGAATATCCTGATTTCGAACGACGATGGCTTTCAAGCCCCAGGCATCGTGGCACTGTACGAGGCGCTCAAAGATTTGGGACGTGTTGAAGTGGTCGCGCCTGAGCACAACAACAGTGCCAAGTCCAATGCACTGACCTTACATTCGCCTTTGTATGTTCATCAAGCGAACAATGGTTTTCGCTACGTCAATGGCACGCCTGCGGACTGCGTTCACATTGCGTTGACTGGATTGCTCGACTACACACCCGACCTCGTGGTGTCGGGCATTAACAATGGCGCCAATATGGGTGACGACACGATTTACTCGGGCACGGTCGGCGCTGCCATGGAGGGCTACTTGTTTGGCATTCCTGCCATTGCGTTTTCGCAGGTCGATAAAGGTTGGGCGCACCTTGATGCATCGGCAGCCAAAGCTCGTGAATTGATCCAGCAAATGGTGGCGAAAGGTCAAGTGGCCGGATCACCCTGGTTGTTGAATGTCAATATTCCTAACCAACCGATTGACCAGATCAAGCCTTTGCGTGTGACGCGCTTGGGGCGTCGTCACTCCGCTGAGCGCGTCATCACGCAAACCAGCCCACGCGGAGAAACCATGTATTGGATTGGTAGCGCTGGCGCAGCCAAAGATGACAGCGATGGCACGGATTTTCATGCCACGTTTGAGGGCCATATGTCGGTCACGCCACTGCATGTGGATTTGACTGAGCATGGCAGCCTGCCCCATTGGACGCAACGTTTGAGTGGGGCGAGGGCATGAAGCAGCGCCCCAGCTTTCCGGCGCGGCTAGACACGGGCAAGTCGCAAGCAGTTCCAAAGACCTTGATGGGCGTCACTCGCGTCGTCACACCGCAATCAACTGCACGAGTCAAGCCTGTTGGTGTGGTCAGCCCCACGGGAGTCGGTTTAGATTCATCTGCCATTCGTGCTCGTATGGTGCAAAAACTCACTGCGCAAGGCATTGATGATGCGGTGGTGCTGGATGCCATGGGGCGTGTTGAGCGTCATCGATTCGTAGACAGTGCTTTGGTGAATCAAGCTTATGAAGACACCAGTTTGCCTATTGGCCTAGGACAAACCATTTCTAAGCCCAATGTGGTGGCGCGCATGATTGCGCTGCTGCGTGAGGCGCCAGGCTTGCAGGGCGCATCGCTCATGGGGCGCGTCTTAGAGATCGGCACGGGTTGTGGTTACCAGGCTGCGGTTTTGGCCTGTGTGGCGCGTGAGGTGTACAGCATTGAGCGTCTGCGTGGCCTACACGATAAGGCCCGTGACAACTTGCGTCCAATGCGTTTGCCCAACGTGCACCTGATTTTTGGGGACGGCATGTTGGGCTATGCCCAAGGTGCACCGTATAGCGCCATCATCTCAGCCGCGGGGGGGGAGAGTGTGCCGCAAACTTGGATTGATCAGCTCGCCATGGGTGGGCGTTTGGTAGCGCCTACACAGACCCGTACCGGTCAACAAGCTTTGGTCGTGATTGACAAAACGCCACACGGTCTCAAGCAAGCTCTCCTCGAAGCCGTGAACTTTGTGCCTCTAAAATCAGGCATTGCTTGAACACAGGGAAATAACAATGGTTCGTGTCGGAATGTGGGGTCTTGCTGCCCTGATGACAGCGTTGGTGTTGTCGGGTTGCGCCAACAAAGGCCGCCTAGCGCCGTTTGATGACCACTCGATCGGTGCCGCACGCAGTTCCAACCGTGTACTGCCAGGTGCTGAAAACGCCGGCAAACCCGGCTATTACACCGTCAAGCCAGGTGACACCCTGATTCGTATCGCCATGGACAATGGTCAAAGTGGCCGTGACATTGCCCGGTGGAACAAGTTAGATAACCCCAATTTGATTGAGGCGGGCCAAGTGCTGCGCGTGGTGCCACCTGTGCCTGAAACGCCAGTGGTGCGACAAGCTGCACCTGTGAGCGCACCGTCAACGCCTGTGGCATCTGCGCCAGCGGCCCCCTTGACGCCTGCTGCCACTGCTGAGGATGCGATCAGTTTTCAGTGGCCAGCCCGTGGTAACTTGATTTCTGGGTTTGATGAGTCAAAAAACAAAGGCTTGGACATTGGCGGTAAAGCGGGTGACCCAGTACTCGCTGCAGCCGATGGACGTGTCGTGTATGCCGGTGCTGGTTTGCGTGGCTACGGCAACCTCATTATCTTGAAGCACAACAACACGTATTTGACGGCTTATGCCCACAACCAAACGTTGTTGGTGAAAGAAGATCAAGTCATCAAGCGTGGACAAAAAATTGCCGAAATGGGCAACAGCGATGCGGACCAAGTCAAGTTGCATTTTGAAATTCGCCGTCAAGGCAAGCCGGTAGATCCTGCCAAGTATTTGTCGGCCAACTGATGACTGACGCAACAAACAAAGTGGCCACAGACAAACCATGGCCTGATAACGCACTCACCATCGAATCAATGGACATGGAGGCGCAAGGCGTGGGGCACCGCGCCGATGGCAAGGTGGTGTTTGTCGATGGTGCGTTGCCCTTTGAGATCGTGCGTGCCAATGTGCATCGCAAAAAAGATAACTGGGAAAAGGCCTCGCTGCTGGAAGTGCTACGTGAATCGTCGCAGCGCGTCACGCCAGGCTGTCCACACTTTGGCCTGCACGCTGGCGCGTGTGGTGGTTGCAAGATGCAGCACTTGGATGCTTCGGCCCAAATCGCGGTCAAACAACGCGCCTTAGAAGATAACCTCTGGCACTTGGGCAAGGTCAAGCCCGAAACCATTTTGCGTCCCATCCAAGGCCCAGCATGGGGCTATCGTTTCCGTGCCCGTTTATCGGTGCGCTATGTGGTGAAGAAGGGTGAAGTGCTGGTGGGTTTTCACGAACGCAAGAGCCGCTATGTAGCGGATATGCGCCAGTGCCCTGTCTTGCCGCCGCATGTGGATGCCATGCTTTTGCCTTTGCGACAACTCATCGCGCGCATGGATGCACGCGAGACTGTGCCGCAAATCGAGTTGGCCTGTGGCGACCATGTGACGGCCCTAGTGTTGCGCCACATGGAACCACTCAGTCAACGCGATAAGGACGCTTTGCAGGCCTTTGCAGAAAAATACCAAGTGCAATGGTGGCTCCAGTCCAAAGGTCCAGACACTGTGTGTTTGATGGATGGCGCCTTAGGCGAGCCCTTGTCTTATGCCTTGCCTGAATTCGGCATCACGATGCCATTCAAACCAACCGATTTCACGCAAGTCAATCCGCATATCAATCGTGTGCTAGTGACCCGCGCTTTGCGTTTATTGGATGTGCAAGTGACAGAGCGCGTCATTGACTGGTTCTGTGGCTTGGGTAATTTCACCTTACCTTTGGCCACCCTCGCGCGCGACGTCTTGGGGATTGAAGGGAGCGAGGCTTTGGTGGCGCGCTCTGGTGAAAACTATGTATTCAATCAAACCAACCGCCAGCAAGCGTTGGCGCCTACCCATTTTGTCGCGCGTAACCTGTTTGAAATGACGCCTGAGTTGTTGCGCCAAGACGGTTCGGCTGACAAGTGGCTGGTCGACCCACCTCGAGAAGGTGCTTTCTCGTTGGTGCAGGCTTTGGCTGAGTTGCATCAGCAGCCTGCACTACGTCAGGGTTGGACACCGCCTAAACGCATTGTGTATGTGAGTTGCAATCCTTCTACCTTGGCGCGTGACGCGGGCGTGTTGGTGAACGCTGCAGGCTATCGTATTTCGTCTGCGGGGGCCGTTAATATGTTCCCGCACACAGCCCACGTCGAGAGCATGGCTGTGTTTGATTTGATTGATCAGTGACGGACGAAAAAAAGGGACCTCGCGGTCCCTTTTTTGTCACAACTGAAATGCTTAGTCGCGCTCACCACCAAAGATGCCAAGCAAGGCCAACAGGCTTTGGAAGACGTTGATGATGTCCAAATACAAGGTGAGTGTGGCGCTGATGTAGTTGGTCTCGCCGCCGTCCATGACTTGCTTCAGGTCGTACAACATGAAGGCACTGAAGATCGCCATGGACAACATAGAGATCACCATCATGCCAGCGGAGGAACCGACAAACACGTTGATGATGCTGCCCACCATCAAGACCACGGCACCCACCATGAGCCACTTGCCCATGCCAGACAGGTCTCGTTTGATGACAGTTGCCAAACTAGCCATGACAAAGAACACGCCTGCGGTACCAGCAAAAGCCGTCATCACCAACTCTGCGCCGTTCTTAAAGCCCAACACCATGGCAATCATGCGCGAGAGCATCAGACCCATGAAAAAAGTAAAACCCAAGAGCACGTAAACACCGGTGGCGCTTTCTTTGGTGCGCTCAATGGCGTAAATAAAGCCGAAGGCGCCAGCCAGCATCAAAATCATGCCCATCACGCCAGAGATGGCGTAGCTGATGCCTGTGGCGACGCCAACGTAGGCTCCCAATACCGTGGGCAACATGCTGATGGCCAGCAGCCAATAGGTATTGCGCACCACGCGGTTGCGTTCAGCTGAAGGCAAAACATAGTGGTCAATGGTTTGAATGTTGTCATTCATGTGATTTCTCCGGTTAAACCTGATGGTTCAGATGGTGCGGATTTTAGTTGTTTCAAGCATTGCAATCACATAGCTTACTTTTATTGAGGTTTCTTTTGTGTTTGGGTGGGGTAGTGGGGCTTTCGGAATCGGTATGCTTAGGGCCTTCTTACCTCTAAACAAACTTTTCCATGAAAACCAAACACTTTCTTGAATCTGCCGATGTCAAAGCGATTGCAGCCGCTGCTGAAGTCGAGGCTTTGAAAAATAACTGGCCTGTGACCATTGCCATCGTGGATGATGGCGGTCACTTGTTGGCTTTGCAGCGCCTAGACGGTGCAGCGCCTGTGTCCGCGCACATTGCGCCAGCCAAGGCGCACACTGCGGCCTTGGGTCGCCGTGAAACCAAGGTGTACGAAGATGTCATCAACGGTGGCCGCACCTCATTTTTGAGTGCGCCTGAAATCAAAGGCATGCTGGAAGGTGGCGTGGCCATCATCAAGGACGGTCAATGCATCGGTGCGGTGGGTGTGAGTGGCGTCAAGTCGAATGAAGACGCACAAATTGCCAAGGCAGGTATTGCGGCGATTGGCCTCTAAATTACAAAAATCTTCAACAAAAGCCCCGCAGTTTTGGCTGCGGGGCTTTTTGTATTGTGGTTAACGACGCTTAGTAAATCAAACGCTCAGGGTTAATTTCTTGCAGAATGGTGGTCGCAATCTCTTCGATGCTTTTGTTGGTGGTAGACAGCCAACGGATGCCAGCACGGCGCATCATGGCTTCAGCTTCAGCGACCTCATGACGGCAGTTGGCTAGGCTGGCGTATTTCGAGTCAGGTCGACGTTCGTTGCGAATTTCGCTCAGGCGCTCGGGCTGAATGGTGAGGCCAAAAATCTTCTTCTTGTGTGGCACCAAAGCTGGCGGCAGTTGTCGGCGCTCGAAGTCTTCGGGGATGAGTGGGTAGTTAGACGCTTTCAGACCATGTTGCATGGCTAAGTAGAGGCTGGTAGGTGTTTTTCCGCTGCGGCTCACGCCCACCAAAATCACGTCGGAGGATTCCAAATCGCGGTTGAGCTGTCCGTCGTCGTGGGCTAAGCTGAAGTTGATGGCTTCAATGCGATCTCGGTACTCTTGGCTTTTGCTTGCGTCAGAGAAGCGGCCTACGCGGTGGTTGGACTTGATGCCCAGTTCTTTTTCCAGTGGGTTCACGAAGATGCTGAACATGTCCATCAGCATGGTTTTGTCTTTGCAGCCCTCTAAGATGACGCCGAGCACTTCCATGTTGACCAAAGTGGTGAAAACAATTGGTCGACGTCCTTCTATGTCGCCTGTATGGAGGATTTGACGCACAGCTTGGTGTGCTTTGTCCACCGTGTCGACGAATGGGATACGGATGTGGCGGAATTTCACCTCAAATTGCGCCAAGATGGCGTTGCCGAAGGTTTCTGCGGTGATGCCAGTGCCGTCAGATACAAAGAAAACGGTGGGATTGGGCATGAAAAACTTTCAATAGGGATCACGGTTTGCGGGAGAAAGGTGGCTTGTTGGCCACCTACAATGCTCGATTATCCGAATTTCGCCACGCAGACTGATCGACCCATTCGAAAAAATAAAAAGTCGCCGCGCTGTATGGCCTGCCAGTTTTAACTTTTGGAGCTTGTCTATGACTGCACTTTTCAGCCCAACCGCCTTGGTTGTTCCCTTTGAAAAACTTCGAATGACGGATGTCGAATCCGTGGGCGGTAAAAACGCCAGCCTCGGCGAAATGGTTTCCCAGCTTCCCTCGGGTGTACGCGTGCCCGCCGGCTTTGCGACCACGGCTCATGCCTTCCGTGAGTTTTTAGCGTTCGACGGCTTGGCCGACAAAATCAGCGCCCGTTTGGACAAGCTTGACACCGAAGACGTGCGCGCCTTGGCTGAAGCCGGTGCCGAAATTCGTGCCATGGTGGAAGCCCAGCCGTTTCCTGCCGATTTGGAGAAAGCCATCCGCGAAGCCTTC
>JACCDV010077136.1_pt1 | contig 13760 bp, 10 predicted proteins | sample 7446131 | NCBI WGS metagenome assembly JACCDV01 (sample SAMN15323448, study PRJNA562643) | freshwater metagenome | isolation source: river surface water | place: USA:Blue River Watershed | collected 2017-08-17 | reverse complement strand
GCGCTGGCGGTGCGCAAAATGCTGCAGTTGGCAGCCGGCCCGGGCGGCACTGGCCAGCGGGCGCAGACGGTGGGCTACTCGGTAGGCGGAAAGTCTGGCACGGCTCGCAAGCAAGAAGGCAAAGGCTACGCCGCCAAAAAATACCGCAGTTTCTTCGTGGGACTGGCCCCGGTAGACAACCCCCGCGTGGTGGTGGCCGTGATGGTGGATGAGCCCAGCAATAGCGTGATCTACGGCGGTGCTGTGGCCGCGCCGGTGTTCAGCGAAACGGTGCAGCAGACCTTGCGGTTGCTGGGCGTGCAGCCTGATGTCAGCGTCAAGCCCCACATCGTGGCCGATGTGGTGGAAGAGGGGGCTGTGTGATGCGTGAGTTGCGCAGTCCCCAGGAAGCCGCCACCTGGCTGCAAGGTCTGGGCGTTCAACGCATGGTCTGTGACAGCCGGGCGGTGCGCACGGGCGATGCGTTCGTGGCTTGGCCCGGTGCTGCCCACGACGGTCGTCGCTTTGTCAACGCAGCCCTGCGTGCAGGCGCGGCTGCCTGTCTGGTAGAGAAAGAGGGCGCCGAGCTCTGGAATTTTGTCGATCCCCGTGTCGCGGTGATCGAGGGCTTGAAAGCGATGACCGGCCCGGTCGCGCACGCACTGGCGGGGGACCCCAGCGCCAGCTTGTCGGTGGTGGCCATCACCGGCACCAACGGCAAAACTTCGACCGCGTGGTGGACCGCGCAATGGCTGGGCTGCGCCGGTGTACCGTCGGCGGTGGTCGGCACGTTGGGCATTGGCCGCCCGGGCAAAAAGTTGGATGTCACCGGGTTGACCACACCCGACCCCGCCCGGTTGGCCATGGCCCTGCGTGATCTGCAACACGATGGCGTGAAGGCGGTGGTGGTGGAGGCGTCATCGATTGGCCTGGCAGAGGCCCGCTTGGCGGGTACCCGCATCCACACCGCGGTGTTCACCAATTTCACGCAGGATCAACTCGACTACCACGGCAGTATGGCGGCTTACTGGCAAGCCAAGCGGGCGTTGTTTGATTGGTCCGGTTTGCAATCTGCGGTGGTGAACCTGGATGACCCCCAAGGCCCACGCCTGGCCGTCGAGTTGCAATTTCGCACGTTCTCGGGAGCCCTGGATCTGTGGACCGTGTCTGCCCAGGGCCAGTCGGCGCGGCTGCGCGTGGTACGTCAGCGCTGGACCCGCCAGGGTATCGCCTTCACAGTGGCCGAGGGTGGCGAACAGGCCGAGTTTGTGTTGCCGGTGGTGGGCGATTACAACGTTGCGAATTTGCTGTGCGCTCTGGCGGTTTTGCGGGTGCAGGGATGGACCTTGCAGCAAGCTGTGGATGCCAGCAAGGGTTTGACCCCGGTGCCGGGGCGCATGCAGTCGGCCTGGCCAGACGCACCCGCCGATGTGCCGCTGGTGTTGGTGGACTACGCGCACACACCCGACGCGCTGGAAAAGGCGCTGGTGGCCTTGCAGCCGGTGGCCCAAGAGCGTGGCGGGCGACTGTGGTGTGTGGTGGGTTGCGGCGGTGATCGCGATCGCAGCAAGCGCCCGTTGATGGCGGCCGCCGCTGAACGTGAAGCGGCTCGTTTGGTCCTGACCAGCGACAACCCGCGCAGCGAAGACCCGCTGTCCATCCTGCACCAGATGCAGGCTGGTTTGAGCGAGCCGGTGCGCGCCATTGTGGAGCCCGACCGCAAACAGGCCATTGCGCAGGCGGTGGCACTGTGCGACAGCCGCGATGTGGTCTTGCTGGCTGGCAAAGGGCATGAAGATTACCAGGAGGTGGCGGGTGAAAAGTACCCGTTCTCCGACCTCGTGGAAGCGCGCAAAGCCTTGCAGCACCGCCTTCCAGGTCACCCGGGAGGGGCCGAATGATGAACTTGAACGAATGGTTGCCGCGCCTGAATGGCGCTCGTGTGGTGGGCGACCTGTCATCGCTGCAGGCGGCCCGAGTGCACACGGACACCCGGTCGCTGCAACCGGGCGATCTGTTCGTGGCGTTGCGCGGCGAGCGCTTTGATGCCAATGACTATCTGCCAACCGCTTTGCAGGCGGGGGCGGTGGCCGCCTTGGCCGAGCGCGGTTTGGCCGAGGCTGGCCTGTGCGGCGTGGAAGTGCCCGACAGCCGACTGGCGTTGGGCGAACTGGCCCGGCTGTGGCGGGCCCAGTACCAGTTGCCCGTGGTGGCTGTCACCGGCTCGAACGGCAAAACCACGGTGACCCAGATGATCGCCAGCATCCTGCGTGCTCAAGCCGGCGAGGCGGCATTGGCCACCCGGGGCAACCTGAACAACGACATTGGGGTGCCACTGACCGTGTTGCGCCTGACCGCAGCGCACCGCTTGGCTGTGATCGAGCTGGGCATGAACCACCCGGGTGAAATTGCCGGTCTGGCGGCGATCGCCCAGCCCACCGTGGCTTTGGTCAACAACGCTCAACGCGAACACCAGGAATTCATGGCCACAGTGGAAGCCGTGGCTCGCGAGAATGCGGCATGTTTTGACGCGCTGCCAGCCGATGGCGTGGCCGTGTTCCCAGCGGGCGACGCCTACACCGCGTTGTGGCACCGCCTGGCGGCGGGGCGCCGTACCGTCACTTTCGGGGAACGCGACGCGGATGTGGTCGGCAACGCCGACTGGCGCCATGGTGCCTGGCATCTGCAGGTTCAAACCCCGGCCGGGGCGTTTCAGGCGGTGCTCCGAATTGCAGGCCGCCACAACGTGCGCAACGCCCTGGCTGCTACCGCTTGCGCCTGGGCGGCGGGGCTGCCTTTGGTGGCCATCGCCGAAGGTTTGCAGCAGTTCGAACCTGTCCAGGGGCGTTCCCGCGCGATCACGCTGCAACGCTCAGGTCAGCCTGTCACCTTGGTGGACGACAGCTACAACGCCAACCCGGATTCGGTGCGCGCCGCGATCGACGTGCTGGCCGAGTTGCCCGGCCCGCGTTTGCTGGTCTTGGGCGACATGGGCGAAGTGGGTGAACAAGGCCTGGCGTTTCATGACGAGGTGTTGCGCCATGCGCTGTCGCAGAACATCGAGCATGTGTTGGTGAGCGGGCACTGGATGCAAGCGGCAGCGGAGCCGCTGCTGGCGAGCGCCGGTGGCCGGCTGGAGGTGTTCGACTCGGTGGACGCATTGCTGCCTGCAGCATGCCAGCGTTGGCCGCTTGTTGCCAGCGCGCTGGTCAAGGGATCGCGCTTCATGCGGATGGAACGGGTGGTTCAGGCACTGCAGGCCAAGAGCGAGGAACATCACGCGGAGGGTTCAACCCATGCTGCCTAGTCTGGCTTTGTGGTTGCAGGAGCTGGGCCCTGAGTTCGGCTTCTTGCGGGTGTTCCAGTACCTCACCTTCCGCGCGGTGATGTCCGCCATGACCGCTTTGTTGCTGGGTGTCGCGGTGGGGCCGTACTTCATCCGTCGATTGACGGAGCTCAAGATCGGTCAACCCATCCGCGAGTACGGTGTGCAAAGCCACCTCAGCAAAAGCGGTACACCCACCATGGGCGGCGTGCTGATTCTGTTCTCGATTGCAGTGTCCACCCTGCTGTGGTTCGACTGGAGCAACCGCTTCGTCTGGATCGTGCTGCTGGTGACGCTGGGCTACGGCGCCATCGGCTGGATGGACGACTGGCGCAAGGTGGTGCACAAAGATCCGGAGGGCATGCGCTCGCGGGAGAAGTACTTCTGGCAATCGCTGATTGGTCTGGTGGCGGCGTTTTACCTGGTGTTCGCCATCTCGGAGGGGTCCAACCTGCGCGTGTTCGAGCTGTTCGTCAACTGGGTGGTTTCTGGTTTCACCATCGACCTGCCGAACCAGACCGGACTCATGGTGCCGTTCTTCAAAGAGATCAGCTACCCGTTGGGCGTGCTGGGCTTCGTGATCCTCACCTACCTGGTGATCGTCGGCTCCAGCAATGCGGTGAACCTGACCGACGGGTTGGATGGTCTGGCCATCATGCCGGTGGTGATGGTGGGCTCGGCCCTGGGCATTTTTGCTTACGTGACGGGTAACGCCGTGTTTGCGAAGTACCTGCTGCTGCCGCACATTCCAGGCACCGGCGAGGTGCTGATTTTCTGTGCCGCCATGGCTGGTGCGGGCCTGGCGTTCCTGTGGTTCAACGCCTACCCGGCCCAGGTGTTCATGGGCGATGTGGGAGCCTTGGCGCTGGGTGGGGCCCTGGGCACCATCGCCGTCATCGTGCGTCAGGAAATCGTGCTGGCCATCATGGGCGGCATCTTCGTGGTCGAGGCCCTGTCGGTCATGCTGCAGGTCACCTGGTTCAAATACACCAAACGGCGCTATGGCGAAGGCCGGCGCCTGTTCAAGATGGCGCCGTTGCATCACCACTTCGAGAAGACCGGATGGCGCGAAACCCAGGTGGTCGTGCGCTTCTGGATCATCACCATGTTGCTGTGCCTGATCGGCTTGTCCACCTTGAAGCTGCGATGAAAACCGTGCCATCCCTGCTGCAAGACCGAGAAGTGCTGGTGCTGGGCCTGGGAGCCTCGGGCCTGGCGCTGGCGCGTTGGTGTGCCCTGGCCGGCGCCCGCGTGACGGTGGCCGATACCCGTGAAACACCGCCCCACGCCGCCGTGTTGCAGGCTGAGTTGCCCCAGATCCAGCGCTTGTGTTCGGCATTCGATGAGGCTTTGTTCCGCCGTGCGCCCTGGGCGTTGGTGTGCCGCAGCCCCGGCATCGCACCGGCTGATATGGCCGGCTTGACCCGGGCCGCTCAGGCGGTGGGCGTGCCGGTGGTGGGTGAACTCGGCTTGTTTGCCCAGGCCCTGAAAGCCTTGGCTGCGCCTTCCCAGGAGGGTGAAGTTGCCTACTCACCCAAGGTGCTCGCCATCACTGGTACGAACGGCAAAACCACCACCACCGCGTTGACCGCCCACCTCTTGCGCGAAGCGGGCTGGAACGTGGCCGTGGCCGGAAACATCGGTCCCACTTTGCTGGATGTGTTGCGCGAACGGTTGGCCGCTGACGACCTGCCTCAGGCCTGGGTGCTGGAGTTGTCCAGCTTCCAGCTGGAAGGGGCGCTGGGCTTTGAGCCGACCGCCGCGACGGTGCTCAATGTCACCCAGGACCACCTGGATTGGCATGGCGACATGACCGCCTACGCCGCAGCCAAGGCCCGCGTCTTCGGCCAGCTCGGCGTGATGGTGCTGAACCGCGATGACCCGCAGGTGATGGGCTGGCAGCCTCAGCCCACGCAGGTGCGCGATGGCTCGAAGGTCCGCACGGAGCCGGCCCGAACCCACATGACCTTTGGTGCCGGCGTACCAGTCCAGGCAGGCGACTGGGGGCTGGAGACGGTCAATGGCATGACCTGGCTGGTGCGTGCGCAGCCGCTGGACGATGTTCCAGTCAAGCGCCGTGGCGCCGCCGAGCCCGAACTCTACCTGCAACGCCTGATGCCAGCCGAGGCCTTGCGGATTCGCGGCCGGCACAACGCCTGCAACGCCCTGGCGGCATTGGCGCTGGCCACCGCCGCCGGCGCGCCGCTGGCGCCCATGCTGCATGGTTTGCGCGAATACCGTGGCGAACCGCACCGGGTGGAGCCGGTGGCGATCGTCAACGAAGTCGAGTACTTCGACGACAGTAAGGGTACCAACGTCGGCGCCACGTTGGCCGCGCTGCATGGCTTGGGGGTTGATCGCCGCCTGGTGGTGATTTTGGGCGGTGACGGCAAGGGCCAGGACTTCAGCCCGTTGGCCGATCCGGTGGCACGCTATGCCCGCGCAGTGGCCCTGATCGGACGTGACGCGCCGGCCATTCGTGCCGTGTTGATGAACGCCGGCGTGCCTCTGCACGATGCGCAGGATTTGCCCGCCGCTGTGCGCTGGTGTGCGACGCAGGCACGTTCTGGTGACGCGGTGCTGTTGTCGCCGGCGTGCGCCAGTCTGGACATGTTCCAGAACTACAGTCACCGTGCAAAGGTGTTTGTGGACACGGTACACGAACTGCAATCCGAGGAGGGCACGCCCACATGAGCGCCGCTGGTGCCCCCCACGGTTTCGGCCGCGTCACCCGCTGGATTGGCGGTGGCGCTCGCGCCGCCAGTGGTGCGGCCCGCGACTTCGTGGGTGAACTGCCGATCCGCCTGACCAGCCGTGACTACGCGCGCGGCCGAACTGCCGTGGTGCGCGAGCTGGGGTTTGACCAGGCGCTGATGTGGGTGGTGGTGGCCTTGCTGTGCTGGGGCCTGGTGATGGTGTATTCAGCCTCCATCGCGCTGCCCGACAACCCGCGCTTTCGCAACTACACGTCCACCCATTTCCTGTTGCGCCACGCTCTGGCCATCGGGATCGGTGCGGTGGCGGCTTTGCTCGCCTTCCAGGTGCCGATGAGCCGCTGGGAGAAATGGTCGCCCTGGCTGTTTGGGCTGGCGTTGCTGACGCTGGTGCTGGTGTTGCTGATTGGGCGCGGCGTCAATGGCGCTCAACGCTGGATTCCGTTGGGCTTCATGAATTTCCAGCCTTCTGAGCTCGCCAAGCTGGCGGTTCTGATGTATGCCGCAGGCTACATGGTGCGGCGGATGGAGGTGAAAGAGCGCTTCTTCCGCGCCGTCATTCCGATGGGCGTGGCCGTGACCCTGGTCGGTGTGCTTTTGTTGATGCAGCCCGACATGGGCGCCTTCATCGTGATCGCTGTGATCGCCATGGGCATTTTGTTCCTGGGCGGCGTCAACGCGCGCATGTTCTTCGTCATCGCCGGGCTGCTGGTCGGTTTGTTCGCGCTGATGATTTTCAGCTCGCCGTGGCGCCGCGAGCGGGTGTTTGCTTACCTCGATCCGTTCAGCGTTGATCATGCGCTGGGCAAGGGATACCAGTTGTCCCACTCCCTGATTGCATTCGGGCGTGGCGAGGTGTTCGGTGTCGGATTGGGCGGCAGCGTCGAAAAGCTGCACTGGCTGCCAGAGGCGCACACCGACTTCCTGCTGGCCGTGATCGGTGAAGAATTTGGACTGGTGGGTGTGCTGATCCTGATCGCGCTGTTCATGTGGCTGACACGCCGCATCATGGTCATTGGCCGTCAGGCCATTGCGCTGGATCAGGTGTTTGCGGGGTTGGTGGCACAGGGCGTGGGTTTGTGGATCGGCTTTCAGGCTTTCATCAACATCGGGGTGAACCTGGGTGCCTTGCCCACCAAAGGCCTGACGCTGCCTTTCATGAGTTATGGTGGTTCCGCCATCCTGATGAACCTGGTGGCCATTGCCGTGGTGCTGCGCATTGACCATGAAAACCGCAAACTGATGCACGGAGGCCGGGTATGAGCAAGACCCCCTGCGCATTGGTGATGGCCGGTGGCACCGGCGGCCACATCTTCCCTGGCCTGGCCGTGGCCGAGGCGCTGCGTGCCGAAGGCTGGCGTGTGCATTGGCTGGGCGCTCCCGGCAGCATGGAAGAGCGCCTGGTGCCGCCTCGCGGCTTCGAGTTCGAACCGGTGGCGTTTGGCGGTGTGCGCGGCAAGGGCGTTCTCACGCTGGCATTGCTGCCGTTGCGTCTGCTGCGCGCGTTCTGGCAAAGCCTGTCGGTGGTGCGTCGTGTCAAGCCCGACGTGGTGCTGGGCTTGGGCGGCTACATCACGTTCCCCGGCGGCATGATGGGCGTGCTGGCCGGCAAACCCCTGGTGCTGCACGAGCAGAATTCCGTCGCCGGCATGGCCAACAAGGTGCTGGCCGGCGTGGCCGACAAGGTGTACACCGCATACCCCAACGCCTTGGCCAAAGGCGAGTGGATTGGCAACCCCTTGCGTGCCGAGTTTCTGCAGCAACCCACTCCAGCCGAGCGTTTCGCGGGCCGCAGCGGCCCGCTGAAGGTGCTGGTGGTGGGTGGCAGCCTGGGGGCCAAGGCCCTCAATGACATCGTGCCGCAGGCCCTGGCGTCGATCGCTGCCGAACAGCGTCCGTTGGTGATACACCAAAGCGGCGAAAAGCAGATTGACGCCCTCAAGGCCGCCTACGCACAAGCCGGCGTCGAGGCCACGCTCACCCCCTTCATCCAGGACACGGCGGCTGCATTTGCCGAGGCCGATGTGGTGATCGCCCGTGCTGGCGCCAGCACAGTGACCGAATTGGCTGCAGTCGGTGCCGCCGCGATTTTTGTGCCGTTCCCGCACGCGGTCGACGACCACCAGACCCACAACGCCCGTTTCCTGGTGGACGCAGGTGCCGCCTGGCTGATCCAGCAGCCTGAACTGTCCGCCCAAGGGCTGGCTGCGATGCTCCAGAATCTGACCCGCGCCGACCTGCAAGCACGCGCCGAACGCGCCCGTGCCCAGGCCAAAACCGAAGCCGTACCGGCCATGGTCCAGGCATGCCGGACCCTGGCGAAACTTCCCATTGCCTCTGCTGGAGGCCAAGCATGAAACACGCGATCCGTCACATCCATTTCGTAGGCATCGGGGGCGCAGGCATGAGCGGCATTGCCGAGGTGCTGCTCAACCAGGGCTATGCCATTTCTGGCAGTGACCTGGGCGACAGCGCCACCACCCGCCGGCTGCAACAGCTGGGTGCGCGCATCCACATTGGTCACGACGCAGCCCACATTGCCGGGGCCGATTGCATCGTCACCTCCACCGCCGTCAAGGCCGACAACCCCGAGGTGGTGGCGGCCCACGCCAAGCTGCTGCCAGTGGTGCCACGCGCCATCATGCTGGCCGAGCTGATGCGCATGAAAAAGGGCATCGCCATCGCTGGTACCCATGGCAAAACCACCACCACCAGTCTCGTCGCCAGCGTGCTCGCTGCGGCCGAAATGGACCCGACTTTCGTCATCGGTGGCAAGCTCAACAGCGCCGGTGCCAATGCGCGCCTGGGCTCGGGCGAGTACATCGTGGTCGAAGCCGACGAGTCCGACGCCTCTTTCCTGAACCTGCTGCCCGTGATGGCGGTCGTCACCAACATCGACGCCGACCACATGGACACCTACGGCCACGACTTCGGCCGGCTCAAGCAGGCGTTTGTGGACTTTCTGCACCACATGCCGTTTTACGGCGCGGCGATTGTCTGCGTCGACGACACGAATATCCGCGGCCTTCTGGGCGACATCCAGCGCCCCATCACCAGTTACGGCGTCAGCGAAGATGCCCAGGTGCGGGCACTGGACATTCGCGCGGTGGATGGCCAGATGCATTTCCGCGTGCAGCGCCGCAACGGAGTTCACCTGCCCGACCTGGACGTGGTGCTTAACCTGCCGGGCCACCACAACGTGCTCAACGCGCTGGCCGCGATTGCGGTGGCGGTGGAGCTGAGCGTCCCCGATGCCGCCCTGCTCGACGCGTTGGCGAGTTTCAAGGGTGTGGGTCGCCGCTTCCAGCGTTACGGGGATGCCGCGCTGCCCGATGGCGGCACCGCCACCCTGGTGGACGACTATGGTCACCACCCGGTGGAAATGGCCGCCACACTGGCGGCTGCACGCGGCGCTTTCCCGGGCCGTCGGCTGGTGCTGGCTTTCCAGCCGCACCGCTACACCCGCACTCGGGATTGCTTCGAGGATTTTGTGAAAGTCATCGGCCAAGCCGATGCGGTGCTGCTGTCCGAGGTGTACGCCGCCGGCGAAGCCCCCATCGTGGCCGCCGATGGACGGGCCCTGACCCGCGCTTTGCGCGTGGCGGGCAAGGTGGAGCCGGTGTTCGTGGATGAGATCACCGCCATGCCGCAAGCCATCCTGGACAACGCCCGCGACGGCGACGTGGTGTTGTGCATGGGGGCCGGCAGCATCGGTGCGGTGGCTGGTCAAGTGATCGCTCTGGCGCAGGCTGGGGCTCAGAAAGAGGTGAGCGCATGAGCGCTGCAATGAAGATCGATCCCCGCAGCCTGGGCAAGGTGGCGGTGCTGATGGGCGGATTTTCCGCCGAACGCGAAGTGTCCCTGATGTCGGGCAGCGGTGTGTTGCAGGCGTTGCAGTCGCAAGGTGTGGATGCGCATGCCTTCGACCCGGCCGAGCGCGAACTGACCGAGCTCAAGCGCGATGGTTTTGACCGCGCCTTCATCACCCTGCACGGCCGCTTTGGCGAAGACGGCACGGTGCAAGGGGCACTGGAGTTGATGGGCATACCCTACACCGGCCCCGGCGTGCTGGCCTCCAGCGTGGCCATGGACAAGGTGATGACCAAGCGCATATGGCGCGCAGAAGGCCTGCCGACGCCCGACTGGCGCCAGGTGGCCAGCGCTGACGAAACCGTGGCCGCGTTCGAGGCGCTCGGAGCGCCCATGATTGTGAAGCCCGCCCGTGAAGGTTCCACCATCGGTCTGACCAAGGTCACCAACGTCGCGCAGTGCGCCGAGGCCTACCGCCTGGCGGCACAGCACGATCCCGAGGTGCTGTGCGAGCAGTTCGTCAGCGGTGATGAGGTGACCTGCCCAGTGCTGGGCACGGGCGCCGACGCCCGCAGCCTGCCCGTCATTCACATCGTTGCGCCGGATGGCAACTACGACTACGAGAACAAGTACTTCACTGACGATACCCAGTACATCGTGCCTTGCGACCTGCCGGCTGGTGAGGAGATCGCCATCCAGGCGCTGGTGCTCAAGGCCTTCCGTACCCTGGGTTGTCGCGGCTGGGCGCGAGCTGACGTGATGATCGACGCCGCCACGCGCCAACCCTACCTGCTGGAAATCAACACCTCTCCGGGCATGACCGGGCATTCCCTGGTGCCCATGTCGGCACGGGCCACCGGCATGAGCTACGAACAGCTGTGTCTGTATGTGCTGGCGAGCGCCAGCCTGGACAACCCTTTGCCTGCCAAGACCGGCCACTGACATGGCACAACCGACCGCACTGCCCCTCGACGTGCGCCTGATGGCCGCAGTCGCCAACCTCCTGTTCGGGGTGTTCGCGCTGTTGCTTGTCGGCGGCGCGGGTTGGTGGGTCGTGCGCCATCCGGCGTGGGCGCTGGGTGGCATCACCGTGGTGGGTGACGTGCAGCACCAGAACGCGGTCACGGTGCGTGCCCACCTGGCGTCGCGCCTGCAGGGCAGTTTCCTGACTCTGGATCTGCAGGAAGTCAAGCGCTTGCTGGAAGGCGTGCCGTGGGTGCGGCAAGCCGTGGTGCAACGCGATTTCCCCAACCGGTTGAAGGTGACCTTGCACGAACACCAGGCCGTGGCCTGGTGGGGCGAGTCGGGTGGTGGCCGGCTGGTGAATGCCCAAGGCGACGTGTTTGAGGCCAACCCCGATGATCCGGCCGCCGATCAGTGGGTGGAGCTGCTGGGGCCGCAAGGCCAGTCGGCGCAGGTGTATGCGCTGTTCCAGACGCTGCAGCCAGCGTTTGCCCGCATGGGCCAGGACATCACCCGGCTGGAACTGAATGGCCGGGGCAGCTGGAAAGTCCGCCTGGATGGCGGTGCCCGCATTGAACTGGGCCGGGGTGAACCCCAGGAGCTTCTCCAACGCATCCAGGCCTTTGTGGCCAGCATCACCACCGTCAGCCAACGCTACGGTGGGCGCGACATTGAATCGGCCGACCTGCGCTATCCCAACGGCTATGCCTTGCGCCTGCGCGGCGTGAGCACGCTGGAAGCGCCCGCCGGCACCCCCAAAAAACCTTAACGCAGCACATCGACGCACACCATGGCCAAGGAATACAAAGACATCGTCGTCGGACTCGACATCGGCACTGCCAAGATCATGGCGGTGGTGGCCGAGGTCCAGCCGGGTGGCACGCTCAAGCTCGCCGGCCTGGGCGTTGCCCCTAGCAATGGCCTCAAGCGCGGCGTGGTGGTGAACATCGATGCCACGGTGCAAAGCATCCAGCAGGCGCTCAAGGAGGCCGAGCTGATGGCCGACTGCCGCATCGCTCGCGTCTACACCGGCATCACCGGCAGCCACATCCGGGGCATCAACAGCAGCGGCATGGTGGCCATCAAGGACCGCGAAGTCACCCCGACCGATGTGGCGCGCGTGATCGAGACCGCCAAGGCCATCAACATTTCCACCGACCAGCGCCTGCTGTTGGTGGAACCGCAGGAATTCATCATCGACGGGCAGGAGGTCAAGGAGCCGATCGGCATGAGCGGTATCCGGCTGGAGGCCAAGGTGCACATCGTGACCGGCGCCCAGAGCGCGGCGGAAAACATCATCAAGTGCGTGCGCCGTTGTGGCCTGGAGGTGGACCAGCTGATGTTGAACCCGCTGGCGGCCAGCCAGGCGGTGCTGACAGACGACGAGAAAGAACTCGGCGTGGCGCTGGTGGACATTGGCGCTGGCACCACCGACGTCGCCATCTTCCAGGGCGGGGCCATCCGCCACACCGCCGCCATCCCGATCGCGGGTGACCTGATCACAAACGACATTGCGATGGCGCTGCGCACCCCGACCAAGGACGCGGAAGACATCAAGGTGGAAAGCGGCTGCGCCAAGCAGTTGCTGGCCGACCCGGACCAGCAGGTGGAAGTGCCAGGCCTGGGCGATCGCGGGCCGCGCATGCTCAGCCGCCAGGCGTTGGCCGGTGTGATCGAGCCGCGGGTGGAAGAGATTTTTGCGCTGGTGCAGCAGGTGATCCGCGAGTCGGGCCACGAAGAGCTGTTGTCCAGCGGCATCGTGCTGACCGGCGGCAGCGCCGTGATGCCCGGGATGGTGGAGCTGGGGGAGGACATCTTCCTCAAGCCGGTGCGGCGGGGCGTGCCCAAGTACGCCAGCGCCTTGAGCGACATGGTGGCGCAGCCGCGCGCCGCCACGGTGATGGGGCTGCTGGAAGAAGCGCGGCTGGCACGGCTGCGCGGCCACAAGGTCGCGCAGAAAGCGGGGTCCATGGGCAGCGCCCTGGGCCGTCTCAAGGACTGGCTGGTGGGGAATTTCTGATGAGCATGCACACCCGATCCAAGCAACGCAGCACCGCCCAGTCCCGCTGGCGCGAGGCCCCCGCCCGACGATGGCGGGGCGCCAATGCACCCCCTGGTTGAACGGTTTTCATGGTTTTTAGCACACAGGTTTTCAGTTTTTTACGCATTCAAGGAGTGACAAGATGAGCATCGAAATGATCGAAGTTGAAGAGTTCAACCGCGGTACCCAGATCAAGGTGATCGGCGTGGGCGGCGGTGGCAGCAACGCGGTCGAGCACATGATCCAGAGCCATGTGCAAGGGGTGGAGTTCATCTGCGCCAACACCGACGCCCAGGCGCTGAGCCGGACTGCTGCGCACCGCGTGATCCAGCTGGGCCAGACCGGCCTGGGCGCTGGCAGCAAGCCCGAGAAGGGCCGTGCCGCCGCCGAGATGGCCGAGGCCGACATCCGCGACGCGATCGACGGCGCGCACATGCTGTTCATCACCGCCGGCATGGGCGGTGGCACCGGCACCGGCGCTGCGCCGGTGATCGCCAAGGTGGCCAAGGAAATGGGCATCCTGACCGTGGGCGTGGTCACCAAGCCGTTCGACTTCGAAGGCGGCCGCCGCATGACCAATGCCGACGCCGGCCTGGTCGAGCTGGAGCAGAACGTCGACTCGCTGATCGTCGTGCTCAACGACAAGCTGCTGGAAGTGCTGGGCGACGACGTGACCCAGGACGAGGCGTTCGCCGAAGCCAACGATGTGCTGAAGAACGCTGTCGGCGGTATTGCCGAGATCATCAACGTGGAAGCGCTGGTGAACGTGGACTTTGAAGACGTGCGCACCGTGATGGGCGAGCCCGGCAAGGCCATGATGGGCACCGCGACCGCCGGCGGCCCGGACCGCGCCCGCATCGCCGCCGAGCAAGCCGTGGCCTGCCCGCTGCTCGAAGGCGTGGACCTGTCCGGCGCCAAGGGCGTGCTG
>JACCDV011101039.1_pt1 | contig 13761 bp, 21 predicted proteins | sample 7446131 | NCBI WGS metagenome assembly JACCDV01 (sample SAMN15323448, study PRJNA562643) | freshwater metagenome | isolation source: river surface water | place: USA:Blue River Watershed | collected 2017-08-17 | reverse complement strand
CAACTGCCTACCAAGAGGCACTCGCATTGAGTTCGACTATGAGCACCTATTCAAGGCAGATGTGGCAGCTCGCTACAACTACTACAGCACCGCAATTGCAGCAGGAATCCTCACACCTGAGGAAGTAAGACTCAAGGAGGGTCTAAATGCAGGAATTTGAAACTAGAGAGTTTGAGGCTCGCGCTGATCTAGAAGAGCGAACCATCGTTGGGCTTGCTGTCCCTTATGGGCAGTTGGCAGACATCGGAGGCGCATACCAAGAGCGCTTTGTTCCCGGTGCGATTGAGTCCGTTGAAGATGTGAAGCTTTTCTATGGACACGAAGAGCCAATTGGCAAGGTCATGGAGGGAAGAGACACTGAGGCAGGATTTGAGATCTTGGCTCGCGTTTCAGACACTCCAAGAGGTAATGAAGTCCTAACGCTTATGCGCGATGGTGTGCTCAACAAATTTTCGGTGGGCTTTCTCCCGGTAACTTCCGAGAGGAATGGTTCAACGATTACGAGAACAAAGGTTGCTTTGAAAGAGGTATCAGTTGTTCCGTTCCCTGCCTTTACAGGCGCAAACATAACCGAGGTAAGAGAAGAGCAGCAAGAGGCTGTTATCGAATCCCCTCAAATCGAACAAGAAAGAAGTTCCATGTCTGAAAACATTGAGCTAGAGGTTCGCACTGTTCAGGATGAGGTCGCTGAGTTGCGCCGAGTCGTTGAGGCAGGACTAACCCCTTCCACTCCTGCAGTAATCGGCGCTGAGATCCGTTCCCAGGCTGAATTTGCAAAGAAGCTACTCAAGGGAGATGCAGATGCGATTGAGCTTGCTCGCACCGCTTCTGACTCTGGCGATGCAGCTTTGCTTCCTGCTTTCGTAGGTTACATTGACACCCTAATCAACTTCAACCGCCCAACTGTTTCTGCTTTCTCGCGCACTCCACTGCCAACCACTGGCTTGACTGTTGAGTATGCACAGATTGACAGCAACACCTTGGCTGTTGGCGTTCAGGACCCAGAGAATGAGGCTCTAAGCTTCGGCAACCTAACCTTTGAGACTGTTACCGCTCCAGTTACCACCTATGGCGGTTACACCAGCTTCTCTCGCCAGTATGTTGAGCGCGCAAGCATCAACACTCTAAACGAGGTATTCCGCGGTCTATCACTTGCCTACGCAAACACCACCAACGCAGCTCTAGTTAGCTACCTAAACGGACTAACCTGGACTGGCAAGGTATTCGATGCAGATGGCGGCACTCCTAGCTCATTGGCTGAGGGTATTGCTAACGCGACTGCTTACATCTACCAGAACTCAGGACTACGCCCAGAATTCATTCTGACTGGTCCAGATGGTTATGTGAAGCTGGCTAAGACTGCTGCTTCAGATGGTCGTTTGGCTTTCTCTGCTAACGGAGATGGCATGAACACTGTCGGTTCGGTAAACATCCCTGGACTATCCGGTTCGGTATTCGGTCTGCCAATCATCGTGGACCCAGCTATCGGCACTGGAGTTGTTTACATGGCTAACAGCACTGCAATTGCGACTCACGAGTCTGCAGGTGCTCCAGTTCGCCTAACCGATGGAGACATCACCACTCTGACCGATTCAGTTTCTGTTTACGGTTACATGGCAATCACCGCTCCTCGTCTTGGCGCTATTGTCAAGCTAGATGTAACTGCCTAGAGGTCATTAGAGTGAGCGTTTCTCTGAGTGATCTACAGGCTTACATTGGCACAGAAGAATCTGGGGACTTTATTCAGTCTTGCCTAGATTCAGGAACTGCTTTGGTTGAGAACTATGTCGGAGACATCGAAACTGTCCCGGCAACAATCATGGATCAGGGCGTTCTAATCTGCGCTAGTGAGCTGTTTCACCGGAGAAGCGCTCCTAATGGCATCGCTCAGTTTGCAAGCATGGATGGCAGCCCCGTTAGGGTTGCAAAAGACCCTATGGGTGCTGTCTATCCACTGCTATTGCCTTATGTAGGCTGGGGAGTATGACAAACGAAATCACACTGAGCAAGAGCGAGCTAAAGCTAGATCTAGTTGCAGCTGGACTCAATGTTCTGGACTATGTGCCAGAGCGTATTGTTCCCCCAATTGTGATTATCAACTCAGCATCCCCTTACCTAACTCCTAGCAGCATCGGGACTGAATACATCATGAGCCTAGAGCTTGTGTGTATTGCAGCCAATGCGACTAACAAACAGGCAACTGAGAAGCTAGATGAGCTAATCGAAAGCGTATTGCTGGCACTGCCACGCTACGCAAGGATGATTAGAGTCAATGAGCCTTATCAGATGCAAACTAACAATGCCGAATACCTATCGGTAAACATCAGCATCGAAATCGAAATAACAATTTAGAAAGGAATCTGCTAATGGCAGCTTCATCACGCATCAAGGCTCAGGACATTCTGTTCAAGATTGGCTCAACTGAGTATGCTTGCGATGCAACAATGGTGGACTTGGTTCTGGAGGATGCTCCAGGCGATGTTCAGACCTTCTGCGAGCAGCGAGTCGGTGGACAGTGGGCTTTGACTCTTGAAGGAATCACTTCAGGCGAGGCTACTTCTCTCTACCGCGTTCTATGGGCTAACTTCGGAAGCACCGGAACATTCACCATCGCTCCACAGGGCAACACCACTGCAACCAGCTCAGCGCCTCACTACACCGGCACTGTAAAGTTCAACCAGCTCCCACCTCTATCCCTAGTCACTAACGAGACTGTAAAATTCTCAGTAACCCTAGAGGTAGACAACGCAGAGCACGACCCTGCAAACGAGGTCTTCTATGGCGTAGAGGTCAAGACCGCTTAGTCATGAGTATGACTAATGGCGTAAAAGTCACGGGTCTAAATCAAGCTATCCGCTCGGTTCGCGAGCTTGGTGTCCCTGATCAAGAAATCAAGGATGCAGGTTCGCGAGCTGGCGAGATAGTTGCCAATGAAGCCAGACAACTTACCCCGGTAAGAACTGGCAAGCTAAGAGACAGCATCAGAGTCAGCAAGACTCTTCGCAAAGTCACAATTAGCGCAGGTAACAACAGAACATCAAAATCGGGAGTCCCCTACGCTAACCCTATTCACTGGGGTTGGTTCAAGCGAAACATCAAGCCACAGCCATTCTTCGTAAAAGCGCTGGGCATAACTCGCGAAGAGGTCTATCGCCAATACTTCGACAACATCGCTAAGCTTGTAGCCAAACAGAACTCCAAGGGAGCAAGCACAGATGATTAGTTTTGATGAGCTGACACTAGGCGAAATTGAAGAAATTGAGATGCTTACGGGCAGCTCACTAGAGAGCGTTTATGCCGATGGGAAACCAAAGGGCAGAGCGTTCAGGGTTATCTACTGGATCATGAAGCGCCGGGAGGACCCGAAGTTGAAGTTTGAGGACACCGACAAGGTAACGATGCAGGAAGCTGCTAACTATCTTGCTGGGGATGACTCAAAAAAAGAATAAAAGAGGAAGCAGCCGAAAGACTTGCAGCCTTCTGTTTAGCTACAGGAGTCTCCCCAAGTGAATTCAGATCGCTAACCCTCTACGAATACAAGGCTTTCATAAAAGCACTGGAGGAGCGTAACGCATGAGCTTAGTTCTCAATGTGGAGATTCTTGGCGAGTTCAAGAAGCTAACTCAGGCTACCAAGGGCAGCGAGAAGTCCTTAAAGGGATTACAGGATGTAAGCTCCAAAGTCTCCAAGGCGATGAATACAGCCCTAGGAGCTATCGGTGTAGGTCTTTCCATCGGAGTCATTACACAACAGCTCAAAGAGGCTTCTAAGGCTGCTATTGAGGATGCTCAGTCCCAGGCACTGCTAGCCAACCAGCTCAAAAACACAACCAACGCAACCAAGGCTCAGATTGCTAGTGTCGAAGAGAACATTGGGAAAATGCAAATGTCTGCAGGTGTCGCAGACGATGTGTTGCGCCCAGCGTTCGCACAGCTAACCAGAGCTACTGGAGACACAGCCAAAGCTACAGAGCTAATGCAGCTCGCCTTGGACATTAGCGCAGGTTCTGGAAAGTCCCTTGAGTCTGTCAGCATGGCGCTTACGAAGGCTTACAACGGACAGTTTGGAGCACTCACAAAGCTGGGTGTCCCAATGGCAGACCAGATTCTAAACGCCAGCGAGTCGGTAAGGATTCAGAAGCAGCTAAACAATGCGCTTGCTGATCAGGAGCTTGCACTTAGCAAGTATGGCAAAGACTCTGAAGAATACGCTAAGGCAACTGCTAAGGTCACAGGGCTTCAGGAAAAGCTAACCCTAGCAACCAAAGACGGAACAGACTGGCAGTCACAGCTTGCAGATGCTTTCAAGGGAAGCGCTGCAGAAGCAGCAAACCTAGACCCCTATAACAAAATGCAGATTATCTTCGGGGAGATGCAGGAAAAAGTTGGAGCTGCTCTTCTCCCGGTATTGTCACGCTTTAGCACTTGGTTAGCTTCTCCCGGTGGAACTAAGGCGCTAGAAAGCATCATTGCTGTGCTTGTAGATCTCATTGAAGAGGGCATCAAGGTTGTCGAATGGGTTGTGCAGTATAAGGATGCTCTAATTCCACTAACTGCAGGACTCGCAGCTCTTACTTTGACAGTTAAGGGTATCACTGCAGCATTCACTGTTTACAACACAATATCTGCAGCAGTAGTCGCTAGAAACGCAGCTATGGCAGCATCTAACACTGCACTTGCAGCAACAGCGACAGCAGTAGCAACACAAGCTGGAATCGCAGCAACAGCGCTCAGAGCTTTGTCTTTGCTAAATCCTTTATTGCTTACTCTTTCACTAGGTGGAAGCGCAGCACAACCTGGAACAGTCCCCAGCACAATGCCTCGCCCAGCAGACTTGCCAAACACTCCAGTTGTCCCTCCACAAGCTGCAACGGGTATTCCTGGGTTCGGTGGACCAGTTATCCCAGCATCTCCAACGACTGACAGACCAGTAGTTCCAACAGTGAAGCCAACAGCAGCTCCTAAGCCAACTGTAACTGTAAACAACACAGTGAATGTTAAGAGCACGACTGCCTCCCCCAAGCAGATTGTCAGCTCGCTTCAGAGCTTGCAGAGCAGCACAGGTGTCAGCATCGCTAGGTTGCTCAAATGAGCGATGTTCTAGAACATTTCGACATAGCCCAAGACATCAAGGTGGAGTTCTTGCTCCCCGATGCAGTGGGCAATCTCTTTATTCTGGGCATTAGCGAGCTAGGTTCAGACGATGTTTTGGCAGGTGCAGGGCAGTTCATCATCGGGTTGTCGCTACTAGATGGACCAGACACGCTCGCAGGTGAGGATGTTATCGCTTTCACTTGGCAGGGTTACGAGTGCAGTGTCGCAGAAGTGGACACAAGCGTTGGTGGAGAGATTCAGGACTCGCTATTCTTCCAACCGCGCGCAGGTCAATTGAGTGTCACGCTTCAGAACTTGCTACTAGATCCTACGAACAACCCAGCCTTTAGACCTGGAGTTCCGGTAAGAGTTCGACTAGATCGCGATGCAGTGGACATCACGCTGTTCAAGGGCTTCATTGACAACATGACAGTTGCCTATGACACCGACAACAATCACATTCTGCAGTTCACTGCCTACGACTCTCTAAAGCAGTTCGTAAACTCTCGCCTAGCGCTTCTGGACACTACAGACGAGGAAGAGTTCCCCGATGGGTATGCAACGCCTTATGAGGTTATAGAAATTCTTGCTGATCAGTTTGGAACTGCTATGAATGAGCGCAGCGCTGAGACCAGAGGCAAGCTCCCTCCTATGCTTATGACAGACTTCATCCCGAACAATGTGCTCTACGATGCAATTCAGACAGGTCTAGGCATCTTCTGGGTTGATCAGGAGACTCAGGAGTTTGTATTTATCCCACGCCCAGCACTCACAGACACTGAGGGCAGCTACAGCGTAGGCAATAATCACAACGACCCACTACATCTTTGCATGAGCGACATCGAAGTCGCTTCTGACATTGATAGCATCTTCAACAGCTTGCAGGTCACGCTCAAGGATGACCCTGAGACATCGGTGCTAGTAGAGAACTTGGACTCCATCCAGCTTTATGGGGTATTTGCTACAGACTCAACTGTGAACACGACTGATTCAGCTGAGCTTTCAGACTGGGCTAACTCTGTATTCAACAGCAGCACTCGCAACTTAGTGCGATCAGTGCAGACCCCAGCAATCAACCGCTTGGGCAACTTGACTCACGCAGCCGAAATCCTCCCGGGCGAGACCATAAGAGTTGTTTATCAAACATCAAAGCTAAACATCAATCAGGCTTACACAGTAACCAAGGTAAGTCATAACATAAATGTAGACAATTGGTTCACTACACTAGAACTCTGGAAGGAATTCTAAATGTCCTATAAAACTTTTGTAAATGGTTTTCCCCTAAACGCTTCTGAGCTAAATGGGTTTCTTATGTCGCAGGTTGTTGCGACTTTCGCTAGCTCAACTGCTCGCGCCGATGCAATCACTTCTCCAGCTGAGGGTCAAGTCACTTATCTGGAAAACGACAATGTGTTTCAGTGGTGGAATGGGAGTGCCTGGACAACGCTAGTTCCTAGCGAAGTGCAGTATCTCACCGGAGTAACAAGCAACATCCAAACTCAGCTAAACGCTAAGGAGAACGCTAGCTACACTGTTAGCAACATCTCAGCCAACTACACCATTCAGGCTACAGATTCAAGCAGACTAATCGTTTCGACTGGATCAGCAGTCACTATCACAATCGCCAATGTGCTGACAGTAGGGCAGAGGATTGACTTCCTACAGGATGGGACCGGTCAAATTACATTCACAGCAGGTTCAGGCGTAACTCTTCAGAGCAAAGCTGGAAACCTAAAAACAGCAGCTCAGGAATCTGCAGCCTCAATCATCTGTATCGCTTCTGGACAGTATCGCCTCATTGGAGATTTGGCTGCATAATGCTTATTCCAATCGGGATTTTTGCAAGTGCTACTTCAGCTCCTAGAACTTTCGATGTTCTAGTTGTAGCTGGTGGAGCAGGTGGTGGAGCTGATCTAGCTGGTGGTGGTGGTGCAGGTGGTGTCCTAGGCTTTGCCACTCAGACCCTATCGGGAACTTTTAGCGTAACTGTTGGAGCTGGTGGTGCTGGTGCTACCACAGCAGGAAACAGAGGCGCTGCAGGAAGCAACTCGGTGTTTGGTTCTCTAACTGCTGCTGTCGGTGGCGGTGGCGGTGGCGGTTACAACGCTGGACAGCTAACTGGTGGTAATGGCGGTTCTGGTGGTGGAGGTAGCTTCAACTTCAGGTCTGCTGGAGGAAGTGGAACAAGCGGTCAGGGTAACGCTGGTGGAACTGGTGGAGATAACTCTTCTGGTGGCGGTGGAGGTTATGCTGCTGTTGGTGCAAATGGAAGCAATCAAAACAATCAGCCCGGTGCAAATGGTGGAGCTGGTTCTAGCACAATAACTAATCTTTCAAGCATTAGCGCTTGGTTGTCGGCAACTTCTTCAGGATCTAGCGGAAACATCGCTGGCGGTGGTGGTTCGGGAACTGGTGGTTCTAACGCTTTGGGTGGCGTTGGTGGAATTGGTGGCGGTGGAAATGGTGGACAAGCTGTTTCTGGTGCTCCTGGGAACCCTGGACAAAACGCTGTAGCAAACACTGGCTCTGGCGGTGGTGGTGGCGGTAACTGGGGAGGTTCTGGAGGTTCTGGAGCAGCCGGACTGGTAATCCTAAGAACTACTGGAGACTACACAGCACCAGCAGTCACAGGCTCACCCTCGCGAGTTGTATCTGGTGGCTTTACTTATTACAGGTGGACTGGAAACGGAAGCATTACGATCTAATGGCACATTTTGCAAAGCTTGACGAAAACAACATTGTTCTAGAAGTCCATGCGGTCTCAAATGAGGCGCTGGACCCTGAGAATGAAGAAGCTACTGGCATCGCGTTTCTAACTGAATGGTCAGGCGGTTACGAGAATTGGAAGCAAACTTCCTATAATGCAAACTTCCGCAAAAACTACGCAGGTATTGGTTTTACTTATTTCGAGCACATAGATGCATTTGTCGCGCCTAAGCCTTTCAATTCTTGGTCGCTAAATCATGAAACTGCACAGTGGGAAGCGCCAATTGCTAAGCCTACAGACGGACTTGTTTACGCTTGGGATGAGTCAGAACTTGATTGGAAGCCAGTAGTGTTTGAGGTGGTTGAAGAGTAATGCCAGAGCTACCCGGTCACGACTCAATCCTTTTTCAGCTTGCTCAAGACATCGCGGAGATAAAGGCAACAGTCAAGAATTACGCTGATCTAGAAACTCGCGTTAGAGAGCTAGAGAAGGCGCGTTGGAGTAGTGCCTGGGTTACTGCTTTTGCTTCTGCAAGCATGACAGCTGTGGCAGTCATTATGGTGAATCAGGCTCTCAGATGAAGCTCCCATTCCATCACAGCAAGATCACTGGGCGCTTTGGGACACTAAGCGAGTATCGCAGGCGCAACAAAATGCAGCCTCACTCAGGGTTAGATTTTGCTATGCCTGAGGGAACTCCTATCCCAGCGCTTTCAAATGGGACTATCGTGCTGCAGCAGTTCTCAAAGGTTTTGGGTAATGTCTCAGTGCTCAGGGTTCTGGGCAAAGATGGAAAGCTCTATTTCATTGGGTATTGTCACCTAAGCGAACCTGGGCTTCCAGTTGGAACTAAAGTCAAGCGCGATGAGACTGTGGGCAAGGTGGGAAACACCGGGAGCGCGAGCACAGGTGCACATCTACACATGACAGTTAGCAAAGAGCTAAAAGGCGTGTTCGGTCCAACTTCAGTAAAGCAAGACCCCATCGAATTCATAAAGGCGAACAAGTGAAAGAAACAATCAAGCAAATCGTTGTTAGATCTATTGGTCTAGTCCTAGCCACAGCTTTCGGTGGCACTGCAATCGGTGCAGTCGCTGGGGATGTTTGGATGGGCATGTTGGTGGGCATAGGCAGCGCTTTTGCTGTGGTCGCTACAACTCTAGGTGTCGCTATCGCTTGGAGAGGCACGCTGGAGCTACAGGACATTAGCAACGCTTTCAGGGCTGCAGTAGCCAAGAGCGATTCTGAGGCTGTAGAGGATGCTTTGAAGGTCACTAAAGACGGGAACTTCGACTTCGATGACCTAGTAGATGACAATGATTTCGAAGAATACCAAAAATAAAAGTCTGACCCTAGTGCTAGTGTCGCGCTATGAATGGAATTTATCAGCGCGTAGCAAAAGTAGGCATTGGACATCTGTTTGGCACTCACCCTTCAGGCTCACCGGAATGGTTAGCTGATCGCAGGGAAGCAGTCGGAGGCAGTGACATAGCTGTCATTATGGGCAAGTCTCCCTATAAGTCAGCAGTAACTCTTTGGGCACAACGATGCAACCTAATCGAAGAGGACCCTACTAACGCAGCCATGCTCATTGGGACGATTATCGAACCAGCAATCGTTGAGCTGTATCGCTTCTACAACCCAGACATGACAGTGCACACTCCAGCGCACACCTGGGCATTGAACACAGACAACAGACTTCGCGCTAATCCAGATGGGTTCATTGAGAACGAGTTCGGGGACACCAGCATCTTGGAGATCAAATACAGCAAGCAGCACTGGAAAGAAGTCCCAGAAAACTACAGGTATCAGATTATCTGGTATCAGACAATCACCGGGCTACACAACCCAGCAACTCTCGCAGCCATAACCGCCGATGGGTATCAGGAGTTCACGATTGAGTTTGACAAGGAATTGAGCGAGCGCATGAAGCTGAGCGCCATTGACTTCCTAGGGCTAGTTGAACATGAGATCATGCCTAACTGGGATGGAAGTGCGAACACCTATGAGACAATTCGCGCTATGCACCCAGAGATTAGGGATGAAGAAGTAGCGATAGATCCTGAGACTTACAGGCTTCTAACCGATGCTTTGGATCTACAGGAGTTCTGGACCCAGCAAGCCACTATTCGCAAAATGGAAGTTATGAAACAACTAAATGGCGCTAAATGGGGTTATGTTGAAGGTGAGCAGGTTGTAAGCTTGCGCGCAAGAGGTGAGGGCAAGCCTTACCTACACATAAACGGAAGGTAAAACACACATGTCATTCCTGGACAACTACGAACCAGTAGCAGACAGAATCGCCAAGTTCTGGGAGAAGTATCCCACCGGGAGATTGCACACTGAGATTGTGCTAATCAACGAGACTGAGATTGTAATCAAGGCAAGCGCCTACACTGATCGCGAAGATGCTCGCCCGGCTGCAATTGACTTCGCTCAGGAAACTAGGGGAAGCAGCAACATCAACAAGCAGAGCTTCATTGAGAACTGCAGCACCAGTGCTCTGGGCAGAGTCCTAGCAACGCTGAACTTCCAACCCAAGAAGGATGGAAAGGCGATTAGACCTAGCAGGGAAGAGATGCAAGCAGTCGCACCTAGCAAGCAGACCGCTCGCAACTGGAGCAGTGAGGCTACTGTTCTGGCAGGTCTAAGCGATGTTGAAGGATTGAGAAAGCTACATGCAGAAGCTAAAGCAGGTGGAGCAAGTGCCGACATGCTAAAGAGCATCGCTGATCTAGGAAAGTCCCTAAGCAAAGGAAAAGGCGAGTAGACACACAGAAACTACTCGCCTCGAGCAACAACGCTCTACCCTTTTAGGGTTCGCTAATTATACACAGAAAGAGGCGAAAGTGATAACCGAAACAGACAAAGCGTTTCTAAGAGGCTACAAGGCTGCTGAGAGCGATTTACTAGCTCGCGCGAGTCATTCCCTTTGGAAGCATGTAAACTCCCTTGAGAAGGGCTTTCCAGAGCTTGCTGAGGGTATTGCATTTGCGATTGAGATTCTTGAGAAAGAATTCAGCGAAGTGCCCAAGAACAAAAAAACTAAATAGCACCTTTATTTATAGTAATTACTATATATAGATATATATATAAATAACTAAAACTATTTTTAGTAATTACTAAGATAATCATTTATAAATAACTAACCTTATTTTTAGTAATTACTAAAGTATCTATAAATAGAAAAAACACAGAAAGAAGAAAAATGCCAAAAATCACTGTTGCAGGAGATGTTCACATGATTGCCTGGGAGGGCAAGCGAGTCTCTATTTGGGAAAACATTCACACTAACGGAAAAGACTTCTCAAGACTCTGGACTTGTTGGTTCGATTCGCCTCAGGATCTACAGGAGCAGGACTTCGCAGAGATCACCGGTGAACTCTCAACCAAGATTGGTGAATACACTCCTAAGGGCAGCTCAGAAACTAAGAGAGTTGTTGAGCATCACATTCAGGGAGCACATGTAAAGCAGAAGCGCAGCAAGGCTGAGCAGGATGCAACAGCAAGCGTGTTCTCAGAGGAAGCTCCCTTCTAATGATTCAGGCTTTTATCCCAGGCGTTGCAATACCTCAGGGATCTAAAGTTGCCTACAATCGTGGAGGCAGATGCGTTATCGCTGAAAGCAACAAGAAACTACCTGGATGGAGAAAGCAAGTAAAAGAGAAGCTGGAGCAAGCTAACGCTTCATGCGAACCAATTACAGGCGAAGTATCTCTGCAGGTGATTTTCTTTCTGCCTAGACCCAAAACAGTCACCAGATTGTTTCCTACAACAAAGCCTGATCTAGACAAGCTAATCCGAGCCATAAATGATTCAGCTACAGATGCCGGAGTGCTGGAGGATGACTCTCAGGTTGTTGAGATAGTGGCTTACAAGTTCTACCAAGACGAACAGAACCCAATTGGCGTATTCGTTGCTTATGACAAACTAAGCGGCGTGTCTGCTCACAGGTTCTAAACCGTAAAGCATAGGTTGAAACTGCTAATCACACACAGGAGGAGCAAAATGCTAGAGAAACTAAATGTTCAACCCAACAAAAAGCCATGTGCAGTTCGCACACTTTGGACCAGTCTGGATGAAGCAGATCGCGAAATTCTAATGAGCAATCTCTGCGACACCAGCATCCCTAGCAAGCGACTAGAGAAGGCTCTGCGCGAAGTAGGCGTTCAGCTCAGCGACACTGCCATTTCACGACACAGAGACTCTCACTGCTCATGCTCGAAAATCTAAACCCAGCGCCGAAGGTTGAAGCGCCTAGCGAGTTCAGGGCAGCTTTGGAGTTCGATGGGGAGACTGGCACAGCAACACTTCCACCCGGGAGAAACGACTGGGAGCAATTCCTAACAGAGCAGGGCTTTGACTCAAGCGACTATGAAGTGATTGGGACTCCCAGAGTTAGCAAGTGGCAGACTTATCACGGGGATTGGCTCAGCAGCTACAGGTTTCACTTTAGGAAAATCAGTCAGTCTCAGGATCTAGGACTTCTCTGGAGAACAGCTAAAAGAAACAGCAAGCAATCCAAGGCTGCAATAAAGGCTAGTGATAAGGCGCTAGTTGTGATGCTGTCAGACTTTCAAATAGGCAAGGTGGACCACAGAGGTGGGATGCAAGAGCAACTAGAGCGCATCTTTCAGGCTTATGACCGCTTAGAGCAGAAGCTTGCTAAGAATCGCTATTCTCAGGTCATTTTGTGCGAGTTAGGGGACATAGTAGAAGGCTTTAGCAATAAAGCTGACATGCAACAGCTCTATAGCAATTCAGCAAGCATTATGGATCAGGTGGATGTCAGTGCATCGCTTATCTGGGACATAGTGAAGAGAGCTGCTAAGCACTCACCTAAAGTCACTTATGCGACTGTGGCATCTAATCACTGCCAGTTCAGAATCAACAAACAGCAGGTTGGTGCTCCCGGTAACGATGACTGGGGAATCTTCATCGCTAAGCAAATCAATAAGTTGGCTAAAGAAACCGCGCTGGATCTAAAAGTGTTGATTCCTGAGCCGCACGATGAGTCTCTGGCGTTCGATGTCTTTGGTGATAAATTCCACATTCTTGGTTTGTGGCATGGTCATCAAAGTGCAAGGCCAGATGCAGTGCCCACATTCTGGCAGAATCAAACATTCAATAATGGTCCCTTGGCAGCAGCATCCATAGGGCTATCTGGGCATTTCCACCATCTCAGAATCTGTGAACTCGGCCTCCATGCAAATGGGGGAAGTCGTTACTGGATTCAGGGAAAAACGATGGATAACGGAAGTGGCTGGTTCAGGCTGAACTCGGGACAGGACTCGCAGCCTGGACTAGTCACATTCGAGCTATCCCCAAACAAGTTGTTTACAGGAACTGTCGAAGTCGTATAATAAACACACACACAGAAAGAAGCACACATGGAAAACATCAAGTTCTTAGGCTTTGTATTCGCACTAATCTTTGGCTCACACATGATCGTGGAGTTTATGGTGCGCTATGTCCCTTATCTGGGCATTGTCATCGCTCCAGCATTATTCACCTACATCGCTATTAACGCAGCGCGTTACTATCGCGAGGCATCTAACTAAATGGCTACATGGCATAACTCACAGGCTTGGGCTAAAGCTAGAGCTTATGCAAAGACAGTTCTTGAACCAGTGTGCGTTTCATGTGGGGCGCACTTAACTGGGGGGGACTGGACAATTGACCACATCATTCCACCGGGAGACGGAGAACCGAATCATGACATCAGCAATCTGCAATCTATGTGCCGCGCATGTAATGGGCGCAAACAAGACCGCACCCTATCAAGAGCCAACTGGGTATCTCCACGCTGGCGATAAGGAGTCGCTAATGGGTGCTATACGCCACCTATGGGTATCCAAGGGCAAAAATAACGCTAAACATGCAAAAGTCTCAGGAAAGCACAAAAAGGTCGCAGGGAGACACGCAGCACCCCGGAGGAGTTTTTTCTAGGAGTGCGCCGAAT
>JACCDV010078271.1_pt1 | contig 13765 bp, 17 predicted proteins | sample 7446131 | NCBI WGS metagenome assembly JACCDV01 (sample SAMN15323448, study PRJNA562643) | freshwater metagenome | isolation source: river surface water | place: USA:Blue River Watershed | collected 2017-08-17 | reverse complement strand
TCTGGGCATAAAATGATAGTATTTTGCTTCAGTCGCTTAAGGGCGGCGAGAGTAATGACGATAACAATAAACAGAGAAAGAGTGAAAAACAACAACGTAAACAACTTAGCAGAAGTAAAAGTCTATGACGGTGAGTCAATTGAGGCCGCACTTCGTCGCTTCAAAAAAGAAGTACTTAAAGCTGGAATTATTTTAGAAGTAAAAAAACGCAAGCACTATGAGAGCAAGCGCCAAGGTAAAAAGCGTAAGAAAGCGGAATGCAAGCGCAAAGCAATTTTCAATGCCAATGTTAAAGCTGGTTTGATAGTATTACCTCCACGTCCTGAGCGTAACGATCGTAAAGGTGCTTTTAAGAAAGGTGGCAGAGATAAAGACGCTATTAGCTAAACAGCTCGTCAAATCTTACTCAGCTAGAAGAGTTGTTGATGATCTTAGCTTCAGTATTAGTGCTGGAGAAGCTGTTGCTTTATTGGGGCCTAATGGTGCTGGTAAAACTACTAGCTTTGATATGGTCGTAGGTTTAGTTAAACCTGATTCTGGTTCAGTGTGGTTAGATGATACTGATATTACTGAGCTGCGTATCCATCAACGTGCTCGTCTTGGTATCGGCTATCTAACTCAAGAGCCAAGTGCTTTTAGACAGCTGACTGTGCGTGAGAATCTAGAATTGGTTTTTGAAGAGCATGGCATAGAGCCTAACGAGAGGCGTCATCAAGCAACTGAACTGCTGCAAGAGTTTAATATATTGGATCTGCAAGATACTCACGCGATTTCATTATCAGGTGGTGAGCGTCGTCGCCTAGAGATTACTAGAGTGCTAGCAGCCCGGCCGACATTTGTTCTATTGGATGAGCCATTCACTGGCATAGATCCTATTGCTATTGAAGACATTCAGGCTGTGATTCGTAAGCTTGCTTACGAGCGTGGTATCGGCATATTAATTACTGACCACAATCCGCGTGCGACTCTCTCTATAGTAGATCGAGCTTACATTATTCAAGATGGACGCATTATTAAAGCTGGTAGTTCTAAAGAGATTGCGTCGGATGAACTTGTGCGCAAGTATTACTTAGGATCCGGGTTTTCGCTAGTCTAGATGTTGCTAAGTGCAATAGCATTTTGCTCGATACATCTATCAACTATCGCCTTATGCTCTTGATAGCCTGGCATCAACTTATCACCACTACTGATGCGGGTTTGCATATCTAGCTTCGCTATAACGGGGTCTATGTCTTGAGTGGTTCTAGCGGCTGGTCTTATGAAGCTTACTTGTCCTTTCTCTTCTACCCATTTATTGTCTTTGGTATATAGTGGAAAATGCCAATCTAAGACTCTGCTATTAGGAAGATCTTTCAGGGCGAAAGGTACGATTAGCCCATTAGTTTTAGGCAAGGCGGTGAAGAAAGATTCAGCGATAGTTGCGGTATTAGCCATTAATTCTTTATCGTTAGGATTAGCTACGGTCTTATCAATGGTGTAATAGTGTCTATAACGGTTCTGTACATCTTTGCCGAGCTTGGCGTGCTCAGCTGCGAACCAGTAAGAGTCACTAATAGAAACGAAGCTAGGATTTTTGATGTCGAATACACCCGTTGCTGGATCACGCTTGAATAATATTTGTGAGTGGTAGAAATTAGCTTTTAAGCTTTTGACTAAATCACTAGGATCATCTGATTTGTAATCAAGTCTGGGATTGGTTTTAGGGTCGTAATAATTCTTGTACCATTCCATCACTAAACCCGGGTTAGGAGCGGACCTAAGCTTCGCCCAGATTTTACTGAACCAAGAATCATTGAAGAGTTTAGCTGCGGCATCTTGACCGGTGATAGCAACTACTAAACTGTTACCGTCTTTGCTAAGTACTGCTGTATTAGGCTTGCCATCGGTTTTATAGTGTTGGATAATTTTTTGGATGGCTGGCTCTGGCGAGCTAGTGATAGTAGTAAAATTTAGTTCTGTGTTGCGGGCAAGTGAGACTTGGTTGCCTATGATGCTGGCTCCATTCGATCTGTTGATTCCAAAAGGGTTACTTAGCTGATTATTATTAGCTGTTTCGATTCTGGGACTTGGCGCTATAACAATGCTCAACGCTTAGATTATACTAATTTGCATAGATATATTATCCTCGAACCCGGCTTGAATTGTTAATATCTAATTAAAAATACCTGCTGCCAGAGCCAACTCTAGGCTCCAAGCTATGGTAAATGCTAGGATAACAGCTGCCCTTAAAAGGCTATAGCCATGGTAACTAAAGATCAAAAACAGGTAACGATAGAAGAACTTAAAGTCAAATTTGGTGACGCAAAAGCGGTTTACGCTACCACTCAAAAAGGACTTACAGTTAAAGAAATTAGCGCACTGCGCAAGATTCTTAGAACTCATAAGGCTGAATACAAAGTTGCTAAAAATACTTTGATCGGTAAAGCTTCAGTTGGTACAGCATACGAACAAGTTGGTGCTGATCTTAATGGTCCTACTGCGCTTGTGTTTTGTTACGACGATGCGGTTGCACCGATTGGTGAAGTAAAAACTTTTTCAAAAGAAATAGAGAACAAGATCGAGATGGTCAGTGGCTTGCTTGATGGTGAGTACCTTGATGTTACTAAGCTTAATAAGCTTGCTAATCTTCCAGGCAAGAAAGTATTACTTTCTCAGATCGCTGGTATGCTCGTTCAACCAGCTTCTATGATCGCTTACATACTGAAAGAACTTTCAGAGAAAGGCGAAGGCAAGATTTTAAGAGACTTTTTGGTTGCCGGCGGTGACCAAGCTTCAAAGGGCGAAGCAACAGCTGAGCCTGAAGCCAAAGCAGATGGTGTGGAAACTGATGCTGCGGCTGCAAAACCTGAGGACGAAAAACAAGGAGAATAATTATGAGTAAAACAGCAGAAATATTAGAAGCAATCAGTGGTTTAACTGTTCTTGAAGCAGCTGAACTGAAAGATCTTATGGAAGAGAAGTTCGGTATCGTTGCGGCAAGCGGCGGTGGCGGCGGTGGCGGCGGAGCTGCTGCAGTAGCTGAAGAGAAAACAGCATTCACTGTTGAACTTACAGCTGGTGGCGCGCAGAAAATTGGCGTTATCAAAGTGGTTCGTGAAATCACTGGCTTAGGTCTTAAAGAAGCGAAAGATCTAGTTGAAGGCGCACCTAAATCTGTTAAAGATGGTGTTACTAAAGAAGAAGCAGAAGCTATCAAAGCTAAGCTTGAAGAAGCTGGCGCGACAGTAACTCTTAAGTAGTATATAGTTAGTTCTGATGATCCAAAACAGCCTCCCCTCGGGGAGGCTGTTTTTTTGTAGCAGAAACGAGCTCGACGGCTGTGACGCTATAATTGCCACTATGACTAAATCCGAATGTCGCATTGACTGATGAAGAGTTATTGTCCTTGGATTTAGCTGCTAACTGGCAGCTAGTTAAGGGTGAGCCTTCTAAGTTAGTTTACGAGGCTAAATTTAGTGATTTTGCTCAAGCTCTAGATTTCGTTAATAAGGTGGCGGTAGTGGCCGAAGAATTAAACCATCACCCAGATATAGTGCTTAAGTGGGGCTACGCGCGCATAGAGCTATGGACTCACAATGCTCAGGGCTTGACTAAGATGGATTTTAAGATGGCAGATAGAATCTCTAATGTGTAATACCATTGGGCGTCTAAGCAGATCTCAGATACAATGTTTTATATGACCTGTAGAGGAATGAAACTTAACTCCGATATTGATGCTGTCGCTTATGCTAGCGATGCTGATATCGAAACTGTATTAAAGAAATTTATCGCAACCAAGAACGTTAAGCCTGAGACCGCTCTACGATGGGCACTGCAACGTGCAACTACAGAAGCTGAGCGTGATTTGGTGCGCAAGAAGTATGCTGAGGCTTATGCTTCTGGGGCAGGGTTGATCGATTAATTATAGGCTTTGTTGTACAGCGTATAATAGCTTAAGGCGCTTTGCGCTGTTATGACTTATTACATTACTACCCCACTCTATTACGTTAATGATTTGCCGCATATAGGTAGTGCTTACCCTACTATGGCAGCTGATTTTATTGCTGGACATATGCTGCAGCGCGGCGAGGATGTCTGTTTCCTTACTGGAACTGACGAGCATGGGCAGAAGATAGAGAAAGCAGCAGCTGCTAATGGTAAAAGCCCGCAAGAGCACTGTGATTATATAGCTGGCGAGTTCAAGAAGCTCTGGGATTTATTAGAGATAGATTATCAGCATTTCCGCCGCACTAGCGCTGCTGATCATAAAGACTTCGTTGCTGAGTTTTTCGCTAAGGTGCAAGCCAATGGTGATATTTATAAAGCTAACTATGAGGGGCTTTATTGTGTTAGCTGCGAAGATTTTAAGTTAGAGAAGGACCTAGATAAAGTTGGCGAAGAATTGCATTGTCCGGTGCATAAGCAGAAGGTGGATAACTATGCCCAAGAAAATTACTTCTTCAAACTCTCTAAATATCAGGATAAATTACGCGAGCATATAGAGAAGAATCCAGATTTTATTTATCCTGAGAATCGCCGCAATGAAGTTCTTGGCTGGATTAAAGAAGGGTTGAGGGATTTCCCTATATCGCGCTGTAATATCACTTGGGGCATAGATATACCGGGCGACCCAAAACAAAAAATCTATGTATGGTTCGATGCGCTTCTTGGCTACATTTCAGGGCTAGGCTCAGACCGTGCTAAATACTGGGCTGGAGATATAACTCATATTATTGGCAAGGATATTCTTAGGTTCCATGCGGTCTACTGGCCGGCGATGCTGATGTCTGCTGGATATGCTCTCCCTACTAAAGTCTTCGGGCATGGTTTCCTTACTAAAGATGGGATGAAAATGGGTAAGACCTTGGGTAATATAGTTGATCCAATTGCTTTGGTGAATACTTACGGTAGTGATGCGGTGAGGTTTTACTTCTTGCGTGAGATTATATTCGGCAAAGATGGAGATTTTACTGAAGAAGGATTCGTGCAGAGGTTGAATGCTGATCTGGCTAATAATCTGGGTAATCTTCTTAATCGTGCGCTGAATCTTATTAATAAATATTGTGAAGGTAAAGTGCCAAATCTCAATCTGCAAGCGGATTCCAATAATAGAGCTGGAGATTTGCTTGTTAGATTTAAATCATTAAAACAAGAGTTCTCAAAAGATATTGATAAACTAGATCCGCATCATGCTCTTGAGTCGGTTTTCTTGGCGCTTAATGATGTTAATGTTTATATTAGTGAGATCGCTCCTTGGAAACTGCTTAAAGCTGATGCTAGTGATGCTCAAGCGGCTTTAAGTTTAGCTTTGTCGGTTGATGCTTGTAGGCGCGCCGCGATATTACTAGCACCATTGATGCCGAATATTTCTACTAAGATTTTTGAGCAGTTAGGTTTAGCACAAAACGACACGCGCAGGTCTCTCTTAACTGGAATCTTTAGCTTAGCCGAGCTTGATAAGCAGCCTCAATACTGCATTCCTGCTGAACTTAGCCCAATATTCCAAAGATTGGAAACAGCCCCTGCGCTCAAATAAAAGGAGATAATATTAGTACTAATAAGAATATTATTAATCCATTATGGGCTTTTATTTACGCTCTTGCTTGGACTTTTATAGTTCCGGTGCTTGCTTTATTGTCTTTGACTTTTGTGCCTAAGTGGCGCGCTGGTCTCAAACAAAAACTAGGATTTTTGCCTGATGATCTTAGATACAAAACTAAAAACAAACGTATTTGGTTTCATGCTGTTTCAGTTGGTGAACTCAATGCTATTATCCCAGTGCTTAAATGTTTTGCTGGTGGTGATATTGTTCTTAGTACTAGTACAAGTACTGCTCAGCAAATAGCGGCTTCTAAATTAGCTAGTGAAATAGATTCTGGGCTAATAAAACTTATATATATGCCTTGGGATCATCCTTGGATTATTGCTAAAGCATTGAAACAGATTCAGCCTTATGCTCTTATCACTGTAGAGACAGAGATTTGGCCAGCCTTAATAGTGATAGCCAAGCAACAAGGTGTGAAAGTTGCCATCGCTAATGCTAGGCTCAATGATGCTTCTTATAAGGCTTATACTAGGTTTAGTTCTTTACTGAAACCAATTTTCACTAGCCTAGATTTAGTCTTGGCACAATCAGCAGCTGATAGCCGTAAGTTTATAGAGCTTGGTGTTGCTATCGATAAAGTTTATATGCTTGGTAATATCAAGTTCGCATCTTTACCCTTGCATAGTCGCGATCAAGCTAAAGCGATACGTCAGGTGCTTGGTTATAGTGATGAGAATTTTGTTTTACTAGGAGCAAGTACCCATGAGGAAGAAGAAGCTGCTCTGATTAATATTTTTCAAGAGCTTAAGCTGCAGTTTCCGCAGTTACGTCTGGTCTTAGCGCCGAGACACCCTGATAGATTTATAGTAGTAGAACAGTTATTACTCTCTGCCGCTAAATTGCAGCCAATAAAATTCAGTAAGATCAAGCAAGTTTTAGATAGAGAGAATAATCTAGTGGCTACTGGTATTAATCTCAATGAAGTGCTGTTAATCGACACTATGGGTGATTTAAGTTCACTAACTAGCATTGCTGATCTTGTTTTCGTTGGTGGTACTATCCCTAATAATGTCGGCGGACACAATGTGCTAGAACCTGCTGCCTATGGGATTCCTGTAGTGGTCGGTGTAAACTATTTTAAGAACGTTGAGACGGTCGAAATGATGGAAGCTGAGGGGGCTTTAGAAGTATCTCAAACTATCGAGGAGTTGCGAATAAGTATTAAATCGATTATCGAAAATGATGATAAGCGAGTTTTAATGGGTGCCCGTGCTCGCAACGCTATGCAAAAGAATCAAAAAATTCTCGAGGATACAGTAATTAAACTCAATGAACTCTTAAACCCAATGTCTAATGCAAAAATCTAAAGCCAGTCAAGCCTTAATAACTTATTTCAAACTGCTTCTGTCTTTGCCATATCAAACCGGGCATTTATTGCATAGAGCGCTTTATAAACTAGGTATTTTGCATGCTCATCAATTACCGGTACCTGTGATCTCTGTTGGTAATATTTCTTTTGGTGGTAGTGGTAAAACCCCGTTTACTATTGCGCTAGCTAATTATTTATCTAAGCAAGGTTTGAGAGTCGGGATACTTACTAGAGGCTATAATTCTGCTGCGGCTAAATCAGGTCGCATAGTGGTTTCTAGTCCTGCTGAGATCGCTGAGCATAGCCCAGAAGAGATTGGTGATGAGCCCTATCTGATGCTCACGAAGCTTGATTCTAAATGCCAGTTGATAGTGGGCAAGAATCGTTTTAGAGCGGCGATGCATGCTTTAACTCTGGCTGACTATGATGTCTTTATTCTTGATGATGGTATGCAGCATTTAGCTCTTAAACGTGATCTTGAGATAGTACTGGCTAACATTCACGAAACTGGTTTTATGAGAGAGTTCCACGCTGCTCTTAATAGGGCTGATTTTTTGATTCACACTAAGGTTGATGCTCGGTGGCTGGCAGAGAACCCTAACACTAATAATTTTTACTACCAACTCAAGCTACTTAGAGCTCCTGATCCAGCCTTGCCTGTAGCTGTAGTTACCGCCATAGCTGACCCTCATAGTTTTGTTGAGCAACTAAGTTCTCATCTAAATGGTCTAGCTGAACATAACCCGGTCAACTCCACGGTCTATAGCAGTAGTAGTATTCAACTGTTTAGCTTCCCCGATCATCATTATTTTTCAAATAGTGAAGTTAATAAGCTGAAATCGCTGGGTATGAACCTTGTGTGCACGCTTAAGGATTTCGTCAAAATCCCTAAAGCAGATCAAGATAGCTTTATCCCAGTTGATCTTGAACTGCAAGTGTGTCCGAGTGATTTATTTGCTCGTATAGCGGGGAAACTCAAACATGGAAAATCGTAATTGGAATTCAGCGGTGGTTAGTCCTAAAATTGAAGAAATTCAAGGACCTGTTAATCCTAGAGATATGGCAGCTGCTGAAAGAGGCGGACCTAACGCATCAGTACTGTCTCGTAGAGAAATTCAAGTATTAGAAGATATCAAAGAAGGGATGAAGAATCCTGAGATTGCTGAAAAGCTTGAGCTCAGCACTAAAACTGTTGAGAATCATGTGCGCAATATTTTGCTTAAGCTGGCTGTTAAAAATCGCACGCAAGCAGTAGTGCAAGCACTAAGAAGATCGATAATCACGTTCTAAAAGTTTTATTGCCAGGGGACAAGCAATAATCAACAAAGCCAGACTTCGGGGTCTGGCTTTGTTATTTCTAGGGCTTGTGCTGTTGGCTTAGCAGAAACGTGACACGTGTCACGTTTCTGCTAAGCCTTATTAGTCATGTTGTATATTGATAGTGGGGTATATTTTGAATGTTAAAAAACTTTCAATGGCTTAAAAAAATATCAACTTATTTTTTTGTTGTAGTAGGGGTAATCTTTACACTACTTGTTCTGTCAAACATCTTGAGATATCAGTTCTTCATGAAGCCTCTTGTTCAGAAAGAGATAGAATCCAGAAAGCACTTTTTGCTTGATATTAAAAATTATGACTTCAATAGGTTTATTGAAGGCAAATACATGTATTTTGATATTGATTATAATTTAAAAGGTTCATGTGATGACGCTTCTAGCTTTATTGGATATCTATGTCTTGATCCTTACATGTTTTTTGTTCAGCGCCCTAACAGCTCAAACTGCAAAGCTTATTCAGTGGGTACCTGTAAGAATGGTTCTTTTACTTTATTTCCTTCTAAGTATGAACAACGTTTTGACGCTAAGCTGAACAAGATTCAAGAGTCGCGTTTGCGAGAATTAATCAAAAATCATGAAATCAATACAATGCAAATTAAGGTAGAAGAATCAAAGGCTCATCATATCCCAAGAATTATTGATCTGATTATTAACGGCAAGTCATATAAAGAAATTTGATTAACAGATTAGTTGCTCCGCAGCATAAACAATCCCGCCACTGTCTTAGCATCCCGAATCTCACCTGTCATCACCATGCGCGTAGCTTCAGCCACTGATATTTCTACCAGCTCGACGATTTCACCATGATCTAAATTCTGCACGCCAGCGACAAGATCACGGGCAATATACATATGTAAAACTTCAGTACAGTAACCCGGGCAAGGCAGTAAGCCACCGAGCTCAGTCCAGTTCTCAGATCTGTAACCAGTCTCTTCAGCTAGTTCGCGCTTAGCCGTGTCGAATGGATCTTCATTCTTGTCTATTTTGCCAGCAGGGAATTCATAGAGTACTTGCGCCACTGGCGTGCGGTATTGTTTGACCATCACGACATTGCCATTAGCTAATACTGGTACTATGCAGACTCCACCCGGGTGCACGAAATACTGCCTACGCGCTTCTATTGGTGGCACGGTATCGATTATGACTTCATCTTCGACGAATTCGAGGAAATAGCCTTTGTATAAGCTTTTGTGTGAGGTCGGTTTTTCTAGCACAGCTAAATTATAGACCGTACTTGTAAATCTTAAAAACGTTCTCTGAGGCTATAGCATTCATATCCACGCGAGTAAGCGTAGTATCGAAACTGCGGCAACCATGTTGGCATCGCATCATAGTTAGAGTGATTGGCGTACCAGGCATGCCACCGATAAGTTGATAAACTTGATCGGCATTGTACTGAGTGATGTCTATACCTTCAACAGCAACGATGCGGTCACCTGGTATTAGCCCAGCTTGCTGAGCTGGAGTGTTGGGATAAACTTCAACAACAGTACTCATCGAACCGCGTTGATGCATGTAACGTAAACCTATAACACCGACATTGGATGGAGCATAGTCAGCATCAACAGTACTGGCCCCAAGTTTGAAGGCAGCAGAGACTGGTACTAGCGATACAGCAAAAGCTAAAAGTGCTATGCGGAAAACACCCATGCCCTAATTAATCCCATATAGGTTAAGGATAGGTTAAGTGATGCTGAGATTATGCACTCGCCCACGGCAGCGCAATAACGTGACGTTAGTCACGTTATTGCTATTAACGAGAGTAAAACTCAACAATCATACGTTCGTTAACGTTGATAGGAATAAGATCACGAGCAGGCACTTCTACGAAGGTACCCTCGAAAGCATCTTTTTCGCGTTTGATGTATGGAAGAGTGTCATTCCAGTTCTTCATCGCTTCAACTACTAAAGGCATATTACGTGCTTTAGTGTGGATAGTAATTGTGTTACCAGCTTGTACTTGATAGCTAGGGATGTCTACTTTGAAGCCGTCAACTAGTACGTGACCATGATTCACAAGTTGTCTAGCGGCAAGCACTGTAGGAGTGAAACCCATGCGGTAGACAAGGTTGTCTAATCTAGTTTCTAATAACTGTAGAAGATTTTCGCCAGTAGGACCTTTCTTGCGAACTGCTTTGGCGTAGTATCTACGGAACTGTCTTTCTAAAATATTGCCGTAGCTGAAACGAAGCTTTTGTTTCTCTTTAAGTAGGTTGCCGAATTCAGAAACCTTAGAGCGTCTTTGGCCGTGTTGACCAGACTTGTAAGGTCTTTTCGCCACTTCGAACATCGGCATACCCGATAGTAATTCGCCGTATCTGCGTGATAATTTGTCTTTAGCCTTGAGATATTTACCCATATTGATTTAAGCGCTTTTTTAGCTTTGCGCAGGCAAATATAATAGCGAATTTGCCCTTAATAAAGCAATATCCTAGGCATTTACCCCTATTTCTTAAGCATTTAAGGCATATTTACAGGTTTTTTATCAAATGCAGCCCCTTAATATCCTTATATCTAAGTCAGGGTCAGCCAAAGCAACAGCTTTAGGAGAGTAAATGTCAGCCACAGCCTACCAACTATCTAAAGAAGAGAAACAGCGCCTCGCTGATCGTATAAATTATTTTAGAACCATGCCAGCTCAGATACTTAAATCTGCTGCTGATCTAGATTGCAGGGTTAGAGTTAAATTACCAGATTTTGTTACTCACGATATTAAATCGGTGATGGTGGCGGGGCGCATAATGCTACTTAACTGCGCAAATGTAGCGTCTTAAGTGTTGCACTCGTGTGGAAAGAGCAGAAACGTGACGTCAGTCACGTTTCTGCTCTGTTAAAATTTCTGCTAAGTGGTACTGGATTTGCTTAAGAACCGAATAACTGCAGCGAAAGTCGCCGACTTGCCTCGCGGCAGGTTTTTGTCCAGCCCGATTACCCAGCGTTTAGTTTTTTTATTTCTATTGCTTCTAATCTGGAAACTTATTGCTTTAGCTCAGTTCTACCCGACTTATTTATTGCCAGGTCCAGATGATGTGCTTAAGACTTTTGTTTGGGGCTTCACTGAAGCTGATTTTCTAATGGTGATTTTTGAATCACTGAGAAGAGTGATTCTTGGCTACATGGTTGCGGTCTTAATAGGTACTATAGCTGGACTTGCTGTCGCACGTTACAGTTGGCTAGACAATACTGTTGGTGCTTCTTTGACAGCTTTGCAAGCGATACCAAGTGTAGCTTGGGTGCCATTAGCGTTACTCTGGTTTGGTATTTCAGAGGCTGCAGTTCTTTTTATTGTGATCTTGGAAGCCTTTATCCCAGCGGCGCTCGGTGTGCGTAGTGGAGTGATGAATATTCCGCGTGAGATTATTAGGGCGGCTCAATGTCTTGGGGCTAAATATTTAGATCTCTACGTGAGGGTGATTTTCCCAGCAATAATTCCCCAGTTAGTTAGTAGCCTAAGACTCAGTTGGGCATTTGCTTGGAGAGCTCTTATAGCTGGAGAATTGTTCGTAAGTGGATTAGGTATAGGTCAGCAACTAGAATTAGGGCGTAGTCTTGCTGATATGTCACAAGTGATAGCCATGATATTGATTATTGCCATGCTTGGTTATCTCAGTGATAATTTATTTTTTAGATCGTTAGAGAATTACGTGCGCAAAACTTGGGGGATGCAATGAGTGAATTAGTTAAAATTCAAAACATATCACTTTCGTATCCGGTCGCCAAAGGTCAGCGCGAGTATATTATTAAAGATTTTTCTCTGTCGATATCAGCTGGAGAGTTCACTTGTATATTGGGTCCTAGCGGTTGTGGTAAAAGTTCACTGCTTGGTCTGGTAGCAGGTTTCACTCGTCCTGACCATGGATTAATAGAAGTAGCAGGTAAGCAAGTAATGCGCCCTGATATTAGTCGCACGCTAGTGTTTCAAGAGTACGCATTATTTCCATGGCTTAATGTGATTGATAATGTGGCTTTCGGACTTAAATATCAAATTGCAAATCGTCAAGAGAGGTATATGATTGCTACTCGATACTTGCAAATGGTAGGTTTAGCGAAACATGCCAAAAGTAGTATTAGTGAGCTTTCTGGTGGTATGAAGCAGCGTGTGGCATTAGCGCGAGCGTTAGTGGTGAAGCCGCAGTTACTACTTATGGATGAACCTTTCGGGGCGCTTGATGATACTTCGCGCAGTACTATGCAGCGTGAGCTTACTAGAATCTGGTCTGAACTGAAACCGAGTGTGCTTTTTATTACTCATAGTGTTGATGAAGCCTTGATACTAGCTGATCGCATTATAGTAATGACTAAGGCTGATAATTCTCGCAGTCAATCTACAGGGCTTATCAAAGCTGACATTAGGTTGGATGAGCCACGACCGCGTGAACTCTCTAAATTAGGTCATTACCGTCAATTGATTCTAGACTCTCTTGCTAGTGCTTCTATGGGTATGGCAGAAGGGCATGTAACTTATGATGCTGGCATCTAAGAGCCTTCCAGGCAGGCTCTAAACTTGCTAAAGTAATAGTAGTGCCTAACTACGAACCTTTATATCTTAAATACCGCCCGCAGACTCTTGATGATTTGATTGGTCAAGATTCTTTGCGCCAGACGCTAACCAACGCTATTAATCAAGGGCGCTTGATGCATGCTTATCTCTTTACTGGTCCTCGTGGTGCAGGTAAAACAAGTTCGGCACGAATATTAGCTAAGTGTCTTAATTGTCTTGAAGCGAAATCTCTACCGACAGCGACACCTTGTGGTAAATGTTCTAGTTGTACTGATATAGCTAACTCTCGTAGTCTTGATGTGATCGAGATAGATGCTGCTAGCCATGGTGGTGTAGAAGATGCGCGTGCGTTAATCGAGCGAGTGAATCTTGGTACTATCTCAGGTAACTATAAAGTCTATATTATTGACGAGGTTCATATGCTTAGTACCGCAGCTTTTAACGCTCTGCTAAAAGTATTCGAAGAGCCACCAGAGAAAGTCGTGTTCATATTGGCGACTACTGAAGAAGATAAAGTTTTGCCTACTATTAAGAGTCGTTGTCAGACTTTGCCATTCCGTCCTATTACCCTCAAGGACTGTGTCGCGCGCATGAAATATGTCGCTAAGCAAGAAGATATTAAGATAGAAGATGCAGCGATAGAGTTTATGGCTAAGCGCAGTGATGGAGCTATGCGTGACGCTCTTGGTCTATTGGATCAAGCTGCAGCTTTTGGTCAGACTGGTGAGACGATTACTAAAGCTATAGTATTGGATTATTTAGGTGGAATTGCGCGGGAGGATGCTGAAGAATTACTAAGTGCTTTAGTGATTAGAGATTCTTCTAAGCTACTTACTAAATTAGAAGATCTATTCGCTCAAGGTAAAGATTCTATGCCGCTAGTTCGTGAGCTGATAGATCTAGCTTTAGAGTCACTTGAAGAGCACAAAACTAATCTTGAAGACTATGAACTAGTGCAAATACTAGAACAACTATCATTAACTGAAGAGCGATTGCGAAGAACTACTCAGTCTAAGAATTTGATGCGTGCTAGC
>JACCDV011297296.1_pt1 | contig 13766 bp, 16 predicted proteins | sample 7446131 | NCBI WGS metagenome assembly JACCDV01 (sample SAMN15323448, study PRJNA562643) | freshwater metagenome | isolation source: river surface water | place: USA:Blue River Watershed | collected 2017-08-17 | reverse complement strand
ATTTACCACCACCAATCTTTTGGATGTACGTGTGATAGAACGGTGCGAGTTTAGAAATCGCTTTAACTACGCGTCTTTCCTGAGCTCGTTCGTTGTGTTCCATGTTTGTACCGTTAATCGAAACGATAGTCAACAGTGCATCAATTGCTTGAGGGATGTAGCGCTCCAAATAACTACCCGTTTCATTGGACTCCAGTACGAACCCTGTACGACTCGGCATCGGTAAGTAGTCGCAGAAAATACTATCCTTATCTCGTATAGTCATTTCGGCGAACTTGATGAAGTTTTCCTTTGCAATGTTTCGACTACGTGTCACCCAGACTTCAGCGTATTTACGCATGATGAAATCGTAGTTTTCGTAGAAGAAATTAATTCCGCGTTGAACTCCAGCAGCTTCTAATCGGCGACATCGCACTGACACTTTACCATTCGTCGGCTGATAAGAACTATCAATCAACCAATGTAGGTCATGGCAACCATCTACCTTCATTACGCTATGTAACGCAAGATACGCCGCAGGCTGAATATACTTCTTAACTAAAGGAGGCGTACTCAACCACACCATCGGATAGACGGGACGGTTTAGCATTGTCTCGCAGACATCACCACACACTTCACATATCTTACCTACGTGGTTAATGCCGTGTAGGTTTCCGCATTGACATTGTGGAGCATTGGTTAAACTATCACCCTCGTACTTAGTGAGTAATAGGTTGTTTAGGTGTTCACGGTCTTGTTTCGTCGCAATTGGTAAATTATTTGCAATGATAGGTTCAACTGGTAAATCATGGAACATCTTATTAAAGTTCGCATACTGAACATCTAACATCGTGACTCCTTATCACAAAGTGTGAAAAAATAAAGGATTGCCGAAGCACCCCTAAGGGCACTCCGACATCGGTTAACTATTTATTAGCGGCTGTAGCGAGGAACGTATTCGTCACGGCTACGAGCGCCGCCACGATTCACGCCACGCGCTTCAACACCACGACGGTACAAGTCAGCAACGTATTGACGTTGATCGTTTGGACCACGCATTGCACCATCAAGAGGAGCGATCAACAAGTTACCATTACATGCTTCGTATAGCGCCATCAAGAACTCTGGAGCGAACGTGTAGCGACGTAAGTAGCTGTTAACATTCAACTTACCGCAGATTTCAGTTTTGATGTCCAACTGTGTGCGTAATGCAACTGCTGGTAATTCACCGCCACCGATTGTTGCGTAATCGTAATCCTGAACTTTCTTAGGATCGTTCGGGCATTGTTTGATTACTGCCAAGTGACCGACTTCGCGGCTATCGTGAAGTTCTTGGTCAGCACCGCGATACGTTGCACCAAGTTGGAAGCTGTCGTCATCAATTACGATTGACACGTCGCGATTGCGATCGCTGAAGAAGATCGGGCTGAAACGATCACCAGAGATGTCATCAGCAGCGCGTACGAATGCTTCGTATTCCTGAGAATCGATAACAGATGCACCTGCGAAGATTGGACCTAACCAAGATTGACGATCGGTGTTACCGATATCCATCGCGATTTCTAAGCTTGGTACATATGCACGTTTACCGATTTCGAAGAATTCTTCAGTTGAAGAAATTTCCATCGGAGCCGGTTTTGATACATCGAACACTTCAGGAGCTAGACAAGACATAACGCTGATGTCGTTATGTTCATCTTTCTTACGCCAGTCAAGCGCTGACAAGAACTGCATGTCATCTTTCAACTGCACAAGGTTAGCTACACCAATCAAGATGTGGTGGAAGATGTTACCGCCAGATTCAGTGTTGAAGTCTGAGATTACTGCCACTGGTAACCATTGTGGATCACGTGGATCTTGGCTTTGACCATAGCGGTGATCAATGAACGCGCTGATTTCTGAGATCGTACGAGTCGAACCACCTGCTTTGCTACCGTCGTATGACTTCTCAATACCAGAAGTACGAAGAACCAATTGGCGGTGAATCGGAACACCCGTTGAAGATTTCAATGGTTCTGGACGATAGTCGATGTCATTGATTACTGCTTTACCAGAATCAGCAACAGCTAGTTTTGTCCAATCGAATTCAGAAACGTTTTCTGAAGTTTCGATATAGGTGTTGATTGTTTCAACTGCATCATCAAGAAGCTTAGTGAATACACCAGCAGCATCTTCAAATTCCGCAGTCGCTTCGATAACGCGAGCACCTACCGCAATTGCACCGTCAGTGCCGAACAACGCTTGAGTGTTTTCAGCGATGCGGTCAAGGATGGTATCGATTGTGCGGATATGATCATCTGGCACATCGCCGCACACGTTAGGTAATGTGAATTTCGCAGCAGCACCTTGAGCATACGGGTTATCGTACGATAGAGGCTGTAGTGATTCGCGAGACTGTGCAATGATGAACGGATAGTAGAACATCTTCGGTGTAGCGTGCATTTGTGGATGGTATTGTAAACCCACAACTACTGCATCGTAAGGAATGTTGTATTCATCACGCAACAAGACCTTTAAAGTCATTGGGTTTTGCGGATTACGTTCTTTGTCCGCTTTGATTAGCGGCTCGAATTTCTCTTTAAGCAATTCGGTGTGTTGTGCAGCAGATGCACCGAAGCGACGATTACGACCTACGTTCACGTAAGAAGTTTCATCGCCATTTTTGCGGCGTTCGCTGCGGCTGTCGTAACCCGATGCACGTTGAGTGAATGTACCACCGTGACGTGAGCCGAATTGACGCGCTTGTGGTTGTTCTACTGCATCAGCAGTTTGGGTTGGTTGTTGGGTAGCGTTCTGTTGTTCTTTGCCCCAGTTAGAACCTAATTCGCCATTGTTTGTAGTCATTCGACTAACTCCTTAGTGTTGGATCTTTGTTTACGGTGATTATTAATAGATCAAGGTTATGATCACATTAATAATACGTATCTATAATTTCTTTGGATTAGACTAAATCTGCACCAAAGCGCAAGGTTAAGTAAAACCACATACTCGGGTTTCATTAAGAGTGCGTACAATTGTACGAACTCCTCTATAGTATAGAGGAAATGTTATCAAAAAATGAGTTCACGAGGTACACCATGTATAATCACTTTGTAGAGGACACCAACTATACTGGTGGACTTATTGTAAATCCAAAATTCGATTACGTGAGTAAGTTGTTCCGTGGTGACCTAGAGCGTATTATTAAGTACGTTAAGGGCTCAGCACTTACGGTGATGAATCAACACTTACTCGTCCGACTCCTCGGTACTATCGACACATTATATACGAACGACATCAAAAGTTACATGTTGTCCGTTTATCGTGAAGTTGATGGCCTCGAGAGAATGTATGGGATAGCCTCAGCGACCAATGGGAATATTACATCCCATGCTGGACTATTCTACAATCAGGAGACAACTGATGTATTGTTAAGTGCCATCGAGTACTTTGACTTCTACGACGAAGACCCAGACAAGATGATTCCACTGAGAGCGTACTCACACCCATTCAACGCTCCAACTGCTGCGATTGCGAATGGTAAGTATCGTTCCCCGGGTAAATACTGCGAGGATCTATCAGTGACGCTTATCGACATTCCTAGACTTGCTTACATGTACTGGCATTGGGTAGGTCGAAATAAAGATACGGTTCAGTCTCGTCTACAGAATGCTGCAACGTTTATTTATCGAGATGTGTTATCTCGAATGATCCCATCTATCTTGGATGTCTCTTACTTTAATCGCATATGTGCGAAGCAGTATGGCGACAGACTAGACGACTGGGTAGCGTACTACCCAATCGCCGTAAATGATTTTAGTGAACGTCTCGATGAGATGATTGACTACTATTTAAATGAAGTGGCGCAAAGCACGATCATTTACGACCGTGTACTTACGACCATCCCCGCACTTACCGTAAATAACATGGGCAGTGTGTTTAAGTTACCTGACATCAACATCAACCGAAACAATGCTTGGTTGGTATTGGTTTCACGAGTGGACATCTATCTACTCGTTATGTCGTTAGCCGCTAATCAAAGAAGTAACAGTGACATTACCGCAGTGAAGAATAAACTGCGCTATATCGTCAATGAGATTTCAAATAATAACGGCTTAAACGTAAAGGTACCGTACATCACGAACATGAAGATCAATCGTTTGAAGTTCATGCTCGGTTAGCGGTTTTGAATCCCAACCCACTCATCAGAAATGATACGCGTTAGTTTCTCATTCATGAAGTAAATCCCCAGCGACTCTAGGACGATGTAGAAAGGCAACATGATACTCGTTGTCAATTTACGTAAGTCAAGAACGCTGAGGAGTTCATCTGGAATACCTTTCTCAGCAATCGACTGTTCTGGAATACGAATAGTCGTAATGCTACCTCCCATCTCCCGCGTTACAAACTCCTTCATTCGAGAACCTAAGTCTTTATCTGCCATACCATCAACCCACTGTTCAAGTTTCGCTTTGTTACGAATCTCAATTGAAAGGTTGAGTGACTGATAAGGTGGCTCTGGAGACGGTTGATAGTTCGGAGTAAATACCTCATCCCACAGTCGACGGTTTTTCACGTTGACGTCTTGATCTTTCTTCGTGTACGCTTCAGTATCTTTCACTTCTGTAGAGCGTAAGTAGTTATACCCTGACTTACGAATGTCGTCTACAATAGCGTAGTATACATCAAGGACTGGCTGCATTGCTTCTGCCGCAGTTAGACCTCCATCGTACATGATCTTCTCTAGTGTCATCTTCACATATTCTTCGAACTTCTGTTTCACCAACTCTGACGATGTAATACCGCGTAAACTTACACCTTTCATCACTGTGTCGAATTCATCAAAGATCGTACCCTCTTGAGACGATGCCCAATAGTAGTAGTGTTTAACACGACCAGTAAGTCCCATCAATGGAATATAGTATTCGTTCTTCATTTGGAAAGTGAAGCGGTCTTTACCTTTAATCCCTAGGTTCGCTGACATCATCGCATGTAGATGCGGTAACTGTTGACAAGCGTAGTAGCTTGTAATGTAACCCGTTTCCCAACCTTCTTTACTGAACAAGTTATCAGGTGAAATAAGTTTCACTTGATGTTGCCCTGTAGACAATGTTGAGTCAGTGTCTGAATAGATCGCTGAACGACGACGTGCAGATGGAATCTTGTAGATTGATTGCGGCAACACACGTGGAACGAGGAATGCATTAATATAGTCGCCAATGTCATGCATGAACTCAGAGACGTGCTTAGCAATAGAGGCAGCCTTGAAGTAAGTCTGCGTATGTTTATCTAAGGTTTCAGCGTCACTCCACTTAACACCCTTCAATGCATCGCCACAAAGATAACGAGCAAGGAACAGAGTTTCACTATCCGTAGATTTGAAGATCGCTTTTGCTTCTTCGTAACTCGTCACTTGATGTTTCGGTTCAGCAGCAGGTCCACGCAACAACCAACGTGCAAATTCTGGGTTGTAGATTTCCAAATGATACAGGTCAGAAGTGTACACTAAAGACGCTCTTTCATCCGGTGTCATTACATCTACGACCGTTCTGATCTGTTTCATGCCGTTAGTTGAACGGAAGTAACGATTCGCTGATCGTTCAATGACAGCCATGGTTTCTTCAACGGTTGGGTAATGGAGCTTATACTTCGCCATCACTTCCGCAGTTTCTTTAAGTGGTGCGTACTGAGTAACTGCAATTACCGCAGCAACAACAACGTCTACACAATGGTAGTGACGCAGCCCACCTAAGAAACGTTCATTACTCGAGTTAGCGTAACTTGTACCCACACGACACGTTGACGTCAGTGACGAATGTCCACTGAAGTTAAACAGCGTGGTTGATACAACGGTATATGCTCCTGATACGGAGTTCATGTAACGCTTTACTGTATTCTGTCCAGCATCTGCTGAGTCGGCTTTATGGAAGTCTTTATCCGCTAATGCGTCTAGCTTAATCTTCTTCAAGATATTACGACGATCAGACTGTTCTTTAAGGAAAGGTACAGTCAGTGTTACTTTATCTTCGAGCGGGTAATATGCCGTCATGGACGGTGCCATCAAATAGTCTTTATCAATGACATCTTTAGCGTATTCCCACAGCGTAGTTTCGCCTAGGACTTTATTACCTCGAGACTCCGAGTAAGCGTACTGTAACTCAGGGGATACAATCTTATATTTCTTATTGTCGCCGAAGTTCCCGCGTATGTAATCCTTAGCCTGAGATTGGTCGGTATTCGTTAGACGTGAGCAGTAAATACTACCAGCTTCCATCCAACGAGCAATGATATTCTGTTTACGAGTATATTCGCTCTCGTGTAGCATGAATGGGTTAGACATTTGTATTCTCATTATCTACTATCAATAGATATTGCTCCACGATCATTAATTCGGAAAAGGGACAAAAAAATAAGAATCACACAGGCTTGCGGGACCTGTGTGATTCTAAGGAGTCAATGGGCACAACATTGTTATTATTTTATTCTGACGCAGTAGCTATCGATGCTTTGGTAATTCGATAGCCTTCTTTCGTGAGTAGTGTTTTGATCTTCCCGATGTCTCCGGCATTAGCACCATCGATTTCTAAGAAGATCTTATTTGCACTACCGCGAATTACTGTATCTGGGACAATCCACGCATCACCGGCAATTGTGCGACGACCGTTTGCAAGAAGCAATAGGTAGTAGACGTATTCCGAATGACTTTGCGGTTTCGGGTCAGGTAGGGTGGAGTAGATTGCATCGTGTCTAGCTTTGGGGTTGTATTCTGACGCTGCTGATGCGCCAAGAACTGCTAACAATTCAGCGTTCGCGTAGTCGCCGCCAATAACCGCGCTGCCGTAAATTTGGAAGGACACGCGTTTACCGACATCTTCGTTATTAAAAATCATTGTGAGTCCTCAACGTATTACTAAAACCATACCGCCACTGTTAGGGACAAGATAAACATCTTTGAACCATTCTTGACAATCAGTTTTAGCGAGCTTATTCATAATATCTTCAACTAAACTATGTAATTCAGGGCCGTAACGCAATAGCGCGTCAGCCCCAATGCCATCGTCGGGGTCGGTGACGATTTTCTCCACCAGCTCCCCTATTCGTAGGTCGATGGAAGGATTATCATCTCCGAGCATTCTATCAATGGCACTTATTCGTTTTGTTATATTTTCACAGTGTACTGAATTGATGATAATCACATTCATGCGACTACTCCGGTGTAATGTAGAGTGTCCCGTCAACGTGCGCTACTAAGCGCCAGATTGGGGTCCGCTCAACCAATTTCAAGTTAATGAAAATTGCAGTGGTTGCTAATAGTACTGGAACCCAGCTCGTGATGATTGAGTCGGTTGATTCAATGCCATACTCACGTATAATATTGACTGCCATTTCTACATGGCGTGGAATGTGGATGAAGTTATTACTCGATTGAAACTGAATTACATGGAGTAGTAGTTGGTTGATAAGGGCTTCTTGGTCGGCTTGTCCGACGTCACTCTCTGCACAGGTCTTCTTAACTGCTTTGGCGAGACTCGGGTAGAACTTTGCCACTTCAATTGCCGTGGTTGGTAACGTCTCTCTCAAGCGAGACTGTTCAAGATTATCATTCATATCCATTTGGAAATACCTACAATTAATAAATCATCTTCGATTACGACGTTAGATTCGACAATAATGTATCTGTCAAACTTTATCGCATAAACTAAGATGCGGTGGATAATTCTTTCCATCAACCCGATGAGTTCGAGGTGATCGGAAATATACGGTGCGTGGTGTAAATGATTAGTCATGACCGTTGAAATACATTCCATCAACTGGTCATGGAAATCTGCGCGGTACTGCGGATTAAATACAATGACGTCAGCGATGGTACTTCGAATTATCTCATAGTACGGTCGGTGACGCCCAAGCTGGTGGTAGCATTCCAAATCAAACAAATAGTAGATTTGCTTATCATTGGAGCTCGATAGCCTTCTCATGGTCAATCACCGGGACTCCCAATAGAAACGTTTGGGTATCTATTAATTTAGCGTCAATCCCCTCCATTGATGCAGGGGTGACCACAAACAAGCCCATACGTTGTAGGTATAGGAGTTGCTTGTATATTGTGGAGAACAACTCGCGTCGGTCGCGATAGTCAAGAATGAACCCTAGGTCGTGTTCATCGTAGGGTGGGCGGTGAATCAACTCCGCTTCAACATCGCCGTTCTGATGCGCGACAAATCTTAGACAGCAGTCATTGATTCGTCCGATACAATACTTAACGCGAGCACGTAATTGCTTCGCATCTCCAGCGTGGTTCACATTAAGCATGTACCAGACTGTCTTCATTGGAGTATCTCCACTTCCACGTTATCAAAACCTGCTTGAAAGTAGTGGCGGCGAAGTTGATGAATGTGCGTTCCGTAATGACGACGCAATGTACCATATGCGTTTAGCATTGACGGATAGTCCGCATATACATCCATGAGTTTTCTATAGTGGAGCCTGAACGATTCCTCTCGATCTACATCGTCGTAAATCATCGAGGTTTCTATATAAGGTAAAATAACACGTTGTACAATGAATTGATCACTGCGGTCGGTGTCTTTGGCGAGCCCGCACAATAGCATTGGGACGACCTGATTCGTGCCAACGATTTCCACTAATGCTTTCTCGCAGGGCTCCGTTGGGACATAATTCCTTCCCATGATCGCTATTCCACTGTTCAATTCTATAATCTCCCATCTTACGGATAGCTACATCGAAATAGTCTCCGTTATCTAAAATTATATCAATGGTGAATATCCCCCAACGACGGTCGTCGATATCCTGGAACATGTTCTCTAGCGAAGTATGTATTCGAAATATGTCGTTCATTAGAGCATTATACTCAGGGTAGGTTATGTTCCAATCTTCTACCATGACTATTTCACTGGATTTGGCCGGTGACCAATACGAGCCCCAGTATAGCATGTTGGTGATTAAGTCCAACATAAGGTCCTTTACGAATTCCCCATTTTCATTTAGCTCCCGTCGAAAACGAATGACCTCTGAACCAAACGAAGTAATTGCTGCTTTATTTTCCATTATTACCCTTCGCTCTAAAACCTACAAAGATGTCCGTGCCTATGAAATACAGTGCCACCGGTTGATCTGGAGCGCAGCGCATTTTATAGTTTTCAATCACGTCTGCCGCAATTTTATATAGAGTACCCTCTGCCAAGACAGTGGATTTAATTGATTCGTATGCTGACGGATCAAGGTTAGAAAAGTCAGATGCGTCTACGGTTGCTGCGCTAAGATAAGCCATTCGTAGAACATCCCCCGCGTCGTAACCGAACTCAGCCGGACACGCATAGTCGTTAACTAAAACATCCCTCAAGACCGCAATAACATAACGCATGACCATCGGCTGTGCGTCGAATTTGAACTGCCCCACTTCCAGAGTACTATATATGTTCACCGTCATTATCGGTGAATGTTTAATGTCTCGTCCCACTTTAACACTCCGCAATTGGTACATGATAATAATATATACATGTATTAAAATTAAATCATATGATGATCAGGAGGCGCTGTATGAACAACGCGATTACTTACGCTTTACGCTATATTAAACGAGATATTCCAATCCGGATTCTCAACGAGGTCTTTCTAAAAGATCTCCCCTATCAACGCGGTACTGTAAGGAACCTAGAGTCGATTATTAAGCAAAAGGTGATCTACGATATCGTTAAACCGGACTCAGATACTGTCGGTGGACGGGAGCTTAAAATCGATGTGAGTCGACTTACTCCAGTCAGTGTAGAAAACGACGGAATCATCATTAAAGTCCCGATGGAAATGACTGGTGGTTGTAAGATCAATAGTTGTCGATTCGCGGCATTTATTTACAACGATTCATCATCTGTTGGTTTGAGTTATTCATCAGGTTACCTAAACGGCTATGCTCCAGTGAATACTTTGGGCGGTGCGGCGGCAAACATTCTCACCGCATCATCCCCAGATCAAATCACTGGGACGGCAGACTGCCATGTTGCACCAGATGGAGACAACGTCGTATTCATTAAATGCAAAAGCAGACAAAAAATTTATTGGTTAAACGTGACGACGGATTACGACGATGCATTTAACCAAATCAGCCCTAAGTCATTTCAAGACTTTGCTGAGCTCTGCTTATTGGCAACTAAGGGCTACATCTATACCAAGATGATTGTTGACTTGGACGAGGGTAAGATCGCCGCTGGTAGCGAACTTGGCTCATTCAAAAACATCATTGACGGCTATAGTGACGCAAATAAGAGTTACAACGAATACCTACGTGAACACATGGAAGTCGTATTTGCACTCAATGATCCAAGATTCAAAGAGGAGCATTACTTCATGATTTCCGGCGGTCGTCGCTGGTAACTCAGATTAGGTTTAGTTCCGTATAACTAAAATGCTCAAACGTATCATCGAACAATATATACGGTCTTACTGTCAGGAGGTGAACGCCTTCTGACGGTAGGGGGTTTATGCTGACATCAAAGGCGACTGTTTCACGCTCATCCGTATTCGTGGAAATGCGATCTACATACTCGTTGACGATGGGTCTGTATTTAATGTGCATGTCAGATACGACCTCGATCATATCGGAATGGTCTTCAATAAACCCATCCCAAACTTCATCGTATCCACCGGAGATTGAGGTACACAATCCAGACTTGAAGAATTCGTAATCCTCTATACTTTCTCCGGATTCTAAACGGTCGAGTAAATAACTTGCCCTACCTGATATAGTTACGACCAAAATTTTCATTAGGCTCGGTCCTATTGGTTAACATTAACGATATTGCGTCAACATCTGGGATGCCGTAGTAGAATTCTACTTGACGGTATTTATTCCCGCTCAGTTGTATGTTTTGAAACGCTCGAATAACGTAGTAGTTTACATGGTTAGAAATTTCTTCTGAGGCGTACTTAATTGTTTCGTACTGCTCGTCGTAAAGTTCGTCATGTTCTTCCTCGGTCATGTGTGAGTTTCTATTGGGCATTGAGTTCATTGCCAGTCGAGTAATAGACGGCTCTCTTGGCGTACGGTTTAATAAGATTCCTGCGCTGAACATCATCTCTCGCATGGTGAGTTCGAATAGTTCAATATTCAGCGCCTTTGCTTGGAACGCACTATTCTCAACCACGCTGAGAACCTTGCGTATTTTACAATCCTCAACCAGCACGTTGGGGATAATAATGATCTGGTCTTGCATAGCGTGTGCCGAGATTAAGTGTTGGTGTTCTGAGGAATACGATTTGTAAATCATCGTCCTCACCTTCTAATTCCCAGAGACCTGCTCCACGAACGGTTGTGATTGTAAACGTATGGGTCTTCGTTGTGACTTCATGACTCACGTTTGGGTATGATCTCATGATGCGACAATAGACCGCTTCATGCATGGTAGAGAATGCATCTACACTATCGTCGACAATCGTATCCATAGCGGCGTCCGGATCATCTACGGTTCTTGTCAGTATCGGAGACAACATATCGCGTAACATGGCATCGTAATGCTCATGCATGCTGAACGGGAACTCGTTGTCTGGGTCTTCCAGAATTTGAGCGCAAACTCCTGATAGTAATAAATGTAATACTTCGTTTTCATCCATGTAATCCCGCGGTATTGAGCGGGCGTAGCTAAGGAGTCGAACATCCATTAGCGGATTAGGGATAATGATAACCCTAGCTTGGAAATAGTCTGATCCCGACATCATCACCCTCCTTGCGGGTTACGTATGTTAAATATTGAATTGCGCAGAAATCGACTGTATCATGTACGATGATCTCATTGACACAAGAGATATCTACATTCGTTACATAGTCACCCTTTCTAGCGTATTTGAAGAAATCTAATACAACCCTTGCCATTATCTCTGCAATCTCACTCAAGTTCTCAGCGACGTTCCCGTCATGGATGAGTTCCTCTTTGTGTGGGTCATTGCTGAATACTTCCGCCGCATCTTGAAAGGCAACGTTATTCAATTCACTATAAATGTAATCGTAATCCAACTCCAACTCCCTTAATGAAGAATTGTTGTTGGATGTGGCGTGTAGTAAATCATGAATAATGTATTCGAGTGGAAAGCAAATATCGTACTCTAAGTATTCCTCAGTCAGTACCGTAAAGTGCGCGAGTAATTCGTTTAATTCGAACTGATATTCACGTATGTTCGGCACCATTTCTTCCAATGTTGGAAGCACGATGACCTTATATATTTTAACTGTTTTATAAGACTTCACGTACTGTGCCTCTACTATCATACATGGGGTAACGGGATGAAAAAATGAACGAGCCTAAACCCGTTCATTTCTCAGAACCAAAAGGCTCTTATTTAAAGAATTTGCGCCAGCCCGTTTTCTTTTGGAATTCCGGAGTTTTCAATTTCAGCTGAGTGCAGAGGATTGAGATTTCAAGCGCAGCAGTGAGTAGCGAACCTACCACAGCTTCTGTCTGATTAAACTCGCTACCGCGCCCCAATGGTACGTTGAGTGAGCGATCAATTACCGCCAAAGCTTCTAGTTTACGTGCGACAGGAACTAGGTTATCTTTGAGTAGTAAATCAGTAGCATTGATTAAGAGTAATGCATCTGCAATACCTGCGTGTAGATTGTCAAACATTGCCTCATTTGAATCATCGGCACTGTCTTTCGCAGCAAGTTCACGCTGACTTATTACTTCAGCCTGCTGATTGGTGAGGTAGTTGGTCAATACCGTCATTAGGCGCATGCCTTCATTCAGCGTTTTAATATTGTCTGCAACACGGAGTAATGTGTCTTGAACAACATCTAGTGCAAAAGATGGTTCATCTAGCAGCAGTGCTTGGTTGATGTATTCGTCAATAGAACCATTCACTCGATTAGAGTAAGGTGCCGCCTCAAACGTCTCACTCAACGTCAAGCGTCCAGCTTGCTTAGAGTCTTCAGTGAATAGGAATAACTTAACGTTATCGCCGAGTAGCTCCTCAGAGAAACGAGTATGTGTGCGGCGATCCATCACCTTATATCCACCGTCACGGTACATCATACCGCTAACGCCACGACTATCACGACCTCGTGGATTATGGATAGCATTGCGGTAATTTTCCTCATTATACATCTTAGCACCGGAAATAAGTTCTTTACGTAAATGATAGAGTTCAGCAATGCGAGTTCCGGTATTGTCACGATAGCTATTACGAGCATGTGGTGTGGCTTTCGGGTCATTGATGAGTGATGCGCGATCACCGTTTGCTAGGTGGACTAACTTGCCGTGTTCAGCCATTGCCACAACTGCATTATCTTTCTCTAGTTGAATGACGTCGAAAATCAGAGAAGTGTGGTTGGATACAGCACACGCCACTTGATACGCCTCATGACCAGGCAGTTTCGGCAGTTTAATGGTAACCACTTGATCGTTATCTACTAACACGGTAATTACCGCGTACCAGATAGCTGCCGATGGACCTGCATCGTATGGTGCTTTGGTGATGTGAAGTTTTCCATTCACCCACACTGACCAGTAGTCACCGTCGGCACAGTAAGCGACGTATTCTACCTTGTTTGGATTATCCATCACTTCTGATGAGCTCATTACCTGTCCAGCGCGATCATAAACGATTGCCCCAGGGTACTGAGTTGCTTGTAGTGTGCTGTTTGGTTCTTTGCGAGTTTGCGTGTTAGTTGCGTTCATGTTTGTTTGTTCCTGTTGTTTGTCTTTTAATGTAACTTTGCCGTTTTCGGTAATTGTAACGTGTAGTGTAATGGGTGACGGTATAGCGTCAAGAAGTAATGTGAATTTGAATAGTCCCAGAGT
>JACCDV010505276.1_pt1 | contig 13766 bp, 11 predicted proteins | sample 7446131 | NCBI WGS metagenome assembly JACCDV01 (sample SAMN15323448, study PRJNA562643) | freshwater metagenome | isolation source: river surface water | place: USA:Blue River Watershed | collected 2017-08-17 | reverse complement strand
GATACCAGCAAACCAGATGGCTCACCAAAAAAATTAATGAACTCTTCTAAGTTGGTTGGGATGGGTTGGGACCCTCAAACCGAATTAGAGCAGGGCCTTTTGATTTCTTACGAAACGTTTTTATCTGATCACTCAATGTGATTTGAGGTTTTTAGCCTAAGGTTTGGTGTGAATTCTATTAAAAAAATCATTCAGTTATTGTCTAAGCGCGAGCAAAGGCAGGCGATTCTTTTGCTCATTATGATTGTTGTGATGGCATTCTTGGATGTTGCTGGAGTGGCTTCTATCTTGCCATTCATGGCTGTCTTAGTAAACCCTGAATTGGTCCATACTAATGTTGTTCTTAATGAGCTATATTTATTTTTTAATTTTTCTACGGTAGAGAACTACTTATTTTTTTTGGGTTTTGTGGTTTTTGTGATGCTTTTGCTTTCTTTGGCATTTAAAGCAATAACTAATTACGTTCAATTACGGTTTGTTTTAATGCGTGAGTATAGTATTGGAAGAAATCTAGTTGAGGGATATCTTAATCAATCATATGTTTGGTTTTTAAACAAAAATAGTGCCCATTTAGCAAAGATGGTGCTCTCTGAGGTGGCAGTTGTTCTCGGAGGGGTATTAATGTCCATGATGAATCTTGCTGCTCATGGTCTAACTACTGTGGCTATACTTACTCTACTCTTTGTAGTTGATTACCAGTTAGCATTAATGACGATCTTTTTTTTTAGTCTTCTATATGGATTAGTATTTCTGTTGACTAATGGATATTTAACTAGAATTGGCAATAATCGTGTAATGGCGAATCAAGTTAGGTACGTAATCATCAATGAGGCATTTGGAGCTATTAAAGATATCAAATGTATGGGTTTGGAGACTCATTATCTAGACAAGTTTTCTGGCGCTGCAAAAATTTATGCTACCAACCAAGCTGCGGCGCAAGTTCTGGCTCAGATTCCAAGATTTGCATTAGAGGCAATTGCATTTGGCGGAATGTTAGTAGTGATCTTATACTTAATGGCTACCAGTAGTCGTTTTTCGGACGTTTTACCAATCATTTCACTTTATGCTTTTGCCGGTTATCGTTTGATGCCAGCTTTTCATCAAATTTATAGTAGTTTTTCTCAGCTGTGTTTTATTCAGCCATCTTTAAGTATTTTGTATGACGAAGTTGTATCTTTAGGCTCTGATGGTGCTAGAGTACAGTGTTTTTCGGACTTGAGTTTTGCGCATTTAATTGAGTTAAAAAATATCCAGTTTTCTTATCCTTCTGACTGTTCGCCAGTGTTGAGTGAGATTAACTTAAAGATACCTGCGCGCCAAGTTATTGGATTGGTGGGTGTAACAGGAAGCGGTAAAACAACCTTGATAGATATTATTTTGGGACTTCTGCGGCCAAAATCTGGTAGTTTATTAGTTGATGGGATTCTTGTTGATCAGAGTAATTTGAGAAGTTGGCAGTCTCTAATCGGGTATGTGCCGCAGCAAATATATTTATCTGACGATACTATTGCTGCCAATATAGCATTCGGTATTCCACGAGAGAATATTAATCAAGCTGCGGTGGAGCGAGCTGCCAAAATTGCAAATTTACATGAATTTATTGTCAATGAACTAGATGACGGCTACCAAACAGTAGTGGGTGAGAGAGGTATCCGTTTATCGGGAGGGCAGCGACAACGTATTGGCATAGCTAGAGCCTTGTATCGCGATCCCAAGGTCTTGATTCTAGATGAGGCGACCAGTGCTTTAGATAATTTAACTGAACGTGCGGTAATGGATGCTGTTAATAATTTGAGTCATCAAATAACCATTATCTTGATTGCCCATAGATTAAGTAGTGTGCAACAGTGTGATCTGATTTATATGTTGGACAAGGGCAAGCTAGCGGCCAGTGGGTCATATGCTGAAATAATTTCTCAAAGTGAAATCTTCAGGGCTATGTCAGCTCTTAATTCATAAGATTTTAGGGGGGGGTGTTTGAGAGTAGAATTCCAGCATTAAATTAAGGAAGTGAACATGAAAGCAGTTATTTTGGCCGGGGGGCTTGGAACCCGAATTTCAGAAGAGACAAATTTACGACCCAAGCCCATGATAGAAATTGGTGGCAAGCCAATTCTTTGGCACATAATGAAGATTTACTCTGCTCATGGCATCAATGATTTTGTAATTTGTTGTGGTTACAAGGGTTACTTCATCAAAGAGTATTTTGCAAATTATTTTTTACATATGTCAGATGTAACCTTTGACATGGAGCAAAACAAAATGGAGGTCCATGAAAGATATGCTGATCCATGGCGCGTGACTTTGGTTAATACGGGTGAGCAAACAATGACTGGTGGGAGGCTCAAACGTGTAGCTGATTATTTGAAAGATGAAAAAAGTTTTTGTTTTACTTATGGTGATGGTGTCAGTAATGTAAACATCAACGAGTTAATTAAGTTTCATGAAGCCCATGGTTGTGCAGCCACTCTAACTTCAGTATATCCACCGGGTAGATTTGGCGCATTAGATATTCATGACAATCATCATGTCACTTCTTTTAAAGAAAAGCCCAAGGGTGATGGTGGACAGATCAATGGCGGATTTTTTGTTTTAAATTCAAGTGTTCTTAACCTATTAAAAAATGATGAAACAGTTTGGGAGCAAGAGCCTTTAGAAGTTTTGGCTAATACTAATCAATTATGTGCGTATAAGCACTCTGGTTTTTGGCAACCGATGGATACATTAAGAGATAAAAACTATCTTGAGGATTTATGGGCAACCGGTAATGCACCATGGAAGATTTGGAAATGAACCCAGATTTTTGGCGTAACAAGAAAGTTTTTTTAACCGGACATACTGGCTTTAAGGGAAGTTGGCTTTCTTTATGGTTGCAGAGTCTGGGTGCTCAGGTAGCTGGTTATGCTTTAAATCCCCCCACAAATCCGAGTCTTTTTGAGGTGGCTCGCGTGGCTGAGGGTATGGTCTCAGTGATTGATGACATTAGAAATTATGATGCGCTTTATCTGGCTATGAAAAATGCTCAACCAGAATTGGTCATACATATGGCGGCTCAACCATTGGTTCGTTATTCATATGAAAATCCTGTCGAAACATATTCAACCAATGTGATGGGCACCGTGCATTTGCTGGAAGCTGTTAGACGGGTTGAATCCGTAAAATCTGTTGTGAATGTAACTACAGATAAATGTTATGAAAATAAAGAATGGGAATGGGGCTATCGAGAGGTTGACCGTCTAGGAGGCTATGATTGTTATAGCAATAGTAAGGCCTGCTCAGAGTTAGTCGCCAGTGCTTACAGAGCATCCTTCTTTGGGAGTTCTCATGTTTCAATTGCAACAGCAAGAGCTGGTAATGTGATTGGCGGTGGTGATTGGGCTCAAGATAGATTGATTCCTGACATATTAAATTTCTTCAATTCTGAAAAACTTCTGCAAATTCGAAATCCTCGCGCGATTAGACCTTGGCAGTTTGTCTTGGAGCCATTGCGAGGATATTTAACTTTAGCGGAGTATTTGTATTCCGCGAAGGGCGGCGATTACGCTGGGGCTTGGAATTTTGGACCTCTGGATGCTGATGCTCGACCTGTTGAATGGATTGTTAACGAGTTGGCTAAAAATTGGCCAAACGCACGTTGGAAGATTGATAAAGCTAGCCATCCTCACGAAGCAAATTACTTAAAGCTGGATATATCTAAAGCTTGCGCTAAGTTGGGTTGGGCACCTAAAGTGCGTTTAAATAAAGCGATTGATTTTATTATTGAATGGTCAAATGCTCATGACCAAGGTGGTGATATGAGATCTTTTAGCCTCCAGCAATTATCTGAGTATGAAAATTTATTAAAGAATTGAAATCTATGAATCCAAATAATTTAAGAAGCGAAATTGCAAAATTAGTAGATGAGTATGCTGCCCTTACTTTTTCAGAGAAAAAGTTTGAGCCAGGTGTATCGGTTGTGCCCGTATCAGGCAAAGTGATTGGTGCGCCTGAGTTAAAAAATATGGTGGAGGCTAGCCTAGATGGTTGGTTAACAACAGGCCGTTTTAACGATGAATTCGAAAAGAGATTAGCGCAATACTTGGGAGCTAAGTATCTAATTACTGTTAACTCCGGTTCATCTGCTAATTTGGTCGCTTTTAGCGCTTTAACCAGCCCTAAGTTGGGTGAGCGTGCAATCAAATCGGGGGATGAAGTGATTGGGGTTGCAGCTGGCTTTCCAACAACAGTTAATCCAATTCTACAATTTGGCGCCGTCCCTGTTTTTGTGGATGTGGCAATTGGGACCTATAACATTGATGCTAAAAAAATTGAGCAAGCAATTAGCTCAAAAACCAAGGCAATTATGCTGGCGCACACTCTTGGAAACCCATATAACCTGAATGTAATAACTGACTTATGCAAGAAATATGGTTTGTGGTTGATTGAAGATTGTTGTGATGCTCTGGGTTCAACCTATGATGGCAAGTTGGTTGGTACTTTTGGCGATATTGGTACGCTTAGTTTTTATCCTGCTCATCACATCACTATGGGTGAAGGTGGTGCCGTATTTACTAATAACTATGAATTGAAGCAAATAGCTGAATCTTTTAGGGACTGGGGGCGTGATTGTTACTGCCCGCCTGGTAAGGATAATACTTGCAACAAACGTTTTTGTTGGAAGTTAGGAGATTTGCCCGCGGGCTATGATCATAAATATACCTATAGTCATTTGGGTTACAACCTTAAAATCACAGACATGCAAGCCGCGTGCGCTTTAGCACAATTAGATCGCTTGCCTGACTTTGTGCAAGCCAGGAAAAATAATTTTGTTAAATTGCATAAAAAATTATCCTCTTGTGAGGAGTTTCTAATACTTCCTAAGGCTACAGAAAATAGCGATCCATCATGGTTTGGCTTTCCTATTACTTTGAAGCCTAATTCACCGGTAACTCGTGTCGACTTATTGAGTTATCTTGAGCAAAATAAGATTGGAACGAGACTACTTTTTGCCGGCAACTTAACTCGACAGCCTTATATGGTTGATAGAAATTATAAAGTTGTTGGTGATTTAACTAATACTGATACTGTGATGAATAGTACTTTTTGGCTGGGTGTTCATCCAGGATTAACCGATGAGATGTTGGATTGGGTTGTGAGCCGCATTGAATTAATGTTAGGTGTGAGTTTTTAAATCTATTCAGTTTTATTAAGAAAAAATTTGAGAGGTAGTAATGTCTGGTGTGATGAAAAGTGTGTATGAGAAGTCAGTTATTGAGAATTTTAAATTTCTCAAGTCCGCTAAAACAATACAGCAAGCTTACCTCAGAAGTATACCAATCGGTCAAGATGGTTTTCTTTTACCGATTTGCGAGGCCCATATCCCTGACGATCAACTTCTTTATAGGCTTACAGAATGGCGCAATACAAATCTCTCTGTATATCCAGCGCAGTTTATCGCTTCTGTTGACAGCACTCGGTCTTGGCTTGTAGAAAAGTTATTAAATGTTCCAGATCGAATCTTATTTTTAGTGGTTGACAATGCTGGAAATTCAATTGGACATCTTGGCTTTAATGAGTGCATTAATGAGGAAATGCTTTTTGAGATTGATAATGTTGTAATGGGTATGCAATCAAAAAATAAGAGAATTTTTTCAAAAGCTTTTGTTGCTTTAATCGATTGGGCAAGAAAAACAATTAACGTAGAAGGCTTTTTTTTAAGGGTGATGGAAGATAGCCCGACAGCAATTAACTTTTATATTAAGAACTTTTTTGTTGAAGAAAAAAAGATTCCTTTGGTGAAAGAGGCTAGCAAAAATTTCATTTCTTATCGTATGGCGAAGGATGGTGAAAGGGGGGAGAAAAATCTTCTTCGCATGAAGTATGTTCCTCCAGCAGTTATACCCAATTCAGTGATACTAACTGCCGGACCTTCTATATCAGCCAGAGAAGGAGTGTATGCTTATGATGCAGCTTTGTATGGTTGGAATGGTGATTGGTCAAAATATTTAAGTAAATTTGAAGCTGAGTTTGCAAAATACGTTGGCGTTAAATATGCATTAGCAACATCTAGTTGTACGGGGGCGCTTCAAATTGCGCTGATGGCTCTTGATATTGGAGCTGGAGATGAGGTCATAGTGCCTGACGAAACTTGGGTAGCAACAGCAAACGCAGTTCGCTATGTGGGTGCAACCCCAATTTTTGCTGATATTGAATTAGACACATGGAATATTGATGCTAATTCAATTGAGAAATTGGTTACCGTAAATACTAAGGCAATAATAGCCGTTCATATGTACGGTCACCCTGCGCGAATGAATAAGATAGTTGAAGTTGCAAAAAAGTTTGGGCTCAAGCTTGTTGAAGATGCTGCTCCTGCAATTGGTGCTGAGTGGAATGGGCAGCGTTGTGGCTCATTTGGAGACTTTGCTGCATTTAGTTTTCAAGGGGCAAAGTTGCTGGTGACAGGCGAAGGCGGAATGTTAGTAACAAGTGATGATATGTTGTATGAGAAAGCTAAGAAAATATGGGATCAAGGTAGAAATCCATCAAAAGTATTTTGGATTGATGCTGATGGTGTAAAGTTTAAGATGTCAAATATTCAAGCTGCAGTAGGTTTGGGGCAATTAGAGCGTGCAGATGAATTGATTGAGATGAAGCGAAGAATTTTTAGTTGGTATGAGGAGGGGCTTAAGGATGTGCCTCATATTTCTTTAAACAAAGAAGTTATGGGGGCTAGAAGTATATATTGGATGTGCAGTTTGTTTTTAGATGAGGCCGCCCCTATCACTAGAGACGAAATGATCATAAGGTTAAGGAAGAGCAGTATTGATTCTCGTCCAGTCTTTCCGGCAATTAGCCAGTATCCTATTTGGGGGCGGTCTTATAATCCTCAGCCAACTGCAATGAGGGTTGGTAAGCAGGCATTGAATTTACCAAGCGGTGTTTGTTTAAGCAAAAATGAAGTAACGTATGTTTGTGAGACTATTGCCAAAATTTTGAATTAAAAATATTTCATTACGTATTAATTGTCATATATTAGTTTTAAAGGTTTTAACTATTGTGAAATCGTCCAAGGAAATCATTGAGCTTGCGAAAAAGATAAGATGTCATTCCTTACGAATGGTAGCTAAAGCTAATGCCTCACACATTGCAAGTGCACTATCCATAGTAGATATTTTGGCTGTTTTATATGGCAAGGTATTACGTTATCAAGCTAATTTTCCTGCTTGGGATAATCGAGATAGGTTCATTCTCAGCAAGGGGCATGCCTGTGTTGCCGTTTATGCCACTCTTGCGGAGTCAGGCTTTTTTAATAGTGCTGAGTTAGAAACTTATGGAGAAGATTTTTCATTGCTGATGAATCATATAAGTCATAAAGTCTCTGGGGTTGAGTTTTCCACAGGATCTTTAGGTCATGGATTGCCTTTTGGTGTCGGAAAAGCCTTATCTGCTAAAAGATTGTGTAAATCATGGAACGTATATGTGTTGTTGAGTGATGGGGAGTTGGATGAGGGTTCAAACTGGGAAGCTCTAATGTTTGCCAGCCATCATCAACTGGATAACTTGGTTGCTGTGATTGATTACAACAAGTTGCAGAGTCTTGATACTGTGAGTAACACTCTAGCATTAGAGCCCTTAGCCAAAAAGTTTGAGGCGTTTGGTGCCAGGGTTGTTGAAATTAATGGTCATAATCACAATCAAATTTATGATGCTCTTAAAGTAAATCATGATCATCAGCCACTAGTTCTAATTGCTCACACCACAAAAGGCAAGGGGGTTAAGTTTATGGAGAACTCCGTTGCTTGGCATTATAAGTCTCCAAATCCTGAGCAGCTTGAAATTGCTATAAAACAAATTATGGAAACATAGCATGAGAAATGCATTTATTGAAGAATTAATAATGGCGGCAGAATCTAATTCAAAGATTGCTTTAGTAGTCGGTGATTTAGGGTTTGGAGTAGTTGAAGAATTTGCAGAAAAGTTTCCTAATCAATTTTTTAATTCTGGGGTTGCTGAACAGAATATGATGGGATTTGCTGCTGGTTTGGCAAGTGAAGGATGGCATGTATTTGTTTATTCAATTGCTAATTTCCCGACTTTTAGATGTGCTGAGCAAATTAGAAATGATGTTGACTATCATAATTTACCTGTCACGATAGTTGCTGTTGGTGGTGGGTTAGCATATGGGAATCTAGGTTATTCGCATCATGCAATTCAAGATTATGCGCTGATGCGAGTAATGCCAAATATCCTAATTTGTGCACCGGGTGATCCTATGGAGGTAAGAGCAGTTGTTAGATATTTGATAAATAATCCTCAGCCCTCATACTTGAGGTTAGCTAAAGCTGGTGAGCAACTAATTCATACTGAGGTCCCGAATATATATCCTGGTAAGTGGTTAGAGATTAAGTTAAATCAAGCTTCTTCTGAGGCAGTTGTATCCACGGGTGCTACTTTGCCTATTGCACTTGCAAATTATGGTAGCAATAAGTCAATATACAGTTTGCCAATATGGGGAATGAAATTTAAGAAATATCAACAAGAGTACCTTGAAAGATTTAATTCTGTAACAACTTATGAAGATCATTTAATCGATGGGGGATTTGGATCTTGGATGCTTGAGTCTGTCAATCAATTTCATAATATAAGGCATAGAGTAAATATTAAGGCTTTATCTGATGGCGTAACAGGATTAGTGGCAAAGCAGCAGACTCTAAATGAAATAGGTGGCCTTAAGTAGCATTATCATGTCAATACAGGCACTTTCAAAAAAAACGCTTTACAACAAACTTCAAGATTTAGTTTTGATTAGCTGTCAAATATTTACAAGATTTTTTTCTTACTCATCACCAAAAGTTTTTTTCAGATATCGGACAAAGTCTATCCATCCAGCTTTTAAAAGGTTTTACGATAATCCACCGGTAGATTGGTCTAATCCAATTCAATCTAATTTAGCGCATTGGATTAATTATCCCGCTTGGATAGATGCTAAACCATTCATAATTGAAGTAAATGATCATCCTTTATCTGCTGTTTCATACAAAAACCGTCGGATGTCTGAGCCAGGAGAGATACTTAGGCACTTAAATGATGCTTATGAAGTATACGCAAGTAATCAATGCAAAAAAATATTATTGCCATGCGATGGTTTTGAAAATCTTTTCAAATACTATTTTCAAGACACTTTAACCAAAAAATTCCATCGGGTACCATCGCCTGGTTGCGTTCCAAAAGTTAATCATATAAATGCTAGCTTGGACTATTTAGGTTTTGCATGTTTGGCTAGTGATTACAGTTTGAAAGGAGTTGACCTTGTATTGACAGCTTGGCAGTCAATTGATGATAAGAGGGGGGCGAAGTTGTATTTAGCTTGCCCCAATATTCCTGAGACTGTGTGGGCTACTGTTTTGAATGATTCATCAATTATTGTGATTAACCAAGCACCCTTGAATGATGAGCAAAAGAATAGAATATTAAATAGTTGTGCTGTAACAATTTCGCCAACCCACGTCCATGCTGGAGCAAACATCATTGAAGGCATGGAGCATGGGCATGCAATTATTCATTTTGACATGCATACAACAGCTCATAATCACTTGGGGTATAGAGTGAATATGCCATATCACTTTTATGAGATAGAAATGTACGCCAAAAAATGGATTACAAAGGAGCAATTCGTCGCCCAGCTAATGTCTGATAAAAAAATGGGTCTATTTACCGCATCAGTTAATCAATTGTCAGCGTACATTCGCAGACTAATCAATGATTCCAATGAGCTTAATCGGCAAAGAAATCTGAGTTTGGCGAGTGCTTATAACCAACAATCCTTGAATTATAGAAATAATTGCTTAGTAAATTTGTATCAGGACATAATTTACAAATGACTCAATTAAAAAATGAGCCGAAAAGTGAGAGGTTGACAGTTATCTTACTGTCATATAATAGAAGAGATCTTTTGAAAAAAGCTGTTGAGTCATGTTTCAATCAAACGAGACATGATTTTGACTTGATTATTGTGGATAATGGCTCAACCGATGGCGCGAGGGAGTTTATAGAAAAACTTCAGCACAGAGAAATTAGAATAAAAAAAATATTTAATAAAGAAAATTTAGGTGCGCCATTTTCGGAGCTAATGGGGGTTGAAAATTCAGAGACGCTATGGGTTACATATCTTTGTGACGATGATCAATATGAATTTAACTTTATTGAGTCATATTATGAAATTAATAAAGAAGATATTTCTTGCGTCGTTTTTTCAACTAAATTAATTGATCCTCAAGGGGAAGTAATTTCTTATGGTCTAAATCAGGATTCGCATCTTACTCCCAACCAAGCTATCATAAGCATACTTAATAATCAATTGCGTTGCGCTGGCATTTCAAATTTTACTTTTCGGAAAACTGTATTTAATTCAAATCGAATGCTTCCTTTTTACCCATTTGGATTTTTTAGAGATACCTTACTTGTAACAAGGGCGGTTTCTGAAAAGGGAGTGGTAACTTCAAGTAAAGTTACATACAAAAGATTAATTCATGAGGGAAGTACATCTACATATTCAGATCAAAAAATTTTTGGTTTTTATAAGGCAATGCTTGAATTTAACAAAGACTTAGAAAAAGAAATTTTTTCCAATCAAAGATTAAGTCTAAAGAGTAGGTACTTAAAAGTTTCCTTTAGACAATTTTTTGAATCTGTTTTATTTCAGATTATTACTCTAGGGAAGTTAAATTTAATTTCTGCATGGAGTTATGTGTCTTTTTCGTTAAAATTTAATAGAAGATTTCTCTTTTATGCACTAATTCTCTTTATGATGAGTCCATTCCTATCTTCTATGTCCTTACCGCTCCGCAGAAAATTAAATTATATGCGTAAAAAATTATGGTAAGAAAATGAAATTTGAATTTATAAGTTTCAGCGCTGATATCTCTGACTTTCGTTCAAATGGAATGTTTAATTATTCAATAGCGTCTCAGTACCCTGGTGCTCTATGGATGTATGAGTGTAAGAAAAGATGTGAAGCAAAGGTTTTATTCTTATCAAGTGATGTGGCTTTGCAGCAAGTCAAGCATCAAAAAATAGATCCCCATAAGATTTTAGTGGTTCAGCACGGATTAGACCCTAATTCAAGCGAGCTAATTAAACGGGGGGCATATCCATTTTTGTTAACGATGTTTGAGTCACCTTTATATGCCGGAAGTTACTATGATAAATTATTAATCTTATCCAAGAAATTTGATTATTTGTTATCTTATTTGATTGATGGTGTTGATCTCCATAAGGTGATTCCAATTTATTTCCCTTCATTTGCTATAGATGCTATTAGTGGAAAAAATCAAAAAAAATCTATGTCTGAAAGACGATTTGTTTGCATAGTAGTTTCAAATAAATTTGTACTGTTAAATTTCACAAGATATTTAACGTCAATGACAAGTTTTTTTTGGTTAATTTTTAAGTATCTAAAACAGAGATTGTCTAGATACGCTCAATGCAGTGTTATAGATTTAAACAATGTTGAGTTGCAAACTAAGAGAATTGAAGTAATAACGGCTTTTTCTAAAAAGAATATGTTGGATTTATTTGGTAGAGGGTGGGATAAGCTTTATAGATTGCCTCCCCAATTAAGAGATTTAGTTAGGAGTAATATTAAGATTGAAGATGTTCGGCCAGTTAAAGATAAGATAGCCACATTGGCAAATTATAAGTTTACTTTATGTATAGAGAATGTATCCTTTCCAGGATATGTAACGGAAAAAATAATTGAAGCGTTTGTTGCAGGTACTGTACCTGTTTATTGGGGGGCGCCAGATATTGAACGAATCATTCCTGCGGAGGCATATGTAAATGCGGATAGATTTAATACAATTGATGATTTGATAGATTATCTTGAGTCTATTGATGAGAATGCGTGGCTGAAAATGCTTGAAGCTGGGAGAAATTTTTTGACTTCTGAGGCTGGCTCTAGTTACAGTTATGAGTATGTTGCCATTCGTGTGTGTAAGCTTATTAGTAGCATTGCATAAATTCTACTTTCTTGATACGCATTGATTTATGAGTTAAAAATTATTTTTTATATCAAATTTACATTTGATAGCCAGTAAGAGCCGTTAAATTATATTGATAGTTGCTTAAGAAAAATAAAAATCTAGTTTTTTAGCTTTACGTATAATCTTGTCATGGGTAAGATGGAAATCAGAGCCAAAAAATTACTGAGGTAAGTATGAAAATAAATATAGAGCAACACTCAAATCACTCATTAAATTCTAATTATATAAACAAAATTGATTTTGCAAATTACAAAAAAGAATGGAGCGAAAGTAAACCATTTAATCATATTGTTATTGATAACTTTTTATGCGAACACATTAATAAATCTGTAGTAGATGAGTTCCCAAGTTTTGATAATGAATCTTGGAAAATTTATAATAACGCTATTGAAGTAAAAAAACTATTAAATCATTGGGATAGGTTTGGATTGGAAACCTATAAGTTATTTCATTACTTAAACTCTCGTGAGTTTATTTCTAAACTTGAGATCTTGGTTGGTTGTGAGTTATTTGCTGATTTTGGATTGAACGGAGGTGGTCTTCATAGCCATGCTCGTGGAGGAAAGCTAAATACTCATTTAGACTATTCGATACACCCAAAACTTAATTTAGAAAGAAGGCTTAATCTGCTCATTTATGTAACACCTAATTGGCGGGATGATTGGGGTGGAAGTTTAGGCTTATGGCAGGTAAATGATGTTAAAAATGGTCCTGGTAGACTGATTAAAAGCATTGCTCCTGTTTTTAATAGAGCAGTAATTTTTGATACAACCCAGAATTCTTGGCATGGTTTGCCGGAGCCAATTAATTGCCCAGAGTCAGTTACAAGAAACAGTTTGGCAGTTTATTATCTGTGTAGCCCAAGAGAAAGTGCTGTAGATAGGGGTAAGGCTTTATTTGCCCCAACCAAAGAACAGGAAAATGATCTGGAGGTTTTATCTCTCATTGAGAGGCGTTCAAAAGTAAGTAGTGCTGCAGATGTTTACGGGGATAAAAAATAACTGATCGACTTCACATAAAAGTTTGGGGTGTGAGCTCGTGGTTTTCATTAAAATAACTCGGATTTGTTAATCACATAGTTTATTAAAATGTATGGATTATGTGTAGTGATTTAAATTTGACTGTATCAGACAATCTTAAATTTTTTCAATACTGTTGCAAAGAAATATTTTTATTATAAGTGCATGAATTGAATTTAAGCGGTAAATTTTTAAAAGCATTTAAATAGTGGTTAATATTAATAATAATTTTATCTAATCTGATTATCCGTTTGGAATAAAAATGAATTTTTTGAAAACAATGATTGATGGTGTTTTTATTGTAGAACAGGATTTTTATAAGGATGGTAGAGGTTCATTTGTAAAGAATTTCCAAAAAAAGGAATTTTTATCCAAAGGCCTTGAGTACGATTTTAAAGAGAGTTATTACACTCTATCAAAAGAGGATGTGATTAGAGGAATGCATTTTCAGTTAGCTCCTCACGATAACGCAAAGCTTGTAACCATTATTCAAGGAACGGTTGTGGATGTGATACTAGATCTAAGAAAGAATTCCCCGACGTTCAAAAAGCATATAGCCGTTGAGTTATCAAGAGAAAACAAAAAGTCAATTTATATACCCAAAGGATGTGCACATGGCTTTTCTGTTTTAAGTGATTCTGCGATTGCTTACTACATGACAACCGCAGAATATGAGCCAAGATTTGATAAGGGCATAAAATTTGATAGTTTTGGATATGACTGG